>Ga0181560_10001140_pt1 | contig 24918 bp, 25 predicted proteins | sample 011ome_20_FD_133751 | JGI IMG/M metagenome (GOLD analysis project Ga0181560, IMG submission 133751) | Coastal salt marsh microbial communities from the Groves Creek Marsh, Skidaway Island, Georgia - 011509CT metaG (megahit assembly) | ecosystem: Environmental > Aquatic > Marine > Intertidal...
CCTGGTGAGCGTTCGGGTAAGCCTGGTGAGCGGTCAGGTAAGCCGTCGGGTAAGCCTGGTGAGCGGTCGGGTAGGCCGTCGGGTAAGCCTGGTGAGCGTTCGGCTAAGCCGTCGGGGAAGCCCGGTGAGCGGTCCGGCTCTCGATCGAGTGGATCAGACGATCGCCGTCGGCCCCCGGCTGGACGTACGTCATCGGGAGAGCGCAGATCGTCAGGGTCCGGGGACGGCCGTCGCAGGAGCGAGTCTTCACCGTCAGCACCGCGCCGTGACGATGCCCTGGCGAATCGCCCGCGTGAGCCTCATATCCCTGACTCGATCACAGTTGAGCTACTCGACCCATCGGTTCAGAATGAACTTCGCACCCTGCCGGAGGGTCTCGCGGAGATTGTCGGACGATTGCTCGCAGCGGCTGACGCCGCCTTGGTGGATGGGGACATCGCATTGGCTCGGCAGTTCATCGCGTCGGCCAAGCGGCGAGCCGGCCGGGTGGGCGTCGTGCGGGAGGCGGCGGGGATAGCGGCGTACATGGATGGTGACTTTGCCGAGGCAATCGCGGAGCTGCGAGCCGTGAGGCGCATGAGCGGTTCGGAAGCGTACGTGCCGATGATGGCTGACTGTGAGCGCGGACTTGGCCGGCCACGTCGGGCGCTGGAGCTCTTGAAGGAAGTCGATCTTCGATCTGTGGACACGGACACGCGGGTCGAGGTGGCACTGGTGGCGGCGGGCGCTCGAGCCGATCTGGGGCAGGTGGATGCTGCATTGGTGCTGCTTCAGGCCCCGGATCTTGGACGCCTCGCCAAGGGCGGGCCACGGGCTCGGCTCGAGTACGCGTACAGCGACCTGCTGTCTCAGGCCGGCCGGGAGGACGAGGCTCGTGTCTGGCTGGCGAAGGCCGCAGCATCGGATGTTGAGGGTGTGACCGATGCTGCTGAGCGCCTCGAGGAGTTCACCGGCGTGGCCTTCTCCGAAGAGGAGTATGGCTGGGAGGACGACCAGGATCATGTGCCCCCGAGTGGGGCAGGTCGAGGCGACTAGCTGCTCTGCTCCTGTCTGTCGATCCAGCGCAGAATTCCGGTGACGTTCGCCGTGGTACTGGAGAGCTCCTCGAACTTGGCCTGGCGTTCCGGGTCGCTGAAGAACTCCGGTTGGCGTGCACGATCGCGTTCCTGGACCATCGCTATGGCGTGGTCGAGATCAGGGGTCGCGTCTCGAGCGTTGCGGACCATGGCAACCCAGTGAAGGAGTTCCTCACGTGATCGATCGAGCGTGTCCCGCACATCTGTGACGGGTCCAAAGTGGCTGAAGAGCAGTCGGTTCGCGTCCGCGTCCCGCATGCGAGCCAAGCTCGACAAGGTGAGGTCCAGATCGAAGTCCGGTGGAGGGGTCGAGGGGCGTACGTCGGCCGTCTCGGGCACGTAGACGCCGGCAGCATCGCCTGTGTAGAGATCCCCTGAGGCGCTGTCGAGTAGACCAACGTGATGCGAAGCGTGACCTGGGTTGTGGAAGGCCTCCAGCTGCCGCCCACCGCCCAGATCGATCGTCCCGACGTCGCCGATGGCGACGATCTTCTCCTGCGGAACGGGCCGCAGGTCACCGAAGAGCCGGTCCATGGCCTCGCCGAAGACGCGATGGGCGCTGGCCACGAGTCGCGTCGGGTCTACGAGATGACGTGCACCCTTCTCCTGGACTACCACCTGCGCGTGAGGAAAGGCCTCGGCGATATCGCCGACGCCCCCCGCGTGGTCCAGGTGGATATGGGTCACCACGATGGTCGCCAGGTCGTCGGGACCGACTCCAAGCTCGGCCAGTGCTCGGACGACGACGTCGGCGCTCTTGGCGGTGCCCGTCTCAATCAGGCACGGACGGCTGCCTCGAATGAGGTAGCCCGACGTGATGCCCTCGTAACCGCCCATGCGCGTATCTATGTGAAATACGTCGTTGCCGAGGTCCTCGATGATCTCCGCCATCAGGCAAGTATGGCGACTGTTTCCACAGGAGCGGGTCAGTTCGGTCAGCATCCACGGGAAGCCAGAACAGGAGTGACGAGCGCGGCTGAGGTCCGCATGCTCGACCCATGACCATTTCCGAGCCCGAAGTCCCTGTTCGAACTACGAGTGAGGTCGTGATCGTCGGCCGAGTGGGAGCCTCCATTGCCGAGCGCACGCTCCCGAGTGGCGATGTCATCACCACGTTCACGCTTGTGGTGGACCGACCACGCAGGCGTGGCCTGACTGCATCAGCGGTCACTGTCGATGCCCTTCCCTGTCAGGCTGCTTCAGCCCGGCTCCGAAGGCAACTGGCCCGACTGTCCCCGGGCGACGTGGTCGAGGCTCATGGGTCCTTGCGGCGCCGCTTCTGGAGGTCGCCCGCAGGGCTGGGCAGTGCGCTTGAAGTTGATGTCTCATGGGTTCGGGTGGTGCGTTGACGTGGCTCGACTGGTGCCTGCTTCGGCGACCACGTCCGTTGGGGCACCGAAACCGTGGTTGCGCCCCATCCGTCGTGATCGAGGAGGCATGGGACGATGCGCGCATGGAGTTCGGTGAGTGGCCAGCGCCACGAGATGCGGGGGCTGACCCCGACGGCACTCCCTATGACTGGTTCCGACGGGCCGAAGGGCTGCTGGGTCAGGGCAACCCAGAAGCGGCTGCGGTGCTCCTGGAAAGACTGCGAGCGATAGACCCGGACTCAACATCGATCCTCGAGACCTGGGCACGCGCGCTCTTCGATGCGCGCCGGTTCGAGGAGGCAGCCGTTGCGTTCGATGATCTCGTGTCCCAGCGACCAGATGATGACTACGCCCATTACGGACTGGGCATGTCCCTCTGGCGCCTTCAGCGGTTTCCCATGTCCCGCGACCACCTCGCCGTTGCCGCAGTCATGCGTCCGGAGCGCTCTGAGTACGCCTCGGCTCTCAGGCAGGTGGACGCAACCCTGCGCGCCCGCGAGGAGGCGGGGCTTCCTCTCGAAGGTCCGGTAGCGCCATGACCAACCTGTCAGCCATGTTCGATGGCCTGCTCCTGGATCTCGATGGTGTGGTCTACGTCGGGCCAGATGCGGTGCCGCACGCGGCCGAGTCCATCAGGCTGGTGCGGAGCAGCGGCGTGTCCTGCGGTTTCGTCACGAACAACGCTTCGCGTTCGGCAGAGGCAGTTGCCGAGCACCTCACGTCGATCGGTGTTCCTGCGGTCGCTCATGACGTCATCACCTCGCCACAGGCTGCAGTGACCGTCCTGGGCGAGCACGTTGCACCCGGATCACGTGTGCTCGTGATCGGCGGATCCGGGATCTCGGAGGCACTCCTCGCGCGCGGCTATGTCCCTGTGCGCTGCCTGTCCGACGATCCCGCTGCGGTCATGCAGGGCTTCTCTCCCGATCTCGGCTGGCGGGACCTGGCGGAGGCAACCTATGCCGTGCGTGCCGGTCTGCCCTGGATCGCCACCAATCCGGACCTGACATTCCCCACCCCGCAAGGTGCGGCGCCAGGCAACGGCTCCCTCGTCCGGGTCGTGGCGGATGCTGCCGGACGCAAGCCGGACGCGATCGCCGGCAAGCCTGAGCCGCCACTGCTGCAGGAGGCCATCGCCCGAATTGCCGCCCGCGATCCGTTGATGATCGGCGATCGTCTGGACACCGACATCGAGGCGGGAACGAGAATCGGAATCCCCTCCCTCCTCGTCCTCACCGGCGTGACGACGGTTTCCTCGCTTCTGGCGGCTTCTCCAGCAGAGCGCCCCGCCTACATCGGGATTGACCTGCGAGTGCTCGTCGAGCCGTATCCCGACGTGATCGTCGAACGCGACGCGGGCTGGGCCGCGTCCTGCCGTGGAGCGCGCGTGGAGGTTGTGGCGGGGGAGTTGGTGGCCACCTCATCGCAGGTCGATGCAGATGCTCTGCGGGCGGCGGCCGCCGTGGCCTGGGCAGTGGCGGATGCCGGGGAGTCCTGTCGAATGGGCAACCTGACAATGAGACTGTCCGAATGGGTCACCCGTATGCAGTCCCAGGAGTGACGTGGCCGGTACGGTGAAGCCCTGCGGGACCGAATGACCATGGGAGCCGCCATCGCTATGGGGCCGCCACGACGAGGAGCGTGAGAATCATGCTGGATGACCTTCGCAGCTATCTGCAGATGGCCACCGGGCTGACCGAGGCCACCACGTCCAAGGCGAAGGAGGTCGTGACCGGCCTGCTGTCCACCGGAATGTCGCTGACGTCCAAGGCGGTGCCGGCCCCGGAAATGATGGGACAGGTTCAGGACCTGGCCGATGATCTCGTGGCTACCAGCAAGAACAACCGCGACATGCTCACCGGCATGATCCGCACTGAGGTCGACAAGACCGTGGGTCGGATGGGCTTCGTCAGGGAGGATGAGTTGGCGGCTCTGCGTCGGCACGTGCAGCGGCTTGAGGTGCAGCTGCGGGATCTTGAGCGCGCAGCGGCCCCTCGGTCAACGGATTCTGGGTCTGATACCCCTGCTGATGGAGCGTCCGACCTGAACGCGGATAGCTCGCATCAAGCGGAGTCGGGCTCGGCCGATGCCGCGGTCGGGGATGCGGAGCCCGGGGTCGCCAAGCGCAAGAAGAAGATCCTCGTGGATCCGGAGGCTGGAGCATGACCGAGGCATTGTCGTCGGAGGGCATCGGCTCGTCGGAGGGCATCGGCTCGTCGGAGGGCATCGGCTCGTCGGATGACCTCGACGGAGCCACCCGTCTCGATGCGGCCGTGGACGTCGACGTGGTCGACGATGTCGAGGGAGCGGACGAGACCGACACGTACGGGGCCGACGCCGATGACACAGAGGACATCATGGTCCTGGAGTCGGTCGAGGATCCCCTCGTGCTCCCCGTCTGGCAGCCGACCGGCGAGCCGCGGGTCGATGAGGCCCTCGAGATGATGGCTCTGCTGGATGCTGACGACGTCCATCAGCATGCCGAGGTGTTCACGACGATCCATCAGCAGCTGCGCGACACGCTCAGCGACCTGGACACCACGGTCTGAGTCGAGCACCTGTGGCCCGACGCCGTCTGGACGCCGAACTGGTGCGTCGTCATCTGGCCCGATCGCGCGATCATGCGCGTGAGCTCATCGATGCGGGAGCCGTCACCGTGAAGGGGTCAGCGGCGACCAAGCCGGCGAGCCAGGTGGAGGAGGAGGACTCCATCGCCGTCGCCGAGTCATCAGGCGATGCCTATGTCTCCCGCGGGGCGCACAAGTTGATCGGCGCGCTGGACGAGTTCGCTGATCTGGACGTCCGGGGCCGTGACTGCCTTGATGCCGGTGCCTCCACGGGTGGCTTCACGCAGGTTCTCCTCGAGCGCGGTGCGTCGCGGGTGCTCGCTGTTGACGTCGGGTACGGACAACTTGCGTGGTCGGTGCGAACGGATCCGCGCGTGGTCGTCGTCGAGCGGACGAACGTGCGCAGCCTCACCTCTGATCAGCTGGAATTCCGACCCTCGCTGACGGTGGCCGACCTGTCGTTCATCCCCCTCGAGCTCGTGCTGCCCGCTTTGAGCGACGTCGCGCTGGAGCCGTCCGACATGGTCCTGATGGTCAAGCCTCAGTTCGAGGTGGGCCGAGCGGCTGTGGGCGACGGTGTGGTGCGCGATCCGGCACTTCGGCGGGATGCCGTTCTGGGTGTGGCACATGCTGGGCAGGCCCTTGGCCTGAGTGTCCTCGGTGTGGCGGCGAGCCCGCTGCCGGGCCCTCGTGGCAATGTCGAGTACTTCCTGTGGCTGCACAAGGGAGTACCCGACATGATGGTCCCCGGCAGGTCCCCCCTCGCGGGCGACCTGCTCGTACTCGCTGTCGAGGACGCCGTCACGAAGGGACCCTCATGAGTCAGGTCCAGGCCACTCGGCGTGTGCTCCTGGTGGTCAACCCGCACTCGGACGAGGCGCGCTCCGTCCTGATCTCCGTCGTGTCGTCGCTGGCACAGGCGGGGGTGGACGTGCTCCTGACGAGCGATGACGACGAGTCCCTGACTCCGGGGGGGCCACTGCCACGCGAGTGGGTGACCGTGGTGCCGTCCGATGACCATGCTGCGGACGACGTCGACGTTGTGGTCGTGCTGGGCGGCGATGGCACGGTGCTTCGTGCGGCGGAGAGGGCTCGTGCGAGCGGTGCCCCGCTGTTCGGCGTGAACCTGGGCCATGTGGGCTTTCTCGCGGAGGCCGAGCCGGAGAACCTCAGCGACGTCGTCGAGTCCATTGTCGAGCGGCGCTGGGTCGCTGAGGAGCGCATGACGCTCGACGTGCAGATTCTCGTGGCGGGAAAGGTGGTCCACCGCACGTGGGCCATGAATGAGGTCGCGATCGAGAAGCAGGCTCGCGAGCGGATGATCGATGTGATGGTGGAGGTCGACGGACGGCCGCTGTCGCGCTGGGGATGCGACGGCGTGGTGTGCGCGACTCCGACCGGGTCGACGGCCTACGCCTTCTCGGCGGGCGGCCCGGTCGTCTGGCCCGAGGTGTCCGCCATGCTGGTCGTCCCACTGAGCGCCCATGCGCTCTTCGCGCGTCCAATGGTCGTGTCGCCGACCAGTGTGGTGGCGATCGATCTGGGCGAGTCATCGGCCGCCGTCCTGTCTGCCGATGGCCGGCGCAACATCGACGTGGCTGGGGCCTCGCGCATCGAGATTCGCCAGGATCCCCGGCCGGTGCGCTTCGCCCGGTTCGCCCGTTCCCCGTTCACTGACCGTCTCGTCGCCAAGTTCGAGCTCCCCGTCGAAGGGTGGCGCGGGCGCCGCACGGAGTCCGGATGATCGAGGAGCTGCGCATCCGGTCGCTCGGGGTGATCGAGGAGGCGACGATTCCTCTCGGCCCGGGCCTCACAGTGCTGACTGGCGAGACGGGCGCCGGCAAGACCATGGTTCTGAGCGGCGTGAACCTGATCATGGGGGGTCGCGCCGATGGGTCCATGCTGCGCCGGGATGCCGACCGGGCAGATGTCGATGGGCAGTGGCTGCTCCCGCACGATCTCGGCTCGTCGGTGCGTGAGCGCATCGACGAGCTCGGGGGAGACATGGAGGACGGCGACGGCGGCACCTCATTGCTCCTGGGCCGAAGCATCAGTGCTTCCGGTCGCAGCCGCGCGTTCGCCGGGGGGCGGACGGTTCCGGCCTCGGTCCTGGCGGAGATCACCGAGCAGCTCGTCGCCGTCCATGGGCAGTCCGATCAGATCCACCTCCGCGACACCCGTCGGCAGCGTGAATTGGTCGACCGGTTCGCCGGACCTGAACTGGTGACGATGCTGGCTGGCTTCCGCGCGGCGCTGACTCGGCTCCAGGTCGTGCAACGGGAGCTGGACGAGCTCGTCACGTCTCAGCAGGAGCGCGAGCGTGAGGCAGGGCTCCTGCGTCTGGGTATCGCGGAGATCGCCGAGATCGAGCCGCTCGCTGGGGAGGATGACGATCTCAAGTCACAGGCGACGGTCCTTGCCCACGCCAGTGAACTGGTCGAGGCGGCGAGCCGAGCCCACGAACTCCTCACGGGTGACGGATCGGACAGTCCCAATGCGATGGACCTGCTCGGCCTGGCAGCACGCGACCTGGAGCGCGCCCGGACCATGGACCCGGCCGCCGACCGGCTCGCGGGAGACCTGACCCGCAGCATGGAGGCCCTGGGCATTCTGGCCATGGAGGTGGCCGCCTACGCGTCTGCCCTGGACGCCGATCCAGCCCGCCTCGCGCAGGTGGAGGAGCGGCGCCATCAGATCGCTGAGCTCAAGCGCCGGTACGGCCCTCGACTGGACGATGTGCTCTCCTGGTGGGCCGCGTCTGAGGAGGCGGTGGCCGCGGTTGACGGCGCCGATGACCGTCGCGCGGCACTCGAGAGTGAACTGGCCACCCTGTCGAGTGTCGTTCGCTCCGGTGCCGAGCAGATCACGGCGGCCAGGCGGGTCGCTGGCACGTCCTTCGCCGAGCAGGTGACGGCGGAGCTTCGCGAGCTGGCGATGCCCGATGCCGATGTTGTCGTCGACATCCAGACGGCTGCCGAACTCGCCGACTTCACGAATTCGGGCGCCGACACCGTGTCCATTCTCCTGGCGCCGCACCGGGGCAGCGAGGCGCGGGCGCTGGGCGCTGGCGCCTCCGGGGGCGAGCTCTCGCGACTGATGCTGGCCATCGAAGTGGTCCTGGCTGGCGTTGATGCCGTCCCGACCTTCATCTTCGACGAGGTCGATGCGGGTATCGGCGGACGGGTGGCTGTCGAGGTCGGTCGGCGGCTGGCGAGGCTGGCCGGCACCGCGCAGGTTCTCGTCGTCACCCACCTTCCCCAGGTGGCTGCCTTCGCCGACGCGCACATCGTCGTCACGAAGGATGCTGGTGGCCAGGTGACCGCCTCCAGCGTGGTCCAGGTGGACGGCGAGGCCCGGGTCCGGGAGCTCGTGCGGATGCTGTCCGGGCTGGAGGACAGCGCGTCAGGAGCCGAGCACGCCAGTGAGCTCCTGGAGCTCGCCGCCACGGAGCGCGCTCGACGGTGAACAACGCAGCCCGTCGCTGATACCCTGACCGTCCATGGACAAGGCGACAACAAAGCACCTCTTCGTCACCGGGGGCGTCGCCTCCTCACTGGGCAAGGGGCTGACGGCCTCGTCCCTGGGAAATCTCCTCAAGGCACGCGGTCTCCGCGTGACGATGCAGAAGCTCGACCCGTACCTGAATGTCGATCCGGGCACGATGAATCCCTTCCAGCACGGCGAGGTCTTCGTCACCGACGACGGGGCTGAGACCGATCTGGACGTCGGGCACTACGAGCGATTCCTGGACACCGACCTGCACGGATCCGCCAACGTGACGACCGGGCAGGTCTACTCCACGGTCATCGCCAAGGAGCGCCGTGGGGAGTACCTGGGTGACACGGTGCAGGTCATCCCGCACATCACCAATGAGATCAAGTCGCGCATCCGCCGAATGGCGAGCCCGGACGTCGACATCGTCATCACTGAGGTCGGCGGCACTGTCGGCGACATCGAATCCCTTCCCTTCCTCGAGGCCGTCCGGCAGATTCGGCACGAGGTCGGTCGCGAAAACGTCTTCTTCCTGCACGTCTCGCTCCTGCCGTACATCGGCCCCTCGGGTGAGCTCAAGACCAAGCCGACTCAGCACTCGGTGGCGTCCTTGCGCAGCATCGGCATCCAGCCAGATGCGATCGTGCTACGCGCGGACCGAGAGGTGCCGTCGAGCATCAAGCGCAAGATCTCGCTGATGTGCGACGTCGACTCAGAGGCGGTCGTGGCGGCGGTCGACGCGCCGAGCATCTACGACATTCCCAAGGTGCTTCACCGCGAGGGACTCGACGCCTACGTGATCCGGCGGTTGGACCTCCCGTTCCGGGACGTCGACTGGACGCAGTGGGACGACCTGCTGCGCCGGGTGCACCAGCCCAGGAGCGAGGTCACCATCGGTCTGGTCGGCAAGTACATCGATCTGCCGGACGCCTACCTGTCGGTCACCGAGGCGATTCGGGCCGGAGGCTTCCACAACGACTGTCGGGTCAAGATTCGCTGGGTGTCCAGTGACGACTGTGCCACTCCCGAGGGCGCTGCCCGCAACCTGAGCGATCTCGACGGAATCTGTGTGCCGGGTGGATTCGGCGTCCGGGGCATCGAGGGCAAGCTCGGTGCCCTGACGTATGCCCGGGAGACCGGACTCCCGACTCTGGGACTGTGCCTGGGCCTTCAGTGCATCGTGATCGAGTACGCCCGGTCTGTCGTGGGCCTGGCGGACGCGAACTCCCTCGAATTCGACGAGTCGACCCCGTTCCCCGTGGTCTCCACGATGGCCGACCAGCGCGACGTCGTATCGGGTGATCGCGACATGGGCGGCACAATGCGTCTGGGTCTCTATCCCGCGAAACTGGCCGAGGGCTCGCAGGTCGCCAAGGCCTACGGCGTGCCTTATGTCGATGAGCGGCACCGTCATCGTTTCGAGGTGGCCAACGCCTATCGGCCGCAGCTCGAGGAGGCTGGCCTCCGGTTCTCCGGGACATCTCCCGATGGTCGTCTCGTGGAGTTCGTCGAGCTGCCGGCCGACGTGCACCCCTACTACGTCGGCACACAGGCGCATCCGGAGTTCCGGTCGCGCCCCACGCGTGCGCATCCGCTGTTCGCGGGCCTTGTCGCCGCGGCGTTGGCGAAGCTCGACACCGAGCGCGAGGCGCTCGCCCAGGGATGACCGACTCCGAGGAGTGGACTGGGGAGGTTGCCGACGGTGGTGGACCCAGACCTGCCTCGGGCCGGGTGACCCAGTTCGAGGGGCGGATCTGGTCGGTCGTGAGCGAGGACGTCGACTTCGGAACGACCGTCGCCCGCCGCGACATGATCGTGCATCCCGGTGCCGTCGTCGTCATTGCGGTGGATGACGACGAGCGCGTCCTGCTGATCCGTCAGTATCGACATCCGGTGGGACGGATGCTGTTCGAGCCACCGGCCGGACTGATGGACGCGCCCGATGAATCCGGCTGGGTCACAGCCCAGCGTGAGCTTGCCGAGGAGGCAGGCTACGTCGCTCGCGAGTGGCACGTGCTGCTGGACGTCTACCTGTCACCAGGGGGAATGTCCGAGGCGATTCGCATCTACCTGGCCCGCGACCTTGAGCCGCTGCCGGATGGACGGATCGTGACGGGGGAGGCCGAGGAAGCGCACCTGCCACGTGCCTGGGTGGATCTGGAGGATGCGAAGGACCTGGTTCTTGATGGGAGGATCGGGAGCCCGAGCGCCGTTGCTGGAATCCTGGGTGCGTGGGCGGCCCGTCAGCGTGGTTGGGACTCCCTTCGGCCAGCCGACGTCCCCTGGACGGCCCGAGACCACCTGATCGCCCATGGCCGCGTGCGCACCCCCGAACCGCATGGATGAACGCATGGAGCATCGTGTGTGGATTCTGGCGTCGTGTGCCCGCAATGGCGTGACTGTCTCCTAGGCTGGGCCTGGTCAGTGCGGCGCTAGCCTCGCATCGACACGCGGGCGGCATACGCCTTGCGGCGACAACGACGGGCAGGAATGGTCATGAAGGTCGGAGTCCCCAGAGAGATCAAGAACAACGAGTTCCGCGTGGCGATCACGCCAGCGGGCGTCATGGAGTTCGTGCGTCACGGCCATGAGGTCTTCATCGAGCAGGGTGCCGGTGACGGTTCATCGATTCCCGACGAGGACTACGTCGCTGCAGGCGCAACGATTCTGCCGACGGCCGATGACGTCTGGGGTGCCGCGGATCTGATCTTGAAGGTGAAGGAGCCGATTGCGGCGGAGTACCACCGGATGCGTGAGGGTCAGGTGCTCTTCACGTACCTGCACCTGGCGGCGGACCGTCCGCTGACCGAGGAGCTCACCCGGCGCAAGGTCACGGCCATCGCGTACGAGACAGTCGAACTGCCCGATCGCAGCCTGCCCCTGCTCGCCCCCATGTCCGAGGTGGCCGGACGTCTCGCGCCCCAGGTGGGTGCGAACGCCCTGATGGCCCCGAACGGCGGTCGTGGAGTGCTCATGGGGGGTGTGTCCGGTGTCTATGCGGCGAAGGTGGTCGTCATCGGTGCAGGAGTGGCCGGTCAGAATGCCGCGGCGATCGCACTCGGCATGCAGGCGGAGGTCCTGCTGCTGGACAACAACATCGCGCGACTGCGTCAGATGGATGCCATCTACCAGGGTCACATGCAGACCATCGCCTCCAACACCTACGAGATCGAACGAGCCGTCCTGGATGCGGACATGGTGATCGGTGCGGTCCTCGTGCCGGGAGCCAAGGCTCCGAAGCTGGTCACCAACGAGCTCGTGTCACGGATGAAGCCGGGCTCTGTCCTGGTCGATATTGCCATTGACCAGGGTGGCTGCTTCGAGGACTCGCGTGCCACGACACATGCCGAGCCGACGTACCCGGTGCATCAGTCGCTGTTCTACTGCGTGGCCAACATGCCGGGTGCGGTCCCGAACACGTCCACTTTCGCCCTGACCAACGTGACGCTCCCATACGCGGTTGCCCTGGCCAACAAGGGCTGGGCGCAGGCGCTTCGCGATGACCCGGCGCTGGCGCTCGGGCTCAACGTCCACGCAGGTGATGTGACCTATGGTGCGGTGGCAGAGGCCTTCGACATGACCTTCACCCCGATCGCCGAGGTGCTGGCCTGACAACGCTGGTCGAGGCGGTCCAGGGCTACCTGGCTCACGTTGAAATCGAACGTGGGCTGGCCGCCAACACGGTTGCGGCGTATCGGCGTGACCTGGACCGGTACGTTCACTGGTGCCACGAACGTGGACGGGTGGACGTGCAGTCGATCAGCGAGAACGACGTGCTGGACTTCGCCGCGTTCCTAGGCCGGGCAGATGACGGCCCGGCCCTGAGCGCATCGAGCGCCGGGCGCACGATCGTGGCGGTGCGGTCGTTCCACCGGTTCTCTGCGCGCGAGGGTCTGACGACGACGGATCCCGCGGCCCACGTGCGCCCGCCGAGCATGCCGCAACGGCTTCCCAAGGCACTCGCGTACGAGGACGTGACGGCGCTGATCGACCACGCGGGAGATACCGCAACGGCGGGCGGAGTCAGGAATCGGGCCCTCCTGGAGTTCCTGTACGGAACGGGCGCACGAGTCTCCGAGGCGGTGGGACTAGACGTGGACGACGTCGACCTGGAAGGCCGGACGGTGCTGGTGACCGGCAAGGGGGACAAGCAGCGGCTGCTGCCGCTGGGCGGCTTCGCTGTCGAGTCCATCGAGGCGTATCTGGTCCGTGGGCGTCCGACGCTCTCCCAGGCCGGGCCGGGCACTCCGCGACTTTTCCTGAACTCTCTCGGTCGCCCACTCTCGAGGCAGAGTGCCTATGGAATCCTCCACGAGGCCGCCTCCCGGGCTGGTCTCGAGGGGCATGTCAGCCCGCACTCCCTGCGCCACAGCTTCGCGACACATCTGCTCCAGAACGGCGCCGACGTGCGGGTGGTGCAGGAACTGCTGGGGCACGCGTCCGTCACGACCACCCAGATCTACACGCTCGTGACCGTCGACACCTTGCGGCAGGTCTACGCCGAGAGTCACCCCCGGGCCCGGTCTCAGCGTCGCGGGTGAGGCGGTCGGTGGCGCTGCCAGTGCGCTGGCCATCTGGCCGGTAGGCTCAGAGGACAGGCCTGACCCCTCGGGGCGGCCCCGTAGGGCCCGCGCGGCTCGCGGAACCACGGACCAGCAAGGGGACGACACGACGATGGACGAGCAGGGAATGCCTCCGGCCGACGGCGACGGCCCTCCGAATGCAGTCGAGTCTGCGAACTCCGACGACAACACCCCTGTGGGGCCGGAGGAGTCGGTAGAGGAGTCGCCGGCGGCCGACGCGCTCTTCGAGGCTCCCGAGGAGCCGTCACAGCCCCTCGGATCGACGAGCCAGGTCATTCCTGAGCCGGTCCCGCTGTCGTCTCACGGGCCTGCGCGGATCATCTCGATGGTCAACCAGAAGGGCGGCGTGGGCAAGACCACCTCGACCGTGAGCCTGGGTGCGGCGCTGGCGGGCTACGGACGTCGCGTGCTCCTTGTGGACTTCGACCCGCAGGGAGCGCTGTCCGTCGCTCTCGGTGTCAATGCCTACGAGCTCGATCTGACGGTCTACAACCTGCTCACCCAGCCCGACTGCCACATCGGCGATGTCATCCTGTCGACGGAGGTCGAGAACCTCGATCTGCTGCCCAGCAACATCGACCTGTCGGCCGCTGAGGTCCAGCTGGTCAGTGAGGTCGGGCGGGAGCACGCTCTGGCGCGGGTGCTGGCGCCCGTCATGGACGAGTACGACATCGTGCTCATCGACTGCCAGCCCTCACTCGGTCTGCTCACCGTCAATGCGCTCACGGCGAGCCAGGGGGTGATCATCCCGATGGAGACGGAGTACTTCGCCCTTCGTGGGGTGGCCCTGCTCATGGACACCATCGACAAGGTGATCTCCCGGATCAACCCCACCCTTCAGATCATCGGCGTCCTCGCCACCATGTACGACCCGCGCACCCTGCACAGCCGCGAGGTTCTCCAGACTGTCCAGAAGGCCTTCGGGGACACGGTGTTCACGACGGTCATCAACCGAACTGTGAAGTTCCCTGATGCTGCCGTGGCCGGTGAGCCGATCACCTCGTTCGCGCCCAGCAGCACTGGGGCCGATGCCTATCGGCAGCTCGCCCGGGAGGTCCTGTCACGGTGACGTCTCCGACGCAGACGCCGACCGAGCCCCCCGCCGATTCCGCGACCCCCGAGCACTCGCCCGCGCAGGCCGAGACACCAGCCGGCCCTCCGGTGGAGTCGACGCCCGATGTCACCGAACGGGTGGGCTTCTCTGTGAAGGTGGGCGATTTTGAAGGCCCATTCGACCTGCTGCTTCAGCTGATCTCCAAGCACAAGCTGGAGGTCACGGAACTGGCGCTGCACAGTGTGACGGACGAGTTCATCGCCTACATCCGGGCGCAGGGGTCCACCTGGGATCTCGACGAGGCGAGCGGGTTTCTGGTCGTCGCGGCCACGCTGCTGGATCTCAAGGCGGCTCGGCTGCTGCCTTCGGGTGAGGTGGAGGACGAGGAGGACCTCGCCCTGCTGGAGGCGCGGGATCTGCTGTTCGCCCGGCTTCTTCAGTACCGGGCCTACAAGGAGGTCTCTGGCCTCTTCGCCGCACGCATGGCGGGGGCAGCGAAGCGGTATCCCCGCACTGTCGGGCTGGAACCGCAGTTCGCGGCTCTCCTGCCCGAGGTGCTCATCGAGATCGGCCGCGACCAGTTCGCCGCACTGGCGGCCAAGGCGCTCGCGCCGAAGCCCGTCGAGCAGGTCTCCATCTCGCATGTCCACGTCCAGCGTGTCAGTGTCCGGGAGCAGGCGACGATCCTCATCGACCGACTGCGTCGACATCGCACCACGACCTTCCGTGCGCTCGTGCAGGATTGTGACTCCACCCTTCTCGTGATCGGTCGATTCCTGGCCCTGTTGGAGTTGTACAGAGAGCAAGTGGTGGTGTTCGAGCAACTTACGCCGCTGGGGGACCTGACGATTCGATGGACGGGTGACGACGACACCGAGGTGGCCGTGACCGACGAGTTCGACGTGGAGCGCGACGTGGATCGCGCACCGGTGGTGGCGACGGAAGCGCCCGAGGGTGCAGGTGTCGCTGAGGATGACGTGGCTGAGGAAGGGGCAAGCAATGGGTGAGGTCGAGACCGAGGTGACGCAGGTCGAGGAGGCAGGGCTCGAGACCGAGGTGACGCAGGTCGAGGAGGCAGGGCTCGAGACCGAGGTGACGCAGGTCGAGGAGGCAGGGCTCGACGACGTCGAGCCGGACGAGCTCGGTGCTCCGTCCCTCGCGGCAGCCCTGGAGGCCCTGCTTCTGCTGGCCGATGAGCCGATGAGTGTCATGGAGCTGGCGGCTGCCGTGCACGATCAGGTCGACGTCGTGGAGAGGGAGCTGCACCGATTGGCCGAGGAGTACACCGAGCAGGTGCGTGGGTTCGACCTTCGGCAGGTGGCCGGTGGCTGGCGGTACTACACGCGAGCGGAGTGCTCCCCGGTCGTCGAGCGCTTCGTTCTCGACGGTCAGCAGGCTCGGCTGACCCAGGCGTCTTTGGAGACGCTGGCCGTGATCGCCTATCGGCAGCCGATCACCAGAGGACGCGTGAGTGCAGTGCGTGGTGTCAACGTCGATGGTGTCGTTCGTACGCTGCTCAGTCGCGGGCTGATCGCCGAGGCGGGAAGCGATGGCGAGTCGGGCGCGCATGTGTACGTCACGACGTCTCACTTCCTCGAGCGGATGGGGATGTCCTCGCTGGAGGAGCTGCCTCCGCTGGCCGAGCACCTGCCTGACCTGGCTGACCTTGAGGATGTTCTGGGATCCATCGACGTGGCGGAGTGACCGGAATGGCGAAGACAGACGATTCCAACCTCATTCGGCTGCAGAAGGTGCTGGCCACGGCAGGCATCGGTAGCCGACGTGCCTGCGAGGCGCTGATCGATCAGGGACGCGTGGAGGTGGACGGCCACCAGGTCACCGAGCAGGGCATGCGGGTGGATCCGCGAACGGCAGTGATCCGGGTCGATGGCGAGCGCGTGCCGACGGCGCCGGGAATCGTCGTCTATGCGTTCAACAAGCCGCTGGGCGTTATCTCGACGATGGCCGACGACGAGGGTCGACCCTGCATCGGCGATTGGGTGCAGGGACGAACGGAGCGGCTGTTCCATGTCGGACGCCTCGATGCCGACACGGAGGGGCTGCTCTTCCTGACGAACGACGGCGAGCTTGCCAACCGACTGGGGCACCCGTCGTTCGAGGTCGACAAGACGTATGTCGCGACGGTGCGCGGACAGGTGCCCGGATCGGCCATGAAGGAGCTCCAGAAGGGCGTGGAGCTCGAGGACGGCCTTGCTCGGTGCGACTCGGCGCGGATCATCCAGAAGCTGCCTGATCGGACCATGGTGGAGCTCGTCATCCACGAAGGCCGCAACCGGATCGTGCGGCGCATGATGGACGCAGTCGGCTACCCGGTTCAGGATCTCGTGCGAACTCGGGTCGGTCCGGTGTACCTAGCCCAGCAACGGCCTGGAGTGCTGCGGGAGATCATGGGTCCCGAGCTTCGGTCGCTCTACACGTCTGTCGGGCTGTAGGCCAAGGGGTCGGTACGCTCGCCCCCGAGAGAAGGAGACGTCATGACGATGCGTGGTATTCGGGGTGCGACCTGCCTCACGGCGAACGATGCCGATGAGATGCGCGAGGCCGTCCAGGAACTGCTGGGCGCTGTCATCGAGCGCAACTCCCTCGACCTGGACGCGATCGTCAGCATTGTGCTGACCGGAACCCCCGATCTGACCTGTGCCTTCCCTGCCGCCGGTGCCAGGGACTTCGGACTCAGCGATGTTCCGCTCCTGTGCGCGCAGGAGATGAACATCGACGGTGCGCTGCCCCGGACCGTGCGCGTCCTGCTGCACGCTGACCTCGAAATCCCCCGATCTGAGATTCAGCACGTCTACCTGCGTGGTGCCGAGGTGCTCCGCCAGGACCTCGTGCAGTGAGCGCACTCACCGGCGACAGGGCACTCCTTCCTGAGCCGATCCTCGTCGTGGGGTCTGGCCTCATCGGCACCTCGGTCGCTCTGTCCCTGCGGCGCGCGGGTCTTGACGTGCTCCTGTCCGACATCGACGAGGCGAGCGTGTCGACTGCGGTCGAACGTGGTGCGGGCCGGGCGCTGGGCCCCGATGACCAGCCGGCGATAGTCGTCGTGGCTGTGCCACCGAGTCACGCGGCGACCGCGCTGGCCGAGGCGTCGGCGCGGTGGCCCGAGGCGACGCTGACCGATGTCACTTCGGTCAAGGGCGTGGTGCTGCAGGCCGCAGTGGAGCAGGGGGCTGACCCGAGTCGTCTCGTGGGTGGCCATCCCATGGCCGGTCGAGAGGTGTCCGGGGCGGGCGCCGCCCTTGCGAACCTGCTGGACGACCGGCTCTGGGTGGTCACGCCGCTGGAGGGGTCGGACGTCGAGCACGTTCGACGGGTCCACCGACTCATCACCGTGTGCGGTGCCACGCCGATCGAGATGGGAGTCTCCGAGCATGACGACGCTGTTGCTCTCGTGTCCCACGCTCCGCAGGTGCTGGCCAGCGCACTGGCGTCACAGCTGACCCGATCGGACGACGACGCTGTGCGCATCGCCGGTCAGGGCCTGCGGGACATGACCCGGATCGCGGCGTCGAACGTGCCGATGTGGTCGGACATCCTGTCGGCGAATGCATCCTCCGTCGCCGACATTCTGGACCGACTCGCCGGCGACCTCGGCCGGACGGCCGACGCGCTGCGTGCAGCGGCATCGAATGCCGACGGTGACCTCGGTGACGTCACTCGGCTGCTGGAGGCCGGGGTCGTGGGTCAGCAGCGCATTCCGGGCAAGCACGGTGCTGCACCCTCCTCCTACCGGGAGGTCCTCGTGCAGATTGCCGACCGGCCCGGTGAGCTCGGCCGACTCTTCACGGCGGCTTCGGACGCGGGGATCAACCTTGAGGACGTCCGTATCGAGCATGTCCTGGGACGCCCAAGCGGCCTCGTGGGAATCTCGGTGCGCCCCGATGCGGGGGAGAGCCTCATCGGCGCCCTCCGGGAACAGGGCTTCGAGGTCCGCGCCTGAGTGCACGACGCCAGAGCAGGCCTGCCCGGCCGATAGACTCCGGTGGTGAGTTCCCCCGTTGTCGCCGTTGACGGCCCCGCAGGTTCGGGCAAGTCGAGTGTGTGCCGGGGCGTGGCCGAGCGACTCGGCCTTCGCTATCTCGACACTGGTGCGATGTATCGGGCCATGACCTGGGCGATGCTCGACTCGGGTGTGGACGTCTCGGATCAGCAGTCGATCCTCGAGCGGGCCCGCACAGTCACCATCGTGAGCGGAACGGACCCGATCTCCCCGACGATCCATGTGGGGGAGATCGACGTCGCGGCTCCCATCCGCGGGGATGAGGTCACGTCGGCCGTCAGCGCCGTGAGTGCGGTTCCTGAGGTGCGCGAGCAGTTGGTCGCGCTGCAGCGAGCCGAGGTCCAGGCTGCCCGTGAGGCCGGTGAGGGCATCATCGTGGAGGGTCGCGACATCACGACGGTCGTGCTCCCGGATGCTGACCTCAAGGTCTTCATCACGGCTGATCCGGCAGTTCGTGCGGCACGTCGCGCTCGTCAGGATGAGGGTTTGGGCAAGACAGGGGTCGACGTGGCGGCAACCGAGACTGCCCTCGTCGAACGCGATGCCAAGGACTCCTCGCGAGCGACGTCGCCGTTGGCGCAGGCCGAGGACGCCGTCGTTCTCGACACGACCACGCTCACCCTTGATGACGTCATCGCCGAGATGTGCCGGATGGTCGATGGGTCCACGACGTCATGACCGCACAATTGATCGAGCCCCCGTCGTGGAGCGGTGCGGCGCACGCGCGAAACCTCGCCTCGACCGCGATGCGTGTCACGTACAAGGTGCATCCGCACGGCAACCACAATGTCGGATCCCAGGGTCCCGCTCTGCTCGTGTGCCGCAGCGAGGGAATCCTTGCTGGTGCCCTGATTCATGCGACTGTCCCGCGACCGGTCCATGTCGTCGCGAATGCGGCCATGTCTCGTGCCCTGCGTCAGGGCATGCTGACCCGAGCCGGGGTCATACCCGTGCGTGATGAAACCGCGATCGATGCCCAATGGCTGGCTCAGGCTGCGCTGGAGGACGACCGTGCGGTCGCCATTACGGGTGCGGCTGTCAGCCCGGCCTATCTGCTTGCCATGACGGGTGCACCACTCGTCCCCGTCGTCGTCCTCGGAGGTGAGGGGCGAGTGCCGACGGATCCACCGCGCCCTCGATCCCGCATCGACGTCTACTTCTTCGAGCCCATCCGTGTTCGTGTCCCCGGGGATCCTCTCCGGGCGACCACGCGGACCGCGATCGAGGAGCAAGTTCGGCAGGCACTCAGCGATGCCGAGGAGATCGCCGCGAGGCGCTCAGGGAGGGTCACATGACCGAGAGTGGCGAGGGACAGGTTCCGGACACGGACGACGAGTGGGTGGCCTTCGAAGCCCCCGAGGGCGACCTGGACGAAGGTGACGACGATTTCGACGAGGGCGGGTCTGCCGACGGAACCCCCGCAGTCGGAGGCCTGGGTGAGGCCGACGGCGAGGACATCGAAGCGGCTCTCGCGGCCGCGCGCCTGGAGTTCGGTGACATCGACGCCGAGCTCGGGGAGCTCATGCGCCCGGGCGGCGAGCACTCGGGGCTCCCTGTGCTGGCCGTCGTCGGACGTCCCAACGTAGGGAAGTCCACCCTTGTCAATCGGATGATCGGACGACGCGAGGCCGTTGTCGAGGACGTCCCGGGAGTCACCCGTGACCGGGTCACCTATGAGGCGGAGTGGAACGGGCGCCAGTTCATCCTGATCGACACCGGCGGCTGGGACCGCAAGGTCAAGGGGATGGCAGCTCAGATCGCTGCGCAGGCGGAGCGTGCCATCGGTGAGGCCGACGCCGTCATGTTCATCGTCGATGCCCAGGTGGGGGCGACGGACACCGACGAGGCCGTGGTGCAGGTTCTTCGCCGTACGGGCAAGCCCGTCCTCCTGGTCGCGAACAAGGTCGATGACGCCAACACCGAGCTGGAGGCGGCATCGCTCTGGTCACTGGGGCTGGGGGAGCCGCACACGGTGTCGGCCCTGCACGGACGTGGCTCGGGTGACCTCCTGGACGCTGCGGTCGCGCTGCTGCCGGAGCACGGATCGGGACAGTCTCGGCTGGGTGGTCCGCGTCGCGTCGCCCTGCTGGGCAAGCCGAACGTGGGCAAGTCCTCGCTGCTGAACGCATTGGCGGGCGCCGAGCGAGTCGTGGTCGACAACGTTGCCGGCACCACCGTCGACCCGGTCGATGAGCTGATCGAACTCAAGGGCACCTGGTGGTGGTTCGTCGACACCGCTGGGATTCGTCGCCGGTCCAAGGAGGCCAGCGGCCACGAGTACTACGCGACCCTTCGCACGCAGGCGGCCCTGGATCGTGCCGAGGTTGCTGTGGTCCTGATCGATGCATCCGAACCGATGAGCGAGCAGGACGTTCGCATCATCACGATGGTCATCGAGGCCGGACGTGCACTGGTGCTCGCGTACAACAAGTGGGACCTCACCGATGAGGAGCGGCGCCACTACCTCGAGCGCGAGATCGACCGGGACCTTGTCCAGGTTCCGTGGGCGCCACGCGTCAACATCTCCGCCAAGACGTCACGGCACGTCGAGCGACTCACTCCGGCGATCGAGGCGGCGCTGGAGGGCTGGGAGACGCGCGTCTCGACGGGCAGGCTGAATCAGTTCCTCAAGGAGCTCCAGGACGCCCATCCGCACCCGCTGCGAGGTGGCCGTCAGCCACGGATCCTCTTCGGGGCGCAGGTGCAGGTGGGCCCGCCCACATTCGCCCTGTTCACGACCGGGTTCCTCGAGGCAGGATTCCGTCGCTTCATCGAGCGTCGACTGCGCGAGGAGTTCGGGTTCGAGGGCACTCCCATCCGCATCGTGATGCGGGTCCGTGAGAAGCGCTCACGGCGTCGCGGCTGACATGCTCCGGACTGCCTCGGCCGTGGCGCTCCTGTGCGGTCTCGCATTGGCGGGCTGCTCTTCAAGTGCGGACGAGGCCCGCTCGGTGGCCCGCGAGGCCTGCGAGTATCCGGCACCGGATGCCCCGAACTACGACCCTCAGGTTGCTGACATCACGTTGCTGCAGGATCTCGCTGCCACCGCTGGCGCGAGGGCGGGCCTGGCAGCGAGGGCAGCTGAACTGGACGGGAGGTGGGCGGTGCTGTCCGAGGCCTCCAACCTGCTCGCCGTCGCTGCTGACCGAATCCTCGAGATACGTCGGCAGGGTGGCATCGTGGTCGACGAGGTGACCCCGGAGGTATGGGACCAGATCAAGTACGCCAGTGATGCCTTCGTCGTCGAGTGCCGCCCAGCGATCGGCTAGGAGGCGTTCGGATTCACCGGCGCCACGGGAAGAGGAAGATCACAGGTGCTCTCAGCCGGTACGCCGGCGAACCGCTGGTAGATCCACTGGAACGCCGTGGGCCCCGAGACGTGTGCTGCCTGCTCGTGGTTGACGTCGCCCATCCAGAGCATCGCCAGGGTCGAGCCTGCCCGGCACCATTCCTGCGCGATCATCGCATTGGGCCAGTCGAGCACCACCTCGTCGGCCGTTCCCTGGGCGATGAAGACTGGCATCGAGGCAGGCATGGGGGGCGGGGTCTGGTCCTCGAGTGCTGCTCGCCACCGCGGGTTGTCGACTGGGTCCGTGGAGAAGAACTGTTCCCCGAACTTCTCGCGGACCAGGGCCTCGAGGCCAGCGGCCTTGATGCACCTGACGGCCAATCGTGCCTGATTGTTCTGCCCGGCCTTGGTCAGGATGGAGTCGACGGGAAGTTCGGGGTAGTACGTGGGGAAGGACTCGAGGAGGGAGGCCCCAAGGACCCAGCCGGCCGCGGTGTTCCATTGAGCGGAGGCGATCTCGAGGAGTTTAAGAGACGGGGCAGCAGCCGCGACGCCGACGAGTTCGAGCTCCGGTGCATACTCCGGTCCGAGGTGGCCCGTCCAGATCGACGAGTGTCCACCCTGCGAGTGGCCGAAGGTCGCGTACCGATTTCCGGCCTCGGCCTCGGGGATCGTACGGACCGCCCGCACAGAGTTGACGACGTCGCGGACCTCGCTCTGGGCGATGATGTACTGGTTCGGTCCCGGTGTGCCCAGACCGACGTAGTCGGTTGCCACCACGATCCACCCCTGCTCCAGCATCAACGACAGGAATGTCTGGATATCGCCCAGTGGGTTGTCGGATCGGGACGGGACGCACGGGTCGCCCATGCCGAGGGTGCCGTGCTCCCAGGCAACGATAGGGCGGCCTCCCTCCGGTGCCGGGGCATCGGGTAGGAACAGCATTCCTCCGGAGACGGCGCGCGTGCCGTCCGGCCTCTCGGAGACATAGAGCATGCGCTCTGCTCGACCGCCCTCGACCTCCACGCCGAGAGGCTCCCGCCGGATGATGGTGCCAACCTCAGAGGGGATGGGATTCGGAGGCGTGTAGAAGGGATCAAGCGCGACCTGCATCTGCTGTTCCCCCTCCTGCGCCGCAATGAAGCGGGCGACTCCGTATCCGACTCCGACCACGAGGCAGGCAAGCAGGATGAGAAGCACGACTCTCCCGATGCGCATTGGCACACGCTACACGGAGGACGTCAATCGTCTGCGCCATTGAGCCGGTGTCCGACGTGGCCGCGGCAAGCACGGTTGAGGAGCGCCCCGTGGAGGCATGGCACTTGATGCAAGACCGGTCGCTCTCCTTGAGCGTTGATGTGTTGTCGTCCGGTTGAGTCCCGACCGGACCGGCCAGTACAACGAGGCACGGGGCTGCTGAGCTGTCATGGCTGACCGTGTAGTGTTTCGCCTCGCGCCGGACAACGGCGCGGACGGGCTGTAGCGCAGCTTGGTAGCGCACTTGACTGGGGGTCAAGGGGTCGCAGGTTCAAATCCTGTCAGCCCGACGGATCATCCCCTCGTAGATCTCGCCATCTACGGGGGGATGTTTCATTTCTGGGGTCGCTTGACCGCATATCTGGGGGTCAAGGGGTCGCAGGTTCAAATCCTGTCAGCCCGACTTTGGAAGCCGTTGCGGTTCAACGGTCTCGCCCGTACACCGTTAGTAGAGAGCTGCGGTGTTCGCCCTGCCGTGAGAGGGGAAGTGGCACAGGAGTCCTCAAGGACGCCCCTGAATGGCGTCTGCCGCTTAGGTCAGATGGGGTCCAAGCCCGTGACGGTGTACGTCGCTCGCATGATCGATTCGTCGTGCCCGTGGCACTCCGCAAGGATTGGATCACGAACTCCCCGAGCGCGCATCATGGTCGCAGACGTGGGGCGGGCGCTTTTCAGTTGATCACGGGAAGTCCTGACAAGTGGGCCAGCCACCCCAAGCCATGCGCTCTCGGATCTGTTGCCGCCTAGATGACGCCAAGGAGCCTGATATTTGAACCTGGAGCGGCAGGGTGCGGAAGCCTCGTCGGATCTTGGGAGCAGATTGAACGATTTCGGAGTCAACGAGGATGCTCGTTCAGGCCATGGTCAGCGTTCCTGAGTCCAGATCGATGTGATCCCGCGTTAAGCCCAAGACTTCCCATCTGCGTAGCCCACCATGGTCAGCAGCCATAGCTGGGAGTCGTGCACGTGGACGACAATCTGCTGGCACATGGCGATTTGAGGGATAACCGAACGAGAACGGTTCATTGAGCTTTCGCTTTGGTGAGACCGAATTAGGATTCACACTTGACTCCAAGGTGTAAAAGTCCGAAATCGTCAGCGGGAACGCCGGTTAGGAAAGTGAAAATGAAAAGTCAAAAGATGGCCATTCGGGTTGTCTCGCTAGCGGTGGCGACCTCATTTGTCGCAGTCAGCGCAATTACTCTTCCTTCAACCGCGGCCGCTAACGACCTGTTCGAAACCGCTGTTGAAGGAGTCCCCGATACGGGTTTCTCCCAACCGTTTGCAGGGCTTCCAGCCTATGAACTCTTTGCTCCAGGGGAGGCCCGTGGACCCATCCAGGTGAATGAGGAGCTTGGACAGATTCGCGCAGATTGGATCGCATCACGACTTGGCTTCGCCAAAGACAAGGCCATGACCAAGGAGCAGTACCGACAATTTGTCACTGGTAGAGGAGTGGACGGCATCTCGCCCGCATCCATCAAAGCCGCAGAACTCGTGGACTACAGCGTGACGGCCTTAACGAACACGCGAGCAAACCCCTACGCTCGAATTGTTGACGGACAGCGATCTGAAATCGTGCTCGGTTCCTACGGTTTGATTGTTAGCCCAGACGGCATGCTCTCTAGTCCTGCAATTGACTCTTCGCCGGTACGTCAAGTCAATTGGGTACTTGCACCAGATGTGATCTGCAATTTCCCAGAGGTCCCAGTTCCTGACGGCATTCCCTGCGGTTACATGGGAGAGTGGATGCGGAAGAACGGTGCCCGCGACACTCTGGCAGCACTTTATGCGTCTGCCTACACGCCCCTAGTTCCGTTTGGATACCGGTCCCAGGGAACCTCCGAACCGTTGGAGCTGTTGCAAAATACTCGCGCGGACGGTTCCCAGGCGACACTGGGAATGGCAGTGGCTCCGTCGATCTGGATCGTTAACTTCCTTTTGATCTACGCATTGAATCCTGAACTGGCGGCGAAAATGCCGGCATATTGGCAGGCCATTCCCGCGGAAGTCGCCCAAGCTTTGTATGCCTCAGAGAAAACTGACACGCCCGGGCAAATTCCTTACGCCCAATACCGCCAATTCTTTGAGTAGCGCTGTTCAAGCGACAGTGGTGCCCGTGGGCAGTCACTTCCTACGCTGAAACAGTTTCCGGTGGCCGCAAGACGGCGAAGGTCGCCGCCTGCGTAGCGGAGAAGAACCGCTGCGC
>Ga0181560_10001141_pt1 | contig 24883 bp, 28 predicted proteins | sample 011ome_20_FD_133751 | JGI IMG/M metagenome (GOLD analysis project Ga0181560, IMG submission 133751) | Coastal salt marsh microbial communities from the Groves Creek Marsh, Skidaway Island, Georgia - 011509CT metaG (megahit assembly) | ecosystem: Environmental > Aquatic > Marine > Intertidal...
GAGCATTTTTTTTAGTGCCGGTTCAACATCCCTGGCGACAAGACGAATAGTCGCCCCGGCACGCATCAGCATACTGACCTTGCGCAGTGCCACCTGCCCGCCTCCAACAACCAGACCCTGTTGTCCGGCAATTCTGAGGAATATTGGCAGGTAGTCCATGGTGTCAGGGATTGAGTATGCTGCTCACTCCACCCATGTCGGGCTGCAGTGCTTCAGGGACAGTGATGCTGCCATCAGCATTCTGGTAATTCTCCAGCACGGCAATCAGGGTACGACCCACTGCCAGGCCGGAGCCATTGATGGTATGTATCAGTTCCGGCTTGCCTGTTTCAGGATTACGCCAGCGCGCCTGCATACGGCGCGCCTGGAAATCACCAAAGTTCGAACAGGATGAAATTTCGCGATAGGCATCCTGTCCCGGCAGCCAGACTTCGATGTCATAGGTAATCTCGGCTGAAAACCCCAGATCTCCCCCGCACAAAACAACTACACGATACGGCAGGTTCAGTTTCTGCAGGATGGCTTCAGCGTGAGACGTCAGGTCTTCATGGGCCTGTTTTGATGTTTCAGGTGTTGTCAGCTGGACCAGCTCCACTTTTTCAAACTGGTGCTGGCGAATCATGCCGCGCGTGTCCTTACCGTAGCTGCCAGCTTCACTGCGAAAACAAAGCGAGTGGCAGGCAAACTTCAGGGGCAGCGCATCGGCCTCTACTATTTCATCGCGCACGAAATTGGTCACTGGCACTTCAGCCGTTGGAACCAGGTAAAAGCCCCGCTCATCCTTCACCTCAAACAGATCCTCGGCAAACTTGGGCAACTGGCCCGTGCCAAAAGCGGAATCGGCATTGACCATGTTAGGTACATTCACTTCGGTATAGCCATGCTCCTCAGTATGAGTGTCGAGCATGAACTGGACCAGGGCACGATGCAGTTTTGCCACCTGACCTTTCATGATGGCAAAACGTGAACCTGTAATTTTTGTTGCTGTGGCAAAGTCCAGACCGTCACTGGCCTCACCAATTTCCACGTGATCTTTTACATCAAAATCAAAACTGCGCGGCTCTCCCCAGCAGCGAATTTCCTGGTTGTCTTCTTCATCGCTGCCTTCAGGAACGCGCTCATCCGGAATATTGGGGACACCTTGCAGAATTTCTTCGAGTTCCGAGGCGACCTTGTCCAGCTCGCCTTCTTTTTCCTGGAGCGCGCTTTTCAGGTTTTCCACCTCGGCAAGCAATGGTGCAATGTCTTCCCCCGCAGCTTTTGCCTTGCCGATATTTTTCGACTTTGTGTTGCGTTCGCTCTGAAGGTTTTCGGTGACCACCTGCAGCGTTTTACGTTTTTCTTCCAGCGCAGAAAAAGCCGCGACATCCAGCGTGTAGCCTTTTTTCTTCAATAACTGTGCAACGGTTTCCGGTTCACTGCGAACCCGTTTCGGATCAAGCATGTTCAGTCCAGTAAAAATCAGGTCTAGAAAAGAAGTTTGGCCAGCGACAGGCCAAGCCAGGCGGCAATTATACAGACGAGGACGCTCGACAGCACGTAGAGAAATGCGTTGGTGAAGTTTCCCTGTTCAATCAGGCCAATCACATCCATGGAGAAGGTGGAAAAGGTGGTAAAAGCGCCCAGGAAACCAACGGTCACAACAGCTCTCCAGTATGGCCCAAGCTCCATGCGCTCGGTAATCAGGATAAAGGCAATACCAATCAGGAATGAGCCCACCACGTTGACAGTCAGGGTTGCCCAGGGAAAGGTCCCCGACGAGGCGCGCTGAAAAGCACTGTAAACCCAGTAACGGGACATGGCACCCAGGGCACCGCCAAAGGCTACAGCCAGGTAGGTCATCTAATCGTCCTTATGAATAGCGTTTATCTGCGCTTTGCTCATCCAGGCTTCGCAGATACTCAAGTTTTTCTTTGATCTTCAGTTCCATGCCGCGGTCAGTGGGCTGATAGAACTGCGTCTCTTTCAACTCCTCCGGAAAATAATTTTCCCCTGCCGCGTAGCCGCCGGGCTCGTCATGAGCATAGCGATACTCAGAACCGTACTCCAGGTCTTTCATTAATTCAGTCGGCGCATTACGCACGTGTAGCGGCACATCATAGTCAGGCGTTCTTTTTACCGTCTCCATGGCCTGGTTGAAGGCCGTGTAGACCGCATTACTTTTTGGTGCACAGGCAAGAAAGACCAGCGCCTGGGCAATGGCAAGCTCACCTTCGGGACTGCCCAGTCGCTGTTGAACATCCCAGGCGTTGAGCGCAAGCTGTAACCCACGAGAATCAGCATTGCCAATATCTTCGCTGGCCATGCGCACGACGCGCCTTGCTATGTATAAGGGATCACATCCACCATCAAGCATGCGACATAACCAGTATAGCGCCCCATCAGGTGATGACCCTCTTACCGCCTTATGCAGAACAGAGATCTGTTCATAAAATGAATCCCCACCCTTGTCAAAGCGTTTGGCATTACCCTGCACCACCTGGGCCAGCGATTCATCGGACAGGGTCCTGGCACCCCCGTCATTGTCTTCGAACAAATCCAGCGCGACCTCAAGAAGATTAAGCACGCGCCGTGCATCACCATCAGCCGCATTCACCAGCAGGGTTTTCTGTTTATCGGTCAGGGCAATTGCTGAGTTGCCCAGCCCTCTCACCTTGTCAGTGAGCGCCTGGTCGAGAATTTTCTGAAGCGCATCCTCTCCAAGACTTTTCAGTACGTAGACGCGCGCCCGGGATAACAAGGCGTTGTTCAATTCAAAGGAAGGATTCTCCGTGGTCGCCCCGATAAATATCACGGTGCCATCTTCGATATGAGGCAGGAAAGCATCCTGCTGACTCTTATTGAAACGATGCACTTCGTCGACAAAGAGAATCGTTTGCCGACTGCGGACATCTCTTTCCTCTTTGGCGCGGGAAATGGCTTCGCGGATTTCCTTTACACCGCTGAGGACTGCGCTCAGGGTTTCCAGGTGGGTATCACAGGCACTGGCGATAATTTTTGCCAGTGTGGTCTTCCCTGTCCCCGGAGGCCCCCAGAGAATCATCGAGTGCGGAATACTTGATGTGACAGCCTCATACAATGGCTTGCCGGGTGCAATGATATGGTCCTGTCCGGCAAATTCATCCAGCGTGCGCGGTCGCATGAGCGCAGCAAGTGGCTGGTAGCCCTCCTGGTTTTGCTGGAATAGAGAAAGCGTCACGTTGGCTACAACTCACCCGTGTTGTCGATAATTTCCATATCATCGGACAGTTCAACCGTGAACACTGACGCATCAATATCACGATTGATTTCCAGGTTGGCAAAACTGAGACTTGTTTTCTGACCCAGGCTATCCTCGAACTGCATTTCTTCGAGCAGGTTATTGGCAAACGTCAGGCTAAGTCGCGTAAAGAGACTGTCCGTTACACGGGGGGTAAGAATGAAGCGCTGCCTTGAGCCTGAGTCCGTTGCCGCAGCGGCCACGAAATAGGTCTCGGCGATATCGTCGGCATTTCCATTGAGCAGCAGTACTGGTGTGCGACCTACGTCATCACTGAAGGGTTCAATGGTGATCTGCTCCAGGTCATATTCAAAACGCCAGATCCGATTGCCATCAGTTACCATCAATTCCGGATAAGGCGATATGGTTTCCCATGAAAAATGATCGGGCTTCTGCATGATCAGGCGTGACTCGGATTCCTGGATTTCACGGCCATCCTGGTCCAGGGTGAGCACGTTGACCTCGGCAGACAGGGTTTGCATGTCGCGCAGCAGGGAAGCAAGGTTTTCTGCTGCCCCAAGGTTCTGCTCTTCCTGCGACATCTCTTCCTGGGCTGCAATAGCAAGGCTAAACAGCAACAGGAAAGCCTGGAAACATAATTTAATCATCATGATGGGAATTCTACCGGAGAATGAACAGGCACGCCCCTTCAAGACTTTCCATTTCAATCTGGAGTTAAGTCTGGATTAAGTCAGAAAAAAGCGGATCAATCGCCAACCGGAGGTGGTGCAATCACTTCGCGGTTGCCGTTGGTGCCCATTTCGGAAACCACCCCGGCCATTTCCATGGCTTCAATCATCCGTGCGGCGCGGTTATAGCCAATACGCAGTTTTCTTTGCACGGCAGAAATGGAGGCTTTGCGGGATTCAGTGACAAAACGTACCGCTTCATCATAAAGCGCATCGCTTTCTTCATCGCCTTCGGTACTGCCTTCTGAGGGCGTAAGTCCTGGCACACCATCGCCTGAAGAGTCAGAGGTGATGCTTTCAATATAGTTGGGGTCTCCTCTTTCTTTCCAGGCGGCCACAACACGATGCACTTCATCATCAGACACAAAGGCGCCATGCACACGATGAGGCATGCCCTCACCCGGTGGCAGGAAGAGCATGTCACCATGACCCAGTAATTGCTCTGCGCCGCCTTCACCAAGAATGGTGCGAGAATCCACCTTGCTTTGCACCATGAAGGACAGACGCGTAGGAATATTCGCCTTGATCAGACCCGTCAGCACATCCACTGAGGGACGCTGGGTAGCAAGAATCAGGTGAATACCGGCTGCACGGGCTTTTTGTGCAATACGGGCAATCAGCTCTTCCACTTTCTTGCCGACCACCATCATCATGTCTGCCAGCTCATCCACGATCACGACAATCTGCGGCAACTCTTCAAGATCTTCCGGGATCTGGTCTTCCTCGGGCACATCAATCAGCGGATCCGGTTTAAACAGTGGATCGGGAATCGGTGTACCTGCCTTGGCGGCATCGGACACTTTCTTATTGAAACCTGCCAGGTTGCGCACACCCAGTGCTGACATGAGTTTGTAACGTCTTTCCATTTCGGCCACCGACCAGCGCAATCCGTTGGCTGCATCTTTCATGTCGGTGATCACAGGAGTAAGCAAATGGGGAATACCGTCGTAAACAGAAAGCTCCAGCATCTTCGGATCAATCATGATCAGTCGCACATCTTTCGGTGACGACTTGAACAGAATGCTCAGTATCATGGCGTTAATACCAACCGACTTACCTGAACCTGTCGTACCGGCAACAAGCAAATGGGGCATCTTGGCAAGATCCACCACGACGGGGTTGCCACCAATATCATGGCCCAGTGCCACACTGATGGGTGAACGGGCATTATCGAACTCAGGCGATGACAATACCTGGCCCAACTGGATTATTTCCTTGGTTTCATTGGGAATCTCAATACCGATAACGGTTTTGCCTGAAATCACTTCCACGACTCGCACACTGGTAACCGCCAGTGAACGGGCAAGGTCTTTCACCAGGTTGGTAATGCGACTGACTTTAACACCGGGTGCCGGCTGGACCTCGAAACGGGTGATCACCGGACCGGGGTTAATCGCTTCCACTTCAATCTCGATGCCAAAATCCCGCAACTTGATTTCAAGCAGCTTGGACATGGCTTCCAGGGCATCCTTGGAATAGCCTACCTGGGGATTGTCTTCCCATTCATCCAGCAACGAAATGGGCGGCAGCTCTCCCACGGAAGCCGTTTCGAATAGCTTGCCCTGCTTTTCTTTCTGAACCCGTTTGCTGGGTTCTTTTGGAGCCTTGCGAACCGGTTTGATTTCCACCGGCTTTTTACGTTTCTTTTCTTTCTCGACAAAATGGTCAAGGGATTCCTTGCGCTGGCGAACTATGCGTTCGGTTTCCGCTTTTTCACGACGCGCTTCTTTCCAGTGCTGCAGGCGCTCGCCAATGTATTCATAACCAAGGATGCAAAAGCGACCCGTGCCATCCACCACTGCCAGCCAGGACAGTCCGGTGGCCAGGGTAATGCCAATAAAGAGCATGGTCAGGAAAATCAGGGTAGTACCGGCCAGGTCAAAAGATGGCAGCGCAATGCTGGTAATGGCGTTGCCCAGCAATCCACCGGCACTACTGGAAAGCTCGGTACTGAAATGAATACTGGCCAGCGTTGCTGCACTAACCAGGGTTAAAATCACGCCCGTCCCTCTCAGCGCGAAGAGCTCCCAGGACCACTCTCCTTCATCCCGGCGCTGCCGGAATATCACGATTGCCCGGTAAGCGAGCAACAGGGGAAATAAATAGGACAGATAGCCGAACAGAAGCAGCAGAACATCGGATATCCAGGCACCGCTGCGTCCCACCGCGTTGGCAATATTGTTGGGATCGCCGGTGCGGGACCAGCCCGGATCCATGGGCGAATAGGTGCTGATGGCCATGAACAGGTACAGGCCAAGCGCCAGGAACAGCAGCATGAGCCCTTCCTTCAGGAAAAGGGTTTTCAGGGTGATCGCATGCTCTTCCGATGGCGATGTTTTGGCGGCTTTTTTACTCAATGTCGTCCAGTTCTTTTTATGGCTTTTACCAGGAATGTCATCCCAAATGACCCTGGTTCTCCAGAATCTCAAGTAAACGGCGGGTATTGTAACCCAATGTGGGGTTTTTGTGTCACTCTTTGTATAGCATGGACGCCCCATATCCAGTGGCTTCGCGGCCTGCACGGCGTATATGGTGTGTCATGACCCCGATTATCGCTTTTTATCCTTCGGGTTTTTCAATAACATAGGCTTCCTTGAAAAGTGGCCAGTGAGACCCGATTTCTAAGCCATTCCGCCGTATCTAAACCTCAACACCAGGAAGTACATTCAATGAGCGAAGCGCAACACCACCGCCTGATTATTCTGGGCTCCGGCCCTGCCGGCTATACCGCTGCAGTCTATGCCGCACGTGCCAATCTTGACCCTGTCGTGATCACCGGCATGCAGCAAGGTGGCCAGCTGACCACCACGACTGACGTGGATAACTGGCCCGGAGACGTGGAGGGATTGCAGGGTCCTGACTTAATGGAAAGGATGAAGAATCATGCGGAACGCTTTGAATCTAATATAATTTTTGACCATATAGATTCCTGCGATCTGAACCAGAAACCCTTCAGGCTCAAGGGCAGTGTGGGTGAATACACCTGCGACTCACTCATCATAGCTACCGGCGCCTCAGCCCAGTACCTGGGTCTGCCTTCAGAAGAGCAATATATGGGCAGCGGCGTCAGCGCCTGCGCTACCTGTGACGGTTTTTTCTACAAGGGACACAAGGTCGCAGTCATTGGCGGCGGCAATACTGCCGTGGAAGAAGCGCTCTACCTGTCGAATATTGCCAGCGAAGTCGTCCTTGTTCATCGCCGGGACAGCCTGCGTGCCGAGAAAATTCTCCAGGACAAGCTGTTTGAAAAGGAAGCCAATGGGAATGTCACCATCCAGTGGAATCATGTGCTTGAGGAAGTACTGGGTACCGACGGCGAAGTCAGCGGCATGCGTATCAAGAGTACCGAGGATGACAGCACCCAGGACATCGATCTGAGTGCCGTTTTTATTGCCGTAGGCCACAAACCCAACACGGATATTTTCCAGGGTCAGCTGGAAATGGAAAATGGCTATCTCCAGATTCATTCCGGGCTGACCGGTAATGCCACCCAGACCAGTGTGCCTGGCGTCTTTGCTGCCGGTGATGTGGCCGACCATATTTACCGCCAGGCGGTAACATCTGCGGGATTTGGCTGCATGGCAGCATTGGATGCAGAAAAATTCCTCGATGACCTGGGATGAGCACATCCTGAGACAACATCATGTCTTCCCTGCCCTGGCTGAATGCCGATAATTTTGAATTCCCGGAACCGGATTCAGCCCTGCAGGAACCCAATGGCCTGCTCGCCGCAGGCGGCAGCCTGGAACCCGAGCGTTTGCTTGAAGCCTACTGCAAAGGCATCTTTCCGTGGTACGAGGAAGACCAGCCCATCCTCTGGTGGACACCGGATCCACGCATGGTGTTATATCCTAACGAATTGCATATCAGCCGCAGCCTTGCACGCACCCTGAAGAAACATTCTTTCCGAATCAGCTCCGATGAAGCCTTTCGCGATGTCCTCATGGCCTGCGCAGGAGAACGCGCCAATTCAAGCGGCACATGGATTACCCGGGAGATGATCGAAGCCTATTGCGAGCTTCATGCACTTGGCATTGCCCACTCCGTGGAAGTTTGGGAAGACAAGGTACTGGTCGGTGGACTTTATGGTTTGGCGATAGGCACGGTATTTTTTGGCGAGTCCATGTTTAGCATTCGGGATAACGCTTCCAAAATTGCATTCGTCACACTCGTCAAGAAACTCAAGACCCTGGGCTATACCCTTATAGATTGTCAGGTTTCCAGTTCCTTCCTGGCCAGTTTTGGGGCCAGGGAAATCCCACGCCGTGACTTTATGAACCAGCTCCCAAAAAGTCCTGATTACAGTCGCAATCAGGCACACTGGCCATTACAATAGCCTGCATTAACTCAATGCGCTAAACGTATGAAATTATTGAAATAGAATTTTTTCTTTCTGGTTCTATTTTTTAAGACTTTATTAACAGTTAACAATTCACACCAGTTTTCGATCATGACCTCGCTGAAGGACATAAAGCTTTTCACAACGCAAACCCACCCCTGCAGTTACCTGCCAGGTGAAGAAGCGCGCACGTTGTTTATTGATCCTGAATACCCGGTCTCTACAGATTTTCATACGCACCTCTCTGAAATTGGTTTTCGCCGCAGTGGTGCTCACATGTATCGGCCACACTGTTCCAATTGCCAGCATTGTGTTGCCTGCCGGGTGGTCGTGGAACGTTTTACACCAAACAAACGCTACCGCCGGATTCTCAAGCGCAATGAAGACCTGCGCATTGAAGCCGTTGATTCCATCGACAGTGAAGAGTATTGGCAGTTGTATGAAAACTACATCAACACGCGGCACAAGGATGGCGACATGTATCCGGCAACCAGGGAGCAGTTTGAAAGCTTCCTGGTACAGCAATGTGACTCAACGATTTTCTACAGGGTCAGTGAAGGCGACCGTGTCGTTGCCGTCATGATCTCTGACATGCTCAGCAATGGTCTCTCTGCGGTTTACACCTACTACGATGTCAATGAACAGAAACGTTCACTCGGCAATTTCGCCATCCTCTGGCAGATTGAAGAAGCCCGGCGTCGAGGGCTTCCCTATGTCTATCTTGGCTACTGGATTCGCGACTGCGAGAAGATGAATTACAAGCTCCAGTATCGCCCTATCGAATTACTCTTGAACCAGAGATGGATCAGGCTGACCTGATACGAGCTATGAGTTACAAGCTACTTGCAGCTAGCGGCTTGTAGCTTGCGGCTTGTAGCTTATTCAGGCAAAATGCCTCGCTTTCATAAACACACTGAAGGATTTATGGCGAAAGAAGACCAGATAGAAATGGAAGGCGAAGTCATCGACACTTTGCCCAATACCATGTTCCGCGTGAAGCTTGAAAACGGCCACGTGGTCACAGCACATATCTCAGGCAAGATGCGTAAAAACTATATCCGCATTCTTACCGGTGACAAGGTGACTGTTGAGTTAACCCCCTATGATCTTTCCAAGGGCCGCATTACCTATCGCGCCCGCTAATAAATTCCACGCATACCAAAACGGCAGGTCTATTCACATAGCCCTGCCGTTTTTTTCGGAATCAATAAATAGGAAATTAGAGACTCAGGCTTTTACCTTGTCACTTTCGTTGTCGGTCTTGCCTGTTTGCGGCTCTTCGATATCCAGCTTGATGTCATTGTCTTCAACAGTGACATGCACATCACCCCCACTGACCAATTTTCCAAACAGAATATCTTCAGCCAACGGCTTCTTGATTTTCGACTGGACCAGTCTCAGCATTGGCCTGGCACCCATTGATTTGTCATAGCCATTGGCAACAAACCAGTCAATGGCATCATCATCGACATGCAGCGTAACTTTCTTGTCATCCAGTTGCACCTGCAACTCCACCAGGAATTTGTCGACCACGGTGCGAATGATTTCGGCATCAAGCGCTTCAAACTGGATGATGGAATCAAGACGGTTGCGGAATTCAGGCGTGAACATACGCTTGATCACTTCCGTTGCATCACTGGTGTGATCCTGCTGGGTGAAGCCAATTGAAGCACGGCTCATTTCCTGGGCACCGGCATTGGTGGTCATGATCAGGATGACATTGCGGAAATCCGCCTTGCGACCATTGTTGTCGGTCAGCGTCCCGTGATCCATGACCTGCAGAAGCAGGTTAAAGACATCCGGATGGGCTTTTTCAATTTCATCCAGCAGCAATACACAATGAGGGTTCTTGGAAATTTCCTCGGTTAACAAACCGCCCTGGTCGAAACCGACATAACCTGGAGGTGCACCGATCAGACGCGAGACCGTATGGCGTTCCATGTATTCAGACATATCGAAACGTACAAGCTCAACACCCAGGATCTTGGCAAGCTGACGACTGACTTCTGTCTTACCAACACCGGTTGGCCCGGCAAGAAGGTAGGAACCAATGGGTTTTTCCCCTTCCTTCAGGCCAGCACGAGACAGCTTGATGGAAGATGCCAGTGTTTCGATGGCAGGATCCTGGCCGAATACGACCAGCTTGAGATTCTTTTCCAGATCCTTGAGCAGCGATTTGTCCGAGGACGATACATTTTTTGGCGGTATACGGGCAATCTGTGAAATCACCCTTTCGATATCGCCCACCTGGATAATTTTTTTGCGTTTGCTTTCAGGCTGCAGACGCTGATAGGCACCGGCTTCATCAATGACATCGATAGCCTTGTCCGGCATGTAACGATCATTGATGTAACGACTGGCCATTTCAGATGCTGCTTTCAGGGCTTTGTCAGTAAAGCGTAAATCATGATGCTCTTCGTACCGGGGCTTTAGCCCCTTGAGAATCTGGTAAGTGGTTTCAACATCAGGCTCTTCAACATCTATTTTCTGGAAGCGACGGGAAAGTGCCCTGTCTTTTTCAAAAATACCCCGGTATTCGCTATAAGTGGTTGAGCCAATGCATCGCAAGCGGCCTGACGCCAGTATAGGCTTGAGCAGGTTCGAGGCATCCATCACGCCACCGGATGCGGCACCTGCACCGATAATAGTATGGATCTCATCAATAAAGAGGATGGCATGTTCCTGGTTATCCAGATCAGCCAGCAGTGCCTTGAAACGTTTCTCAAAGTCGCCCCGGTATTTTGTCCCTGCAAGCAAGGCACCCATATCCAGTGAGTAGATAACACTGTTCTCAAGCACTTGAGGAACATTGCCTTCAACTACCTGCTTGGCCAGGCCTTCAGCAATCGCTGTCTTGCCGACCCCGGCTTCTCCGACGAACAAAGGATTATTCTTGCGACGACGGGACAGCACCTGCACCAGGCGAGTGATTTCCTTGTCACGGCCAATAAGCGGATCAATGCGACCGGCTTCGGCTTCCCTGTTCAGATTGGTGGCATAACTTTCCAGTGGTGACGGTGTTTTCTCACCTTCAGTGATTTCAGCCTGGGCTTCGGCATCACTGCTATCATTGAGACCAGGCGCCCCTGGACTTCCGTGAGTAATAAAATTCACCACATCACCACGAGAGACACCCTGTTTTCTCAGAAAGTAAACAGCCTGGCTTTCTTTTTCCCCAAAGATAGCAACAAGCACATTGGCACCAGTCACTTCACGCTTGCCTGAAGACTGCACATGGAAAACAGCGCGCTGAATGACACGCTGAAAGCCAAGCGTCTGGTCAACCTCGGGATTGATTTCAGGTTCTGCGATGATAGGAATCTGAGTGTCTACATAATCGAGTAATTCAGTGCGCAAGGCATCCAGATCGGCATTGCATGCCACGAGAATTTCACGGGCAGAAGGATCATCGATCAGTGCCAGCAGCAGATGTTCAACGGTGATGAACTCGTGCAGCTTGCTGCGCGCCGTATTGGCGGCAATATTCAGTGTGTTTTCAAATTCTCTGCTAAACATGATTCATTCCTGTCGCTGGAAACATAAACCAGCCCGTTTAATCATCAACTTCTATATCACAAAGCAATGGATGTTCTGATTCCCTGGCAAAATCGTTAACCTGTACGGCCTTGGTTTCTGCAATCTCCCTGGGGAAAACACCGCACACACCCTTGCCTTCAGTATGCACCTTGAGCATAACACGGGTGGCTGTTTCCACATCCATACCAAAAAATTTCCGTAATACGCCAACGACAAACTCCATCGGTGTGTAATCATCATTAAGCAGGACTACGCGATACAGCGGTGGCGGTTTGAGCTTGGTTTCTTCCGGTGCGAGCGCATTACCAAGACCCCCGCCTCTCTGGTGATCATCACCATCGTCGTTATCCTGGCTGACAATTATTAAGGGATATTGCTCTTTCATTTGTATGTTCGTTTGTTTATTCGGCTTTTATTCGGCTTTTGTTCGTCTTTTATTCGTCTTTTATTCGTCTTTAGTTTGTTCTTTGTCTTTCTGCTCTGCTATAGCACTGAATATAAAAATCTGCTGAAAATTCAGTGTGTTGGTTTTTTCCTTCCTGGAAGAAGTCTTTAATAAAACAAAAAAGGTTGACTAATTCCGGAGTCGGATTGCTGAATAGCAAGAAGGTTCAGTAACTATACCATGATTATTCAATTTCGGATTACCGTACATTGAAAAATTACCGGCCCATTCAGCCAGGAATAAGGGTAAAAACCCGGTGATTCAACCCCTGGCGGGGAAGCGAATTCAATTGACAAGCAGTAAAAATGGGTTTATACATTTTCGTGCGCTGGTATTCTTTTGAATACCAGCACTGGGGATTGATCGAATTCTGATACCGATTTTAAGAAGGGGTAAACGGATATGAGTACCGGTCAAGTAAAGTGGTTCAATAACGCCAAAGGTTTTGGTTTTATTTTACCCGATGATGGTGGAGACGATCTTTTCGCACACTACTCATCAATATCCATGGAAGGATATAAAACATTAAAAGCAGGTCAGACTGTTTCTTTCGATGTTATCGAGGGGCCAAAGGGATTACATGCCGCCAATATTGTTCCTCAGGGTGAGGACAATAAAGAGGCCGGCAGTGCAGCACCTGAAGCAGTAGCCGCTAGTGATCAGGAAAACAGCCAGGAAGACGAGCAGCCGGGGGGCGACGCAGAAGAAGATTCTGCAGCCAATACCTGAACAGGTATTTCCACTTCTCTTGTATTACTGAGCTTTTCCATGCACATCTCCATCCCGGTCGAGTCTGCCTGGGATGACGTACCCATATGGCCATCACCTAATCAATAATACATTTATCCTTTTATCCTTTTATCCTTTTGTCCTTTTGTCCTTTTATCCATTTATACGACGCTACCCTCTTTCCAGAATCCTACACAAAAATATGCCCAGCCTTCTTCTTTTTAATAAGCCTTTTAACGTACTCAGCCAGTTTACTGATTCCTCTGACCGCGCCACGCTCAGTGACTACATAAAAATCAGTAATGTTTATGCCGCCGGCAGACTGGACCGTGATTCCGAGGGACTCCTGCTCTTGACCGGCGATGGCAAGTTGCAGCATCGCATCAGCGACCCCTCAAGCAAGATGGAAAAAACATACTGGGTCCAGGTGGAAGGCGCGGTTACCGATGAAGCTGTTCAAAAATTAAGCCAGGGGGTAGAACTCAAGGACGGTATGACTCGTCCGGCCAGGGTAAAAAAAATGGAAGCTCCTGCAATCTGGTCACGCACACCACCCATCAGGGAAAGAAAAAACATTCCTGACTCCTGGCTTGAACTCACTATTACCGAGGGCCGTAACAGACAGGTCAGGCGCATGACTGCAGCTGTGGGATTCCCTACCCTGCGATTAATCCGGGTACGTATTGGCGAATGGTCAGTAGAAGATATTTCACCCGGTGAATACAGGGAAGTTCGAGTGGGATAGTCGCGCAGGTTAATTCACTTTTGCCAGCGGTCACTGGCATCAATATCGGAATCCTTGGCCTCGACCCAGGTTTCACCCTGCTCATCACGACATTTTTTCCAGAAAGGCGCCTTGGTCTTCAGAAAATCCATGATGAATTCACAGGCAGAAAAAGCAGCCTGGCGATGGGCGCTGGCAACAGCTACCATGACAATCTGCTCACCTGCCAACATTTCCCCGATACGATGAATCACAGTGACATTCTGGATTGGCCAGCGCTCCTGGGCCTGCAGAATAATTTTTTCCAGGCTTGATTCCGTCATGCCGGGATAATGCTCCAGCGTCAGGGCATGCACCTTGCGCTTAGCTTCCAGATCCCGAACCAGACCGGTAAACGTGACGATTGCACCGGTACTGTTTCCATCCCCACGCAGTCTCTGCACTTCTTCAGCGATATCAAAATCATCTTCCTGGATGGAAATTTTCATGGGGACAGGTATTGTAATCAACCACCGGTTACCGGTGGAAAGAATGCCACCTCATCACCAGCGACCAATGTCGCCGAACGGTCAGTCATTTCATGATTCACAGCAACCATGACCGGACCATCGTTGAGCACAGTATCCCAGTTGCCGCCATTTTTCTCCGCAAGATGGGCAATAAGTTTATCAACGGTGTTTACCTCGTCAGGTAACTCGATACTCTCTTGTTCCCTGCCCAGGCTTTCACGGATACTGGCAAAATAATGGACGGCTATCATTGCCCAGCTTCCGTATTCTGGCTGTCACGCTTGTAGTGCCCGGATTTTCCGCCTGCCTTTTCCAAAAGCTGCACGTAACGAATGACCATGCCTTTATCCACGGCCTTGCACATATCGTAAACAGTTAACGCGGCAACAGAAGCCGCTGTAAGTGCCTCCATCTCCACACCGGTCTGCCCGGCCAGTTTGCACGTGGATGTAATATGCACGCAGGAGTTTTCCTCATCCGCTTCAAGCATCACTTTCACTGAACTGAGCATCAGGGGATGGCAAAGAGGAATCAGGTCTGCACATTTTTTTGCCGCCTGGATGCCGGCAATACGGGCCACAGCAAACACATCACCTTTTTTATGCCCGCCTTCGATAATAAGGCGCAGGGTTTCCGGCTCCATTTCAATCAAGGCTTCCGCGGTGGCAACACGCTCGGTGACGTCCTTGGCGCCCACATCTACCATGTGCGCCTGCCCATTTTCATCTATATGGGTTAACTTCGACATAAATTCAGAGTATCAGTAAAAAACGGCATTATCCCTGTATGAGCAACGGTTTTCCATTGCAGATGGATTCAGGTAGGATGCCGACTTTTTCAACCACCAAAAATATGACCTGGTTACCTCATACAACTGTTGCCACTATTGTCGAAAAAGACGGTAGATTCCTGCTCGTGGAGGAAGACGATAATGGCCGCACTGTTTTCAACCAGCCCGCCGGTCATCTTGATGAAGACGAGACTCTTTTTGATGCTGCCATTCGGGAAACCCTGGAAGAAACTGCCTGGCATGTAAGCCTGACTGAATTCCTGGGCACCTATGTTTATAAAGGGGCGAATAACGGCATAACCTACATCAGGCACTGTTTTATTGCGTCACCTGACAGGCATGAACCCGGCCTGGCTCTTGACGATGGCATTATTGCTGCTCACTGGCTAACCCCAGATGAAATCTTTGCCGAATCCTTTCCTGCACGAAGTCCGCTGGTCACGAAGGCGCTTCAGGATTATCTCGATGGTCGTCGACTGCCCCTGGATACCCTGTATCATTTACTCTGAACCTCATGAAAACGCCCTCTGAAACAAAAGTCATCGTAGGTATGTCTGGCGGCGTGGACTCCTCTGTTGCTGCAATGCTGCTTCTTGACCAGGGCTACCAGGTAGAAGGCCTGTTCATGAAAAACTGGGATGAGGACGACGGCACGGAATACTGTACGGCAAAGGAAGACCTCGCTGATGCCACGGCCGTATGTAATACCCTGGGCATCAAGCTGCACAGCGCCAACTTTGCGGCCGAGTACTGGGACAATGTTTTTGAACATTTTCTGGAGGAATACCGTGCTGGCAGAACTCCCAACCCTGACATCCTCTGCAACCGTGAAATCAAGTTCAAGGCATTCCTTGATTATGCGACCCACCTTGGGGCAGACCTTATTGCCACGGGACACTATGTGCGCAAGAAAGAGGAAGATGGTCATAGCTACCTGTTAAAAGGGTGCGACAACAACAAGGACCAGAGTTACTTTCTTTGCGCAGTCAGTGAAGCGCAAATTGCCCGCACCCTGTTCCCTGTTGGCGAGCTGGAAAAAAGCGAGGTGCGCGCTATTGCTGATACAAAAGGTCTTGTGACACATGACAAAAAGGACAGTACCGGGATCTGTTTTATCGGTGAGCGTCGTTTCAAGGATTTCCTGGAAACCTATATTCCTGCCCAACCAGGCCTCATTGAATCACCGGAAGGTGAAGTGCTGGGTGAACATGCGGGCCTGATGTTTCACACCCTTGGCCAGAGACAGGGGCTGGGCATTGGCGGTCAGAAAGGAAAAGCGGAAGACCCCTGGTACGTCGCGGGCAAGGATCTTGAACGCAATGTGCTGACAGTCGTCCAGGGCAATGATCATCCCCTTTTGTTTTCCCACAGCCTGACCTGCAGCAAGATAGACTGGATTAACGAAGACTCGCCTGCTCTGCCCCTGAATTGCACGGCAAAAATTCGGTATCGGCAGCCCGATCAGGAATGTGTGTTAAAGGAAGACAAAGACGGCTTTGTGGTAACGTTCAAAGAGGCCCAGCGAGCAGTGACGCCGGGGCAGTCCATAGTCTTCTACCAGGATGAGGTTTGCCTTGGTGGCGCCGTGATTGAATCCTATAACCAGTCAACCAACAGCCAGGACCATGAATAAAAAACTTTGTCAGTGTCTTGCCCTTTCGGGTGTTGCCCAGGCGGCTTACATGGTGAAGCAGTTAGCTCACCATGGCATGGTTGGACAGGACAAACTCAATACCATGGTGCGCAGCCTGTATATCACCAATCCTCACACCTCCGAAGAGGTATATGGGTCTGTCAGCCGGTTGAATCTTGGCATGCAGGTCTTGCAGGAAATTCTTCGAAACGAAGAAGGCTCGCTGAATAACAAGGAAGTTATGCGCTATTTTCTGAGCATGCTGCACCTTGAGAGAAAACTGTCTTCACGTTCAGACATGCTGGGTAGTATCGGTGAGCGGCTGGAAGCAATGCCGCATCCCGAGCTGGATGATCCAGACCTGGCTGGTCCTGACCTCGTCAGGCGGCTCGCAGAGTTATACCAGGATACACTGAGCACCTTGCCTTTCCGCATCCAGGTGACAGGGGATGTTAAAACATTGAAAAATGAGGATACGGCGGACCGGATTCGTGCTGTGCTTCTGGCAGGTATCCGATCTGCAGTGTTATGGCAGCAACAGGATGGAAAACGCTGGCAGCTTTTACTGGGACGCAAGAAAATGCAGCGCAATCTGCTCCTGCTGATGAACCAGGTACATGAAATTCATTAACGGGTATCAATTATATTGAGACCATCAACTGCTTCAAATTGCCGGGGATTGACAGTTAACAACGCTGCATCAAGACTCAAGGCATGGGCAGCAACCATCGCATCATTCATATTCAGGGTGTGACCTGATTCCATGGCTTCCTGCTGAATTTTGGTATAGGCATCCACAACATCTCTACCCCAGGGCACAATATCTTCAAGACGTTCACAGAATTCCTGCACCAGGGCCATGTGTTCAGTCTGGCTGGAGGTAAGCAATGCACCGGCGATCAATTCTGCATAGGTTATAGCTGAAATCACCACTTCATCACTGTTTTCAGACCATTCCTGAAGCTGTGCCAACAAGGCTGGAGGTTGCTCCTTCATAATGAGACGGCAACTATCTGCAGACAGCATGACAATCATCAGGATTTCACCAGGCGGGGTCGCACCACCATGAAGTCATCGCCTGCTGCGGGCAAATCGACAAAAGAGGCCCAGGTTTTTCGGATTGGCGTAAGAACCACAGAATTTCCGCGTTTTTCCACGTGAACGGCGTCAATACCTGAAAAGGCGATTTCCTTGGGAATTCGGACCGCCTGGCTGCGGCCGTTGGTAAAGAGCTTGGCCTTGATCGGGCCTTTATCCTGTCCTGAACGGGTTGGCATCTAAAGGGCTCTCCTGCGCTAATGCACTGCCGGAAAGTATATTCCTACCGATGTATATGTCAAGCATATACAGAAGAATGGCATAAACAACCCGTTTACATATAAATACAGTAAATATAAGGGCTTGGGAGTCCTCAAAGGGCAGAATTTCCAGTATAATTGCGGCCTTTTCCGCATGGCAGATAATAAAATGGCTGATTCCCTTGTGAGCACTCAACTTACCACGCTCAACGCCATATCCCCGGTGGATGGTCGTTACCAGGGCAAAACCGCTCCACTTCAGCCCTACTTTAGCGAATACGGCCTGATCCGCTATCGTGTAATTGTTGAAATCCGCTGGCTGCAACGATTATCAGCCAATACGGATATTCCTGAAGTGCCAGCCCTGTCCGGGCCGGCAAATGCTTTTCTTGAAGAACTGATTGCCAAATTCGATGAATCACAGGCCGCTATCGTCAAGGAAAAGGAAGCCGTCACCAATCACGACGTTAAAGCCGTGGAGTATTACCTCAAAGAAAAACTCGCCGAAAACACAGAGCTTGCCGCATGCATGGAGTTTGTTCACTTTGCCTGCACTTCCGAAGACATCAACAACCTGTCCTATGCCCTCATGCTGAAAGAAAGCATGACGGATGTAGTTGCCCCCATGATGAGTAATGTTGCCGAGGCCCTTCGCGAAAAAGCACATGAATATGCCGAAGCCGCCCTGCTTTCACGCACTCATGGTCAGACAGCAACCCCAAGCACCATGGGCAAGGAATGTGCCAACACGGTGGCAAGACTGGATCGCCAACTTGCACAGATCAGGGAAACTGAATTCCTGGGCAAGATCAACGGTGCGGTAGGAAATTACAACGCTCACCTTGCCGCCTACCCTGATGTGGACTGGGAAGCCAATGCAAAAACATTGGTTAGCGAACTCGGGCTGACCTGGAATCCCTATACAACGCAAATCGAACCGCATGATTTCATTGCCGAGTATTTTGATACCGTCTGCCGATTCAACACCATTCTTATCGACTTCAACCGTGATGTCTGGGGTTATATTTCCCAGGGCTATTTCAAACAGAAAACAGTCGCGGGTGAAGTCGGTTCGTCAACCATGCCGCACAAGGTCAATCCCATCGATTTTGAAAACTCAGAAGGGAATCTCGGTGTAGCCAATGCTCTCATGCAGCACCTTGCCCAGAAGCTTCCGGTTTCCAGGTGGCAGCGGGACCTGACTGATTCCACCGTTCTCCGGACAGTCGGTGTCGGCCTGGCACACAGCCTGATTGCTTACCAGGCAGCTCTTAAAGGAATTGGTAAATTACTTATTGATGAAGATCGATTGCTTGCCGACCTGAACAACAGCTGGGAAGTACTGGCAGAACCCATACAGACTGTTATGCGGCGTTATGGCATCGAAGAACCCTACGAAAAACTCAAGGCGCTTACACGTGGCCAGGCCATCACCCCTGACATACTGGCAGAATTCCTGGATACGCTGGATCTTCCCGATGACGTCCGTGAGGAACTGAAAAAAATGCGACCTGATACCTACCTTGGTAATGCAGCTGAGCAGGCACGCAAGATCTGATGCTTCTGGATCGCCATGACAGCATTGACCTGGCGACCTTCCTGGCCGAATACTGGCAAAAAAAACCGTTACTGATACCAGGCGCTTTTCCTGGCTTCACAGATTTTCTCAGTCCGGAAGAACTGGCCGGCCTTTCCCTTGAAGAAGATATAGAATCCCGCCTGGTATTCAATAACCTTGGTAACTGGGAACTCAAGCAAGGCCCTTTTTCCGAACGGGACTTTACCTTTTTACCAGAGAGTCACTGGACTTTATTAGTGCAATCAGTGGATCACTGGCTGCCTTCCGTGAAGACATTGATGCAGGAAGTTGCCTTCATACCCGGTTGGCGACTGGACGACATCATGGTCAGTTATGCGGCAGCAGATGGCGGCGTCGGCCCCCACTTTGATTATTACGATGTTTTCCTGATCCAGGGCCAGGGCAGTCGAAACTGGCAACTGGGAAAAAACTGCAACAGTCACACCCCTATCGATTCCAGCTCTGGTCTGAAAATTCTGAAGGATTTTACGGCAGAACAGGAAATCCAGATGCAAACAGGCGATGTCCTGTACATTCCTGCCGGCATGTCCCACTGTGGAACCGCCATTGAGCCAGGCATGAGCTATTCCATAGGTTTTCGCGCTCCGGATGTCAGTGAACTGCTGTCGGCATACAGCTATCTTGCCGAAGAGTCCCTGCCCCAGGATTTACGCTACCGTGATCCCGGTATAGACACCCAGGACGACCCCGGAGAAATAAGCAGTAGTGCACTCCAGCAGGTTAAGGCACTCATGCAGCATGCCCTGGATAACCAGGAGTTATTAATGGAATGCTTCGGCAACCTGATGACAGAACCGAGACTACCGGAATTAATTCAGCCCGCAGAGCCGGAATTAACGCACGAACAAATGATCATGCTGCTGCAGAAAGGTCTGGTACTCCAGCTTCACCCGGCAGCAAGGCTGGCCTGTCATCACCATGGGAGCAATATCGTGCTCTTCATTAACGGCGCAAGCATGACCCTGAACAATGCTCCTGAAAAACTTTCCGCTCTCAATGATGAATTGCAAGGCAGTATTGGCAGAGCATTGGATCTTAAGCCCTTCCAACATAACGAAACCTGCATCAGGTTGCTGACTACACTCTACAACCAGGGCATCCTGATCCAGGCCGCAAAAGAAAGTGATCATGATGACTAGGACCGTTGGCATTCTCCATCCGGGAGAAATGGGTTCTGCTATAGCAGCCAGTGCAATTCAATCCGGAATGAATGTAGTGTGGTGCGCACAGCAGCGCAGCGCAGCCACTGCCAGTCGCGCCAATGCTCTGGGCCTCAAGACAGCAAACTCCCTTCAGGAACTCTGCGAGCTTTGTGACATCCTGATTTCAGTGTGCCCTCCCCATGCCGCCATTGAACAGGCAAAACAGGTTATTGCCTGCGGGTTTAAAGGAGTTTATGCCGATATCAATGCAATTGCTCCGGATACGGTATGCACTATGGAAGACAGCATGAACAATACAGACATCCAACTGGTTGATGGCGGGATTATCGGCCTGCCACCCACAAAGCCCGGAACCACCTGGTTATATCTTTCAGGAAAACAAGCGCAGACAGTCGCTGACTGCTTTAATCAAGGACCACTGGAGACTGAGGTACTTGGTGATCAGATTGGACAGGCTTCCGGATTAAAAATGTGTTTTGCTGCGAACAGCAAAGGTACCGCTGCTCTGCATACAGCCATTCTGAGCGCTGCGGAGAATATGGGTGTGCGTCAGGCTCTCGAAAAACAATGGGATATCTACACGACAGGCTTTACAGAGAAAAGTCAGGGACGGATCAGGCAAGTCGCCAGAAAAGCCTGGCGGTTTTCAGGTGAAATGAAAGAAATTGCAGCGACCCTCGAAGCCAATGAACTGCCTCGTGGATTTTTTGATGCGGCTGCAGAGATTTATGAAAGGCAAACCGGGTTCAAGGACATTCCGGATGAACCCGGGATTGAAGCAATTCTTGACGCTGTGAATGCTTCCGGCAAAAACAAGGACTGAACTTACTGACGGATACCCTCGATAGCCAGGATAAGATCCACAGGACCTGCATTGATCCCAAAGTCATTGGTGTTCAAAACAAGCTCTCCCTCAAAGCCAACACGATAATCCCCGAAAGGCGTTTCCCCTTCTCCAGTCTTAACGGCTTCGAAACTGATGTCACGGGTCACACCATGCAAACTGAACGAACCATTGACCCTGATGCGGTCATCACCCAGGTTATCAACAGAGCTGCTTTCAAAGCTGGCAGTCGGGTGAGCATCTACATCCAGGAAGTCACTGGTACGCAGGTGAGTATCACGGGCCTCATGATTGGAGTCGATGCTGGCAGGATCGATATTAACTACTATCCGGGATGCTTCGATATCCTCGGCATCATAGGTGAAATTGCCAGTAATATTATTGAAACGACCCCACAATGCGCTGATGCCAATATGGCTGGCCTTGAAGCTAATGGAAGAATGCATTCCAGCACCTGAGCCATCAATCACGTATTCATCAGCGAAAACAGTTGTCAGGGGTAAAGCCGCCAGGGCAATCACAAGGAAAATCTTTTTCATATGTATTTCTCCAGAAAATAATGGCGTGCAATCTACACTATCCAACCCTTTAAAGTCCACCGACTTCATTAGGAACTTTCTACTATAATAGGCACCCAGGTAACAGAGATGAATTACGAAAAAAACTTTCAGCATCGTTTTTGTGTAGCCCCTATGATGGAGTGGACTGATCGCCACTGCAGGTATTTTCTGCGCCAGTTTTCCAGTCATACCCTTCTTTACACTGAAATGATTACCACCGGAGCATTGCTGCATGGCGATGCAGAACGCTTTCTTCACTTCAACAAGGAAGAACAGCCAGTTGCTCTTCAGTTGGGTGGCAGTGACCCTGTTGAGCTGGCTGAGGCAGCCAGAATGGGTGAGCAGGCCGGCTACCAGGAAATCAATCTTAATGCTGGCTGCCCCAGTGATCGTGTCCAGCGCGGCAAAATCGGCGCCTGCCTCATGGCGGAACCAGAACTGGTGGCCGAATGCATCCGCGCCATGCAGCATGCAGTCTCGATCCCGGTGACTATCAAGTGTCGCACCGGCATTAACAACCTGGACTCACAGGAGCATCTCACCCATTTTGTCAGCACTGTAGCCGACGCCGGATGCACTACATTTATTATCCATGCACGCATAGCCATCCTTGAAGGACTCAGCCCAAAACAAAATCGGGAAGTCCCGCCGTTAAACTACGACAGGGTATTCAATATAAAAGAACAGTTCCCCTCTCTTGAAATTGTCATTAATGGCGGAATAAAAACCCTTGAAGAAACAGAAACCATGCTGAAAAAAGTGGATGGAGTGATGATGGGTCGCGAGGCTTACCAGAATCCGAATATTCTTTCACAAGTGGATCAGCGATTTTTTGGCAGCGATACTCCGGCGACTTCACAAGAGGAAGCACTTTCCCGATTTATCGACTATGCAAGAAAGGAAATGGATAAAGGGGTTGCACTCAAGCACATGAGCAAACATATTCTTGGTTTGTTTCAGGGGCTTCCAGGTGCAAAGCGTTTTCGTCGCCATATCAGTGAAAACGCCCACAAGGCCGATGCCACCATCGATGTACTTGAAACTGCTGCCAGCATTATGAGCGATTACCAATCGGCTCAAGCGGAATTTTTACAGGAAGTCACATGTTAAAAGCTATCTCCCAATTTTTTGAAAACCATTTCAGCGAGGAAGATGAAAACCATCATCATTCTGCGCACCAGCTGCAACTTGCAAGCGCTGCTCTCATGATAGAGCTGAGCAAGGCAGACCGGGAAATCGACGAATCAGAAACAGATAAACTTGTACAAATCCTCAAGAATCGGTTTGAACTGGATAAGCATGACCTGGATGAATTACTGGAGCTGGCAGAAGAAGAAGTCAGGGAAGCAACGTCCCTTTATCAATTCACCAGCCTGATGAACGAACATTTTGACTATGGTGAAAAAGTTCAACTTGTGGAGAATATGTGGGAAGTGGCTTTTGCAGATGGCAAAATTGACCGCTACGAAGAGCATCTGATCCGGAAAATTGCCGAACTGTTATACCTGGATCACAAGGATTTTATTCTCAGCAAACAGCGGGCACGTGATCTGGCAGGTACAGATTAACGATCTGCTTTCAGCGCTGAAACAAGATCCTGGAATTCAGCTCTGTTCTCGTCACTCAGCGTCATGAGGGTCTGGTGAGCTTCTATCACCTTTTTCCTCACTGAATCTTCGGTTTCATCCTGGGCATTCAACTCATCAAAGCTGACATCAGGATCGCTCACTTCTTCAAGAATGTCACAGATCAAGCCCATACTCATACTCCGCAGGATCCGGGTAATATCAGGGTTGGTGGAAACAATTGTTGGGCGGACATTGAAACGATTTCGCAACTGGATAGCCATCTTTGCCAACAAGCCCAGTGCGGTACTATCAATTCCCTGGGTCTCGGTCATATCAACAATCATCTTGTCGAGTACAGGTCTGCTGTAAAGGGATGTGAAGTAATTGTCCAGGGCGCTGCTCATGAGCACACGGACATCACCGATAAACTTCAGTATCGGGACATTATCCACTGTCGCAACCAGGATCTTTCCGTTGTTCATGATCTTTTGACACTCAGTACTGCTATATCATCGGGCACTTTGATATCCCGATGCAAGTTCAATGCAGTCTTAACTTCCCTGAAATCCCCTTTCTTGTCAGCAATGACACTTAAAATTTTAGATTCTTTCTCCGCCATATTTCTGCCTTCAAGATGCTCCAGAATGCCATCTGAAAACATGAAGAGGGAGAAGTCATCGGCCAGTTCGATTTGTGTATCGAAATATTCTGCATCTTCTACCAGACCAATAGGAAAACTGCTTTTACCCGGATTTATAAAATCAGCCTTGCCATCCGTATAGAGCACCGGTAAAGGGTGATGCCCTGCAATACTGTATTCGAGGGTGTTTTCTACATTATCCACCATCCCAATACATACAGTGATATGTTTATCCAGGCCAGTATCCAGCAGGTCATTGTTGATTTGTTCAAGCACAAAGGCAGGCGTGAAGGCCGTGGAATACCTTCCCCTGATATATTCACGGCGCATCTGGGCAATACGAAATCGAAGCAGTACCGTTATAAAGGCTGATGAAGACCCATGGCCTGAAACATCACCGATATAAAACAGTACCTTTCTTTTTGAGACCGGCTGGTAATCCACCGAGTCACCACTTAAATACAGTGACGGAATTACACGATGATCAAAATGAAAGTTATTAATATCCTGTGGTGGTTCAGGTAGCATTCTCATCTGAACATGTCTGCCAGCTTGC
>Ga0181560_10001148_pt1 | contig 24776 bp, 22 predicted proteins | sample 011ome_20_FD_133751 | JGI IMG/M metagenome (GOLD analysis project Ga0181560, IMG submission 133751) | Coastal salt marsh microbial communities from the Groves Creek Marsh, Skidaway Island, Georgia - 011509CT metaG (megahit assembly) | ecosystem: Environmental > Aquatic > Marine > Intertidal...
GCCGTCGTCGTCGTCGTCTTCCTGCTCGTCGTCGTCGGCGTCGTCATCTTCGTCGTCGTCGTCGTCGTCGTCGTCGTCGTCGTCGTCGTCGTCGTCGTCATCTTCGTCGTCATCTTCCTCGTCCTCCTCCTCCTCTTTCTCGTCGTTGTCGTCGTCGTCGCCCTCCTTCTCGTCGCCCTCCTTCTCCTTCTCCTCCTTCTCTTTCTTGTCGTCGTCGTCGTCGTCCGAGGACGAGGACGACGAGCTCGAGCTCGAGCTCGACTCGTCCTCGTCCTTGTCGTCCGCGCCGACGACGGTCGCGCGGAACCCGCGTCTTCGCATCGCGCCGCGACCCATACCGCGAGGGAGGACGCCGAAGACGCGCTCGCCCGCGCCGCTTCCGCTTCCTCCGCGCGTCGCGCACATCACGGATCGGCGTCCGCCCTTGGATCCCGTCGCGAGCCCGCCGCGCCGCGACGCCGCGGAAGCGGCGGTCCACGCGCGCGACGACGACGACGACGACGTCGTCGACGTCGACGCGACGGCGGCCGATCGTCGCCCTAATAACCCGGCCGCGCGATCGATCGCTCCGGGCGCGGCGTCCTCCGCGGCGACGCGCGCGGCGGCCGCGGCCGCGCGCGCGAGCGCCGCCGCGTTTCGCGACGCCATGGTGCCGGGCGACGGCGACGCGGCGACGTGGGTGGGTGGAAGATCCGCTCCGCGCGCGTCCGCGAGTGCGACGGGCGTCGGCGTAGCGCGCCTCTTCTCCCCGAGGAGCGCCGCGTGAAGCCGTTGCGTTGTCCGTCCGACCGCGCGCGTCCGACGCTACTGCGCTGCGCAACGACAAAGCTTCGAGGAGACGCGACGTCGCGGGCGACACAGCACGTCGCGATCGTCGCCGGTCCGTCCGCGTCGCGTCGCCGTCGTCTCTTCGCGCTCGCCCTAGCTCGCGAGCGACGAGCGGCGTCAGATCGCGGGCGTCGCGCGGGCGCCAGGGGAAAGACGCGAGCGCGACGCCGAGGAGGGAGGGCGCGGTCGATCATTCATTCGTAGTATTGTCGTCGAGCGGACCCGAGGATGCAGCAGCCTCCGCCGGGAGGGCCGCCGCGGCCGGGGATGCCGCCGCCGCCGACGGGGCAGCCCGCGGGTGCGTCCCGCAGATCTCTGCGCGCGCTTCCTCGCGCGAGATGGCCGAAATCGTCGCGCTCGGGGTCCTCTCCGGGCGCAGATCTCGTTCTCCCCGTGCGCCCCGCGGCTTCTCCCCCAACGGCACTTCGCGCGCGCGTCGATCGTTCCGTCGATCGTTCGATCGATCGCCGCCGCCGCTTCGCTTCGATTCGCGTCGCGCTGACGTCCGCCTCCCTCGCCACCCATCCCGCCCCTTCCCACGCGCGCAGGAGCTCCGCCGCCGCCCGGCATGATGCGTCCGGGCCCGCCGACGGGAGGCCCGCCCCCGCCGCAGATGATGCGCCCGGGCCCGCCGGGACCGAGCCGACCGCCCGCGGGCGCGCCGCCGCCGCCGCAGATGACGGGCGCGCCGCCGCCGCCGCGAGGACCGCCGTCGATGATCCCGGGGCCGCCGCCGCCGCAGACGTTCGCGCCGCCGACGGCGCAGATGGGCTCCATGGGCCTCGGCGGGCCGCCACCGCCGCCGACGCAAACGCAGCAGATGCCGCCGCCGCCGCCGACGCAAACGCAGCAGACGATGCCGCCGCCGCCGACCATGGGCGGGCCGCCGCCGCCGATGCAGATGCAGCAGACGATGCCGCCGCCGCCGCCGATGGCGGGCGTCCCCGGCGCGTTCGGAGGCGGCGGAGGCCCGATGGGCACGCCCCCGGGAGGGTCCTACCCCGGCGCGCAATTCTCACCCGCGCCGTTTCAAGGCCAGTTCGCGCAGCAGAGCGTCGTCGAGGACTTCGGGTCGCTCGTCCTCGGCGGCGGCGGCGGGCCGGGGCAAGAGCAAGGCGCGGACCCGGCGACGTTCCCGAGGCCCGGCGACGACGTCCCGAACGCGAACGCGCATCTGTCGTGCGATCCGAGGTACCTGCGCCTCACGTGCGGCGCGCTGCCGGGCACGGCGTCCGTCAAGCAGCGGTTCACGCTCCCCGTCGCGTGCGTCGTTCGACCGATGATCCCGGGCGAGAACGTCCCGATCGCGCACTTCGGGAGCGGCGGGATCGTGCGCTGCCGGCGATGCAGGACGTACATCAACCCGTTCGTGCAGTTCATCGACGGCGGGCGACGGTTTCGATGCAACGTGTGCTCGCTCCCGAACGAGGTTCCGGTGGATTACTTTTGCACGCTCGACGCGGACGGGCGACGGCGGGACGTGAACGAGCGCCCGGAGCTCAGGCACGGGACCGTGGAGTTCCTCGCGTCGCAGGAGTACATGGTCCGCCCGCCGATGCCGCCGACGTACTTTTTCGCGATCGACGTCAGCGCGAACGCGGTCGCGAGCGGGTTTCTCGCGACGACGACGAACGCGATCAAGGCGTCGCTCGACGCGTTACCCGGAGGCGAGAGGACGCACATCGGATTCCTGACGTACGACAGCACGCTGCACTTCTACGCGCTGAAGCCCGGGAGCTCGCAGCCGCAGATGATGGTCGTCGCGGAGCTGGACGACCCGTTCGTCCCCGCGCCGGACGACCTGCTCGTGAACTTGAGCGAGAGCAGAGAAGCCGTGGAGGCGCTTCTCGACATGCTTCCGGGGGCGTTTAAAGACACGTCGCGGGTCGAGTCCGCGATGGGCCCGGCCGTGCAGGCGGCGTACATGGCGATGAGCCACATCGGGGGTAAGCTCATGGTGTTTCAGTGCACGCTGCCGTCGTTAGGGAGCGGTCGGTTGCTGAACCGCGGGGACGATCATCGAAACGCGGGGACGGACAAGGAGGCGGCGAATCGCGCGCCCGCGGATCCGTTTTACAAAAAGATGGCCGCGGAGTGCTCGCGGCAGCAGATTTGCGTCGACGTCTTCGCGTCCGCGTCGCCGTACGCGGACCTCGCGTCGCTGAGCACGCTCCCTAGGTACACCGGCGGGGAGCTGTACTACTACGGCGGCTTCCGCGTGGAACGAGACGGCCCGAAGCTGACGCGCGAGCTCACCCATAACCTCACGCGATTCACCGCGTGGGAAGCTGTCTGCCGCGTGCGCTGCAGCAAAGGCTTCCGCGTGTCTTCGTTCAACGGCCACTTCTTCATACGAAGCATGGACCTCCTCGCGCTCCCGGCGACGAACGCGGACACCGCGTACGCGGTGCAGCTCGCGCACGACGAGGTGATGCCGACGACGAACCACGCGTTCATTCAGTGCGCGTTGTTATACACCAACGCGGACGGCGAGAGGCGGATCAGAGTGCACACGATGGTCGCGCCCGTGGTGCAGGACGTCGCGGAGATGTATCGCGCGATCGACGGCGGCGCGATGAGCGCGTTCTTAACGCGGCTCGGCGTCGAGCGCGCGCTCACGGCGCGGCTGCAGGACGCGCGCGAGGCGGTGCAGTTGAAGCTGTCGACGAGCTTGAAGGAGTTCCGGATGATGAACACGTCCGCGGCGAGAGCGTTCAACCGCCTCATCTTCCCCGAGTGCGCGCGGCTCGTGCCGCTATTCACGCTGTGCGCGTCGAAGACGCCCGCGTTGCGCGGGCACGCGCGCGACGTCCCGGTGGATCAGCGCATCTTGAGCGCGTTCGAGATCATGTCTGCGCCGACGGAGGTGATCCTGCGGCGTCTCTACCCGGCGATGTACGCGTTGCACGCGATGCCGCCGGAGAGCGGCGTGGAGAAGGACGGCGTCGTCCAGATGCCGCCGCGGACCGCGCTCGCGGGCGAACGGATCGACGCGCGTGGGGCGTACCTCGTCGACGACGGGTACGTGTGCTTGCTGTGGCTCGGGAAGATGCTCGACCCCGCGTTTGCCGCGGACGTCTTCGGGCCCGCGGGGCCGCCGCCGCCGGAGGCGGATTTCACGCCGCCGACGATCGAGGGCAGCGCGATCAACGCGCGGGTTCGCGCGGTCATGGCCGAGGTTCGGAGGCGCGCGGCGAACGGGTGCGGTCACTGCACGGTCACGGTCATCGCGCAAGGGCAGCCGAGCGAGGCGCTGCTGTTTCCCGCGCTGGTGGAAGATCGCGGCGCGGGGGGCGCGGGCGCGATGTCGTACGCGGATTTCCTCGTGCAGCTGCACCGGACGGTGGCCGCCGCGGGGGGGGCGCGGTGACGAGGGCGAGGGATAGGACTACCGGGGTGTGATATGAAACTACATACACGAAAGCGAAACGCACGTTTAGGGACCGTTTCTCGAGGTTCGCGGTCGCGTCGACCGCTCCGAACTTTAATCTAAGCAGGCTGTCAGTCAGGAAGATCTAGATCTTCGAGTGCGATCTGTCCAGTGAGATCTCGCTCTCGTCTTCCAGGTGGCAGCGTATCGCGCTTCGCGATGCGCCCTTCGCGCGCATTGACGCCGCGCGCTCGCGACGCCACGCGAGAACTTCACACCGTAAAGGAACGTCAAACATGTCGGCCATCGCGAGCGCGTGCGCGCTCTCGAGGCCCGCGTTCCGCGTCCGCGCGTCCGCGTCCGACGGCGCCGCGAAGAAGGTCGTCTCGACGCCGTCGTCCTCCGGGGTGATGATGTCGAAGGCGCCGGGACCGAGGAACACGCGCGCGCGGGCGATCCAGGTCGACACGTCCGCGGAGGCGAAGGACGTCGCGACGAAGGACCCGCTCATGCTCCGAGCGATCCGCGGCGAGGACGTCGAGCGTCCCCCGATCTGGTGCGCGCGATCGCGACGCCCGCCGTCGCCGTCGCGCGTCCCCGCGGGCGTTAACATCCATCCCACCTTCCATCTCCTTCGCTCGACTATCGGATAAAACCCACCGTCGTCGCCCCCTCTCGCTCCGCGTCCGCGGCGTCTCGATCGACGCGCGCTGACGCCGCCGCCTCCCCCTCCCCCGCCCCCCACGCGCTCCCCGACGCCGTCCCCGACCGCAGGATGATGCGCCAGGCGGGCCGGTACATGAAGATCTACCAGGAGCTCTGCAAGAAGCACCCGACGTTCCGAGAGCGCAGCGAAAAGGTCGATCTCGCCGTGGAGATCTCGCTGCAGCCGTGGGAGGCGTTCCAGCCCGACGGCGTGATCCTGTTCAGCGACATCCTCACCCCGCTCAGCGGCATGAACATCCCGTTCGACATCGTCAAAGGGACCGGCCCGGTGATCATGGACCCGGTGCGAGGGATGGACGACGTGAAGAAGATCACGAAGGTGCGTTCTATACACTGGTCCCCATACGACCGCGTTCGCGTGGTGAACGTCATTCCTTAAGGACTTTTCCCGGCGATTCTCTCCGCCCACCCCTCGCTTTCAATCCCCGCCCTCGGCGCCTTTCAACTCCGTCTGACGCCTTTGAACTCCACCCCGACATTCGCTCGTATGGAACGACCCTAAGTTGGAGCCGGAGAAGTCCGTGCCGTTCGTCGGCGAAGCCCTCGGACTTCTGCGCCAAGAGGTGGGCAACAACGCGACCGTCCTCGGGTTCGTCGGCGCGCCGTTCACGCTCGCGTCCTACATCGTCGAGGGCGGCACGTCCACGCACTACAAGGTGATCAAAAAGATGGCGTTCGACGAGCCCAAAATTTACGAGGCGCTGCTGAACTCAATCACCGACAGCGTCGTGGAATACGTCAAGTACCAGGCGGACAGCGGCGCGCAGGTGATCCAGATCTTCGACAGCTGGGCGAGCGAGTTCTGCCCCTCCGACTTCGATAAATACTGCCTCCCGTACCTCACTCGGATCGTGACCGAGGTGAAGGCGACGCACCCGGACGTGCCGCTCATCTTATACAGCAGCGGCAGCGGCGGTTTGCTCGAGCGACTCAAGGTGCGTTCTGTACACTGGTCCCCATACGACCGCGTTGGCGTGGTGAACGCCGTTTCTTAAGGACTTTTCCCGGCGCATCTCTCCGCCCGCCCCTCGGTTTCAATCCCGACACACCTCGACGCCTTTCAACTCCAACTGACGCCTTTCAACTCCACCCCGACGTCGCTTCGTTTGGAACGACCCTCAAGACGACGGGCGCGGACGTCATCTCGCTGGACGGGACCGTGGACATGGCGGACGCGCGCGCGAGGTTGGGGATGGACCAGGCGGTCCAGGGGAACATGGACCCGGTGAGCTTGTTCGGGAGCAAGGCGCACATCACCGAGAGGGTGCTGGACACGATCAAAAAGGCGGGGAACACGAAGCACGTGATGAACCTCGGACACGGCGTCATGCAGGGGACGCCGGAGGAGAACGTCGCGCACTTCTTCCAGACCGTCAAGGACTACAGATATTAAGCGAGCGAGTGGTCGAGGGTTGACGAGGAGGAGGAGGAGGAGGCGTTTTCGCGCGGGGTGAGTGGTGGTTAGCGTCGAGGGTTGTAATACGACCGTGCGCGTCATCGGTTTTTTGGCCGTCGCGTCGCCGCGCTTCTTTCGAGCGAGATCGCGCGCTCGCGTGTCGTGGACGTCTTCTTTTAGTCGTAGGTTTCAATTACATCGCAATCTTCTCTTCCGCGCGATAGGCAGGCTGGTGCCCTAATACCCCGTCGCCGCGATGAGCGGCGCGAGGTCGCCGAGCTGCGCGTTCGCCTGCTCCTTGGCCGCGGCGAACTTCGCGTTCGCCGCCTTCTTCGCCGCCCAGTACTCGCTCGCCTTGGCTTCCCTCTTCGCCTCGAGGCTCTTCACCGTCGCCTGGTGCTTCCACCCGACGCGGTGGGACAAGTCGCCGAGGACGCAGTACTTGTGACCGGCGCCGAGGCGAAGCACCTTGAGCGCCTCCGGGACGACCGCGCGCTTGCACTTGTCGTACGGCGGGGGAATGCCCTCGTAGCTCTTGAACCGCTCAAACGCCGCCGCGCCGCGCTTCGTCTTGTACGGAACCATGCCGCGGACGGTCCTCCAGAGCATCCGCGACGGGGACGCGTAGTGGAACGGGCCGTGGCTCGGCTTCGTGTTCATGCGGAGGCGCTTGAAGAAGTCGTACTTCTGCTGCGCGCGCACCATGCCGCCGGAGATGACGATCCCCTCCGCGCGGACGACGACGACGTGCTGCCCCTGGAGGAGCTGCTTCGCGACGATGGAGGCGAGGCGGCCGAGGAGGTGGCCCCTGCCGTCGATGATAACCACCTGCGCGATCGATGAAAAGGGTGAGAACGAACGACGGTGAGCGGACGGTTTGGGACGATCGACGGCGACGCGCGCGCGCGCGGCCGTTCGCCGGCGCGCCGCGGACGCGCGATTTCTTTTTCGCGGTGGCGAGAAACCCTAAAAAAAAGATTGCGCGAGACGCGGGAGGCGCGGCGCGCGCGCGACGGCGGCGGACGCGACGCGCGACGGCGTCCGACGCGCGACGCGACGCGCGGCGCCGTCATCGCGCCGCGCGGCGGACGGCGGCGCGACGACGGAGGGATGGACCCGACGAGCGAGGAGGGCGTTGAGGCGCGACCCCGTCTTTCCGCTCGCTCGCGGGCTTTTCCCTCCGCGCATCGCGCGTCGTCGTCGCCGTCTTCGCGCGGCGACGCGCGATACGACGTCGCGCGCGACGCGATGCGACGCTCAAACGATGCCAGGGATGAAGCGCACCTTGTCCATGTTGACGCCTACGACGATACGCGTGCCAGCGTGCGTCTGAAAGAGGGCGCGCGGACGCGCGAAGCGATGGTTTTCTCACTCCGCGGAGCTGTTCCCGACCAGGCCCATATCAGGTTTTCTAACCTGTTGGAGATTGGAGTGCAACTTTTTCCTCGGCTCGAGAGTCGAGAGCCGAGCAACGATAAAACGTTCACATTGTTATCTTGCGCCGCGGCCGCGAGGGGGTCGCCGGCGCTCTCGTCATGCCCCCCGCCGCGGCCGACCCCGACGCGCCCTCGGGCTCGGGCTCGGACGACGACGACGACGGCGACGCCGTCCCCCGAGACTCGGACGGCAGCTGGGAGGACCCGATGGAGGAGATCTGCCCGCTCGAGGCGCAGTGCAACCCCGCGCTCGACGGCGTGTTCGATAAGACCGCGGTCCTCGCGCGCGTCGCGCGGCTCACCGCGCCGGAGCTCGCCGCGCTCGCGGAGCGATGCATGTGCCCGCCGAAAGAGAAGTGCAAGTACCGGAAGTGCGTCGACAGCGACGCCGCGTGGTGGCCGCACTGCGCGAGCGCGTGGTACGAGCCGGGAATGGCGCCGGAGAAGCCCGGGCGGCCGCCGAAACAGCGAAAGACGTGGAAAAACGCGTACCTCGCGCTGCGGCCGGAGGAGGGGCCGAGCCCGGAGGAGATCGCGGCGAGGGAGGCGAAGATCGCGAGGCACGAGGAGAAGATGGCGGTGTGGGAGCTCGAGAAGAAGGCGGGGAGGATGTGCGTGAGAGGGAACGCGGTGGGGGGCGCGACGGTCGTGTCCCCGGAGGCGGCGGGCGCGGGCGGGGACAAGCACGCGATGCGCGAGTTTTATCGCACGGTGAGGAGTAAGCCGAAGGGGAAGGTGAAGAAAGGGAGGGACGCCGCGCACGCGGGGGACGACGGGGAGTGACGCGTCCGCGAGATTCGATTCGATTCGATTTGCGTGGGGAGGGGGGAAGGGAGGGGGGGATGATCGTGTTGTACATCGTGTTGTCGTGGGTGGTGCTCTCGCGAAGCTTTCTCGTTGTAAATCCGTTGTTAGTCTACTGTATTCACTTCGTCCGATTGGTTCTTCGTCCTTCGTTCTATCGCTACGTTCCTACGCGTATTATCTCCGCGGCTTCCACTGGTGCTTCACGATCGCTCTCAAAACATCCTCGGGGTCGTACAAGTCGTAGCCCTTGTTCCTCCACCGCCGCGACACGCGCTCGTCCGGCGCCGACTTTTCACCCGTGGCGGCGACGATCACGACGTCGTCCGGCGCCGACTTTTCCGCCTCGGTCTCCGTCGCCGCCGCGTTCGCGATGCTCGCGAGCTCGACGATTAAACCGATTTTTCCCGCGACCGCGCCTTTCGATGGAGCGATGACGTGTATCCGTCGCTGACGGAAAACGCACATATCGCGTGCGTTTTCCAGCGTCGCCTTCATGTCGAACCCTTGCGCGCGTTCGAACGCGAGGTCGCGGCACAAGTGGTCGCCCGCGTCCACGAACCCTCCCGCGCGCGTCGACGCGGTGACCCACGTCTCCGTGACGATCGGTCGTCCCATCATGAGCGCGCACAGGACGTTCTTGCTCCGCCCGAGCGGTTTCGCCGTGAGAAAGTGCGTGAAGTCTCTCGTCGACGTCGTGACTTCGCCGCCGAGTTTTTTTATCGCCGTCGTCGTCGCCTCGACGTCCTTCGCCGCGAGCGCGGACGACACGAGCACCTTGACCGCGGTCGTCGTCGCCGTTCGCAGCTTCTTTCGCGCCGGCGACGTGCGCGCGCCGCCGCCGCCGCCGCCGCCGCGTCTCGCCGGCGGAGGCTTCCCGCCGCGGACGCTCCTCGTCGCCGCGGGCACGGGCGCCGCGCCCGCCCCCGGCTCCTCCTCGACGACTTCCAACGGATTCGATTTCGGCGACGCCGCGGGCGACCGCGACCAGACCACCTTCACCTCGAACGATTTCCGTCGCTTCGCCGTCCGCGGCAACGTCTCCGCCTTCTTTGCGCTCTCCATCACCGCCCTCGCCGCTCTCGGGGACAAGCACCGGACGTCCGTCTTCGCCTCGGACACCGTCGGTATGGACTGCCGCGACGCCGGCGGCGGCGACGGCGACGGCGACCGCGACCGCGTCGGCGGCGACGGCGACCGCGCCTTCTTCCTCGCCCCGCCGCCCTTCGCCGCCGCCGCCGGCGCCGGCGGCGGCGACGCCAACACCTGTTTCCTCGCGCGGCCGCTCCGTCTCGGCCCGCTCGGATCCGGCTTCTTCTCTTCCTCGTCGCTGTCCTTCCCCACGTCCGCGAACGCCTCGATCCCCGTCGCGCCCTTCACGCCGCCCGCGCCGTCGAGCCTGTACGCGCTCCACGCCGGCGGCGGCGCGTTCAGGTCGTCGTCGTCGTCGTCCAGGTCGTCGTCGTCCAAGTCGCTGTCGTCGCTGATTTCCGCGGGGACGAGCGCGGGGGGGAGGTCCAGCGCGATGAGATGCGGCGCGGACTCGGGCTCTTCGGTGTCCGAGTCCGAGTCCGAGTCCGAGTCCGAATCCGCCGCCGCCGCCGCCGCCGAAGGCTGCGAGTCCTCGACCGCGCCGTCGGACGCCGACTTCGACGGCGCCATCGCTTGGGTGTCGACGTACATCCCGCCCGCGTTCTCCCACGCCGCGGCTTTCGTCGCGGTGGTCAAGAAACCGGGCGCGCCGGAGCTCCCGCCGCCGCCGCCGCCGAAAGATTCCGATTCTTTCCCTCCGTCGCCTCCTCCTCCGCCGACGACAGCTGGCGCCCTCTCGACCGACGGCGCCGACGCGGACGCCTTGCGGTACCACCCCTCGCTCGGCGTCCGCGCGGGCCCGCCGACGCTTCCGCCGCGGCCGCCGCCCGCGGACGTCGCCTGGCTGTCCGGCACGCCCGTGGAGACGGTCGCCGCGTCGGCGTCGGCGTCGGAGCCGCCGACGGCGACAGCTGTCGCCGCCGCTTCTGAAAAGTCGCGCTTTCCGCCGTCCTCGCGGATCTCATCAGTCTCCGCGTCCGCCGTCGCGGCGGGCGCTCGTCCCACCGCTTGCGTCGCCGCGGAGAAGAACGCGTCGTCGTCGTCCGCGTCCTCCTCGGACATCGACGGCGCCGGGCACGTCGCGCCCGCGTATCGCGCGGCGTCGTCGTCCTCCTCCGCGTCCACCGCCATCGCGTCCTCCTCCTCGTCGCTGTCGCCGGTCCAGTCCGGGGGCGCCTGCGTCGCGTCGTCGTCCACGGGCTGCGTCTCCGCGGCCGCGAAGTCGTCGTCGACGACGACGTCGTCCGCGCGCGCGCGATACGCCGCGGGCGGCGACGCCGCGGCCGCGGGCGCGACGCCCTCGCCGAACGGGCTCACCTCGAGCGTCGGCGCGGCCGCGATGGTCGCGCCGGGGACGAGCGGCGTCGCTCCGCCCGTCGCTCCGCCCGTGCCCCCGAGCAGAGGCGACGCCGCGGACGCTCCGAGCAGGGCGGAGCCCGGAGGCTCCGCATCGTCCGGGAGCAGCTGCGTCGACATCAGCTGCGTCTCCGCCATCGTGGCGGCCCAGCCCGCGCGCGGGACCGCAGTGCGAGTTTGAAATCCTGTGGTGATGGTGCTGAGCGTTTTTTCCTCTCGAGCTGCACATCACTGAGAACTCACATTCTACTTCCTACGAGCACGTCACGCGACCATGCTCCCTCTCTCCGCCTCGAGAACGATCCCCGCGATCGCGTCGTACCCCCCTTCCCTCTCCCCGCCCTCGGCGTCGACCGCGGCGAGGTACGCCTTAAACGCGGTCACCATCTTCGCGTGGTGCTCCGTCTTCTCCCGCCGTTCCCCCCACGCGCGCTGGCGACAGATGCCCAGATTCCGGTAATAAAACGACGGCACCGGCGGCGGGTGCTCGGAGACGCACGCCTCGATGATCGCCGCGCTCGTCTCGAACGCGTACACGCGATCGTCCTTCGCTTTGCTCGCGCTCGAGGACGACGCGTCGTCGACGCCGCTCTCGCGCGTCGCGACGTCCGCCGCGGCGATGCCCCAACTCAACAGTGCATGCGCGAGCTTATGCCGAGCGCCGTGGTAGTCTGTCATCACGACGCGCTCCCACGTCCCTTCCGGGTACTTCTCCGCGAGGGATACCTCTCTGTCTCCTCCGAACCGCGGCAGGACGTGCCGCGACATCGCGCGCGAGGCGAAGTTCCCGCCGCCGCCGTCGCTGAACGTCATGTTCGGAAGCGCCTTCGCCCGACGCTTGTAAAACTTTTTCAGAGACTTGAACGGCAACCCCCGCGTCGCCGCGCCGCCCGCCGCCGGGAGCTTCACGATCTCGTCCGCGATCCCGAACGGCATCGTGTCGTAGTGACCGACCGTGGAAGGATCGTCGTCGTGCCACCCGCCCGCGAGAAATATCGCGGAGCTGTCCTTGTGATAGTTCAAATCAAGCAGCGCTCGCATGCTAAACCCGTGCGGCGGCTCGTTCGGGTGGTAGTGCGTCCCCGGCCAGTGAAACGACTTGAAGTTACCCGACTGCGTCTTCACGAACCACTTGTACGTCAGCATCGCCATGTCCACCATCTGAACATCTTTTCTGTATCCCAAGCACCGCTGGACGTACCGCGCGCTGTTCGTGATGAGGTCCCCGCGGACGATGAGCCGCGCGCCTTTCGGCAGCGGACGCAGCATCTCGCGTCCGAAGCGCTCGTAGTACGCGTTTCCGCTCTGGTCCATCGCTCGGTAGTCCGCGACGACTCTCGAGCACAGGAGCGCGAGGACGATCCCGAGGGCGGCAAACTCGAAGAAGGCGCGGCGACGGTTCGCGTTCGCGTCGTTTCGCATCGCGCCTCGACCGCGACCGTCCCCTCCCAGGGCGAGGAGAGCGATCGTCCGAGACGTCGCGAACGCCGCGCCCGCGCCCGCGACGAACCCCGCGAGGACGTCGCTCTGCATCCAAAACCGTCTCGACACGCCCGCGTACAGGTCCTTCTCGATCGGCAAGTTCGCGAGCAGCTGAAACCCGACGGTGTACAGCGCGTACGCGACGACGACGGGCGCTAATCCGTGACAAGACCCCGCGAGCGCGAGTTCGCGCGTCTCCGTCGTCGCGTCGGAAGCGTTTTTTTCATTCCGCCGCCGACGCCGCCGCCGCCGCCGCCTCTCTCGCGCCCACGCGGACACGCCCCCGATCACCGCCGCGAGCATAAGCCACGGCGCGATCCCGCCGGTGTCGTCGTGAAGGTTCCTCGCGTATCTCGTGATCCCCAGCCGCGCCCTGTGGTCGCGGCTGCCTTCCCCGCTGAACAGCGTGAACGTGCCGTATTCCGCGCGCGTCACGTGCGTCCAAAAACCGTCCCGGGAGCGCGTCTCGCCCCACGCCCCCGGGGTGTTACCCCCTCTCGGGGTGTTACGCCCATTCCGCCACCCCGGTCGCGTCCCAGACGCGAGGACGAGGTACGCGTACGGCGTCAGGCCGAGGAACGGGACCGAGAGCACGGCGAGCAGCCGCGACGGCGACCGAAGCGACTTCGCGCCGGCGAAAAGCCCGCGGAGTAAAACCCACGTCGCGAGCGGGGTGCCGACGAGCGCGAACGTGTGCTGGTTGCTCATCGCGAGACCGCACGTGAACGCGCCTTTCAGCGCGTGCTTGAACGCGGCCGCTGACCGGTCGGGGGGGGGGGCAACCGCGTTATCGCGCGCGAACGCGACGGTGAAGTACACCGCCGCGGCGACGAAGAGATTGTTGAGTCCGAAGACTTCGGACTGGATCGTGTTCGTCCACGTGTTCTTCCCGCACGCGAACAGCCCGGCGCCTAACGCCGCGGCGGCGTGCGTCGCGATAGTCGTCGAACCCTCGCGACGACCCCCGACCGCGTCGCGAATCGCGGCGTAGAGAACCCCCGACGCGGCGGCGCCGCACGACGCGGACGCGAAGTTCGATCCCCACGCGGGTCCCCCGAACCGCATCGCTCTGAACGCGCGCGACGCGAACGCGGTGAGGAGCGCGAACGTGGGGTACCCGGGCGGGTGCGGCACCGCGGGGAAGTCGCACGCGATGAACGCGAACTCCGTGGCGTCGCCGCCCGCGGCGGACGGGTACATCGTCGACGCGTAGACGCACAGCGTCGCGAGCGCGAACGCGACGGGGGCGAGGGTGCCGTGTTTCATCTCTGGTTCGTCCTCGTGATGGTTCCTCGCGACCGACGCGACGAGGTTTCGGGCGATACGGTCGCGCGGAGGACGCCGCGGGCGCGGCGACGCGCGCGCGCGCGCGTCGCCCGCCGCCGACGACGACCGCGAACGCGTTGCGCGCGCGAACGAAGGTGACGACTCGACCGAAGATGGATCTCATTTAACTTGACAAAAAAATATAAACAGTTCGGAGCCGGCGGCGCGCGCGCTCGTCGCTCACGCCTTGTCCGTCTTCAGCGCGGGCGCCTCGACGTCGACGACGACCGTGGTCACGTCGTCGTCGTCGTCCACGGCGTCGCCGCGCGCGTCGGCGTCCTTCGCGACGTCCTCGCCCTTGGGCGGCGCGGACGGCGCCCAGAACCCGGACCGGATCCGTTCCTCGTGCGCGTCCTCGTCCGTGAACGCCGTCGGCGGCGGCTCATACGCGCTTTCGTTTCTAACGCCCGATACGTGACCGTTACCGTTGTTATCGTCGGGATCGCGCTGGAAACCAGCCTTACCGCCGCCGTTGAGCGCGATCAGCGAGTGGCGCTCGCGCTCGGCCCGCTTGTGCTCGTCGATGATCTTCTGCCGCGCGTTGCGCACGCGCGAACGCACGTACAGAGACACGATCGCGATGACGATGAAAATCAAACACCCGACCGGGAGGAAGACGTAAAACATCGCGAGCGCGCCCATGACGTACGCGACGTCGTTCACGATGTCTTCGATCACGGAGTGCGCGACGCGGTACGACGCGGACGACCACGACCCGGGGACGTAGATCCCGTCCGTGGCGTCGCCGTCGAGGGAAGACCCCGCGACGGGCTGCCACAAATTGGGGTAGTACACGTCCGTAGGCTTCACTTGCCAGTTCATCTGATACCGCGCGCTCGCGCCCATGACGTTGCCGGTGAACTTTAAGATCTCCCACTCGAAGTCGTGCGCGGTCTTGTTCGGCTGGAACGGGCACGACGCGGACGTGGGGTCGATGTATCCGAACAGGCGCGTGTCCGCGTTGTACGCGTGCGGCATCGTCACGACGGTCTCGATGGCGGTGTGATCGCTGACGTCCCACGCGCCTTGGAATTTGACGTCGTAGTCGCAGTTCGCCACGTTCATCGGGCACGCGTGGAGCTCCTGTGCGTGGGGCGCGCGGAAACGTGGTGGGTGATGTGAGCATACTACGCGCGCGAGTCGCCGTAAGTGCGTTTTCGCGCGGCGAGAGAGCGAGAAGAGCGATGGCGGGTCGAATAAAAGACGAGACGCGCCTCGTCGACGAACTCGTAGTTGTACAGGCGAACCATCGTGTTCTTCTTGTGCGGCAAGTCGTAATCGCCGCGGTACTGCAGCTTCACCTTGCGGCCCATGTCGAGACCGGCGCCGATGTCGAACCAGGTCGTGACCTCGCCGAGGGACCCGAGGCCGGTGCCCTTGTTCGCGACTTTCGGGTAAATCGCCTGCCAGAAGTGCTTCCCTCCGACGGCTTCGACGTGGCCGGTGTTATACGCGTAGGACCCGCCTTGCGCGTCGCCCTTCGTGGACGCGAGGACGTCCCAAACTTTGTCCGGATCGTCCTTCCCGGTCGCGACGACCCACGGCGTCGCGCCGACGCCGCGCCACTCCGACTTGTCCGTCACGTGCGTCACGACGTCCTGGTATCGATCGACAGAGCTCCCCGTGTCGAGGTCGCTCAGCGGATACACGCCGTGCACGGTTCTCACGAGCCTCCGAGGATCCGACGCGGCGTACACGGACGACGTCAGCGGGTCGACGTACCCTTCGAGCCACTCGCGGACGGTCCGCGCGATGAAGATTCCGGAGGAGGAGCCGCCGAGCCACGGCCCCATCGCGGTCGCGCCCGCGGGCTGGTTGTAGTTGGTGTTGAAGTACACCAGGTACGCCTTGACGAGCGGCGCGACCGCCGGGCTGATGCCCCAGTTGGCCGCGTTGGTCGCGTCCGGGGTCTGTAACACCCCGAGCACGGCCATCCCGGTCGGGTCGGCGGTGAGCGCGGTCGTGACCGCGAGCGCGCCGGTCGCGTCGACGCCGATCGTGCCGGCCGCCATCCCGGTGTAGGTCGCGGCGTAACACCCGAACTCGGGCGCCACGGGAAACGCGGCGGTGTACGCGGCGGGGAGCCCCATGTTGAGGATCGTGTCGCCGAGGACTGAGAGTAATCGCCCATACGAAGCGATGTCGGGGTGGAGTTCAGGGGTGCGTCAGACGGAGTTGAGAAAGGCGTCGCGGTCGGGGATTGAAAGCGAGGGACCCTGGGCGGAGAGATGCGCCGGGAGAAGTCCTCAAGGAAAGGCGTCACCGCGCCAACGCGGTCGCACGGGGACCGGCGCGTAGAACGCACCGGAGCAGTCGCCCCACTGCTTCAGCGCGAGGGTCGTCACCGCGGCGGCGCCGGCGGCGACCGCGGTCGAGATCTCGCCGCTCGGGTCCGCGGGGGAGCCCGCGAGCGCGGAGAGGAGCGCGCCGAGCCCGTCGAGGATCGGCGGGAGCACCTGCGGCGTGAGCGTGTACAGAAAGTTCGCCTCCGAGCCGTACATCTTCACGAGGGTGTAATACGCCGGGTTGAACGACACGATGACGTCGTCCAGGGAGCATCCGTCGCAGAAGTTGGCGGTGTCGTACTCCGCGTACTGAATCTCGGTGTACGACACTTTGTTTCCGTCGTCGAAGAACGTGACGTTGGATTTCACCGCTTTCGTCTTGTGCATCGCGAACGGGCCGACTTCGACGAGCGCCTGTCGTCGGGAGAAGAGGGCGGGGGGACGCGGTGAGTAAAGCGAAGAACGACTCCGCGGCGCTTTCGTTTCGTTGGTGCGCACTCGCGGGCACGCGACGCAGCGAGCGAGTAAAATAAAAATAGTCAGTAATAAACGGTTGAAATGCGGGCGTTTCTTCGTCGCACGCACCGGCGGCGCGGTGCCGGCGACGACGTCGTCCGCGTTCGTGAGGTTCCAAAAGTGAAACCTCCACTCGACCTCGTTCTCGCAGACCGTTTCGGACTTGGCGAAGCACTTGTCGTTCTCCGCGGAGATGACGTACGGCGCCGTGTCCGTCAGCCCCGGGACGATGAATACCGCGAACGAGATCGAGATGGCGAGCAGCGTCAAGAAGAACAAGAGGTTCGCCTGCGCGCGCGGCGACGGCCGAGGCCGTTTCGGGGAATGAATAATGATGTCAGATTTGGTCGGAACGCGCGAGCGCCCGATCCGGCGCGGCGCGCGGCGAGAGGGGTCCGGGACGACGCGCGTCCGACCCCGCGCGTCGCGACGCGCGCGCGATCGGCGACGGGCGATCGCGACGCGCGGACGCGAGCGACGGGACGACGACGACGAGGAGGGCGACGCGGCGAGGCGACGGGACGGGGACGCACGTGATGGATGTAGTTCCTCACGCCGTGGGACACCGCGCCGAACCGGCGCAGGACGGACGGAAGGTTCGCGTCTCTGTCCTTCTTCGGCGGCGCGACGTCGCCCTTGGAGACGCCGCGGAAGGAGCCGAACTTCATCGCGCGCGGGCGCGCGCGCGGGCGCGGAGGGGTGCGGGTTGGGGGTCGGTGCGCGACGTCCGCGTGCGCGCGCGAGCGACAGTGTCGTTTCGTGTCCTCGGACGCGCCGAAAACGAACGCAAAAATGCGGACGAGTTTGGTTCTCGGGACGCTGGCAGAGTGGCGCGAGGGGAAACTTTCGCGCTCGTCGTTCGCGCTCCGCGCGGCGTCGCGTCTCTAGCTAGGGCTACCCATCTCGCGCGCGCTCATCGGAACCACCGTCGCCGCTCTCTCTCCTCCTTCGGCGGCTCGAACATCGTCGGCGTGTCCAGGTTGTGCAGCATCGCGATACCGAACAGGACGACCCCGAGGACGGTCCAGAAGAGGACGAGCCCGCTCGCGAGGTGCGCCAGAGTCTGACACGTCGCGTCGCACCGAGCGGCGGCGGGGGCGCCGCCGCCGCCGCCGCCGTCGTCGCCGTCGTCGCGCGAGATGGCGCGCGCCGCCACGGCGCCGCGCGCGGCCGCGAGCGCGATGGCGACGCCCCGCGCGCGCGTCACGTCGCCGCGGCGGCCGGGCGGGTCGGCGAGCGCGGGCGGAAGTGTCGTCGAGGGTCGGTCGTGGTTGGCACCAGGTTGGCACAGTGTTTTGCGACCGACCCGATTTCGAAAACGCGATCGATCGATCTCGCGCGCGCGCCCTCGTTTACACTGGTCCCCATACGACCCCGTTCGCGTGGTGAACGCCGTTCCTTAAGGACTTTCTCCCACCGCCGCACACCACGACGCGCGCGCGCCCCTCCGCGACACCCGACCGCGCGACGCGAAGCGAACGCGCTCGACCGAACCCGCGAGCGTCCGCGCGTGCTGTGTTGATACGGCGCTCTCGTCGTCGCGTCGCGCGTTCGTTTTTTTGAAAAGAAGAAGCGTGCCCACCTCGCGTCGGCGGCGAAACGAGAACGAGAACGAGAACGAGAACGAGATCTCGCCGCGCGGACTCACTCTCCTCTCGAGATGGCGACCGCCGCGTCCAAGAACAGCACTCTGCCGTGGGTGGAGAAGTACCGCCCGACGAAGATCGACGAGATCGTCGGCAACGCGGACGCGGTCGAGCGCCTCGCCGCGATGGCAGCCACGGGCAACGTCCCGAACCTCATCTTCAGCGGACCGCCCGGGATCGGAAAGACGACGTCCATCCTGTGCCTCGCGCACACGCTCCTCGGGCCCGCGTACAAGGACGCCGTGCTCGAGCTGAACGCGTCGGACGACCGCGGGATCGACGTCGTGCGCAACAAGATCAAGATGTTCGCGCAGAAGAAGGTGACGCTCCCGCCAGGGAGGCATAAGGCGCGTTCTATACACTGGTCCCCATACGACCGCGTTCGCGTGGTGAACGCCGTTCCTTAAGGACTTTGCCCGGCGTCTCTCTCCGCTCACCCCTCGCTTTCAACGCCCGCCCTCGGCGCCTTTCAACTCCACCTGACGCCTTTGAACTCCACCCCGACGTTCGCTTGTATGGAACGGCCCTAAGATCGTCCTCCTCGACGAAGCGGACTCGATGACGTCCGCGGCGCAGCAGGCGATGCGTAGGACGATGGAGATCTACTCCAACACGACGCGCTTCGCGCTCGCGTGCAACGCGAGCGAGAAGATCATCGAGCCGATCCAGTCGCGATGCGCGATCGTGCGGTTCACGCGGCTGAGCGACCAGGAGGTGTTGGAGCGCGTGATGAAAGGTGCGTTCTATACACCGGTTCCCAAACGACCGCGTCGGCGCGGTTAACGCCGTTCCTTAAGGACTTTTCCCGGCGCGTCTCTCCGCCCAGGGTCCCTCGGTTTCGATCCCCGCCCGCGACGCCTTTGAAATCCACTTCTGACGCACCCCTGAACTCCACCCCGACGTTCGCTCGTATGGACCCTCGACCCCGAAAGTCGTGGAGAAGGAGGAGGTGCCGTACGTTCCGGACGGGCTGGAGGCTGTCGTGTTCACCGCGGACGGGGACATGCGGCAGGCGCTCAATAACTTGCAGGCGACGCACAGCGGGTTCGGGTACGTGAACCAGGAGAACGTGTTCAAGGTGTGCGATCAGCCGCACCCGCAGGTGATCTCCGACATGCTCGCGCACTGCTTACGCGGCAACGTGGACGACGCGTACGATCGGATTAAATTTTTGTACGCCGCCGGGTTCAGCGCGATGGACATCATAGGCACGGTGTACAGAGTCACGAAGAATTTCAACAGCGAGGCGATGCCGGAGTTTGTGAAGCTGGAGTTTATTCGCGAGATCGGGTTCATGCACATGCGCGTCGGTGACGGCGTGAACTCGTTGCTGCAGATGGCCGGGCTGTGCGCCAAGTTGTGCAAGGTGGTGGAGTGCGCCAAGGCGGGGATTCTGCGTTGATTTGATCGAGAGGAGGGGCGCCGCGGCGAGCGACGCGACGCGACGCGACGCGGGGGCGAAATGAAAAAAAATGTAACCGAAACAACGCGTCCGTTAAGATGCAGCTTATCAATTACAAAACGCGGCTCCGTCCCGCGTCCCGACGCCCGCTCTCGCTCGCCGCGATCGCGACGCGATCAAAAATCACAACATCTTCATCTCTTCCCGCCTCGACGCCTCGTACGTCCTCGTCAGGTTCATGTGCGTCTTGATCCCCTCGAACTCCACCTTGGCCTGGTTCGCGCGCCTCCGCGCTTCGACCATCTTGTTGATGTGCTCCTTGTACTCCGGCGCCGCGAACGCCCTCGCCTCTCCCTGCGATTTGCTGTCGCCGTCGTTCATGTAGTGGAGCGTGATTGACGCGAGGACGCATTTTTTCGACTCCTCCAGGAGCTCCGCCTCCGCGTGGAGATCCGCCCACTGCGACCCGAGGTGCTGCATCTGGTGGTACAACGCGTCGATCTCCTCGGGGAGCATGCCGCGGTAGCCGCCGCCGTTGCGCGCGGGCGTTTGCGCCGCGCCGCCGTACGCGCCGCCGCCGCCGCCGCCCTGCCGTTGTTGTTGAGGCGCGCGCTGCGGCTGTTGCTGCTGTTGTTGATGCGACGGCCGCGGCTGCGGCTGCTGCTGCTGCTGCTGCCGCTGCCACTGCGCCTGCCTCGCTCGGTCCTGCGCCTGCTGCTGCGCTCGCGTCGACGGCGGCGGCGCGCCCGCGGGCTGCTGCCGCGACGACGCGTCCTTCGCGCCGCCCTGCGGCGCGGGCGCCGCCGCGGCGTGCGTCGTCGCGGAGCGCGCGCTCCCGCCGTGTGCGAACGGCGACGACCGCGTCGGGTGCGCGATCCAGCGGAGCGTCGCGCGCGCGCCGCGGCGCGTCGCGCGCGTCGCCGCGGCGGCGAGCATCGGGGCGTGCGGCGGGGAGGATACCCTGGAGTTCGCGAAGGACGCGAAGGACATGTGCGCGCGCCAGCGACGCCGGGAGTGAGTGACGCCGCGCGATCTCTCGAAACGCGGGGCGTTTAAACTCCGCGCGCAGCGTCAGCGAAAACAGAACGCGTTCGCCCGTTTGCTGCTCGGGAAACTTCGATGACGTCGCCGTGGTCGCAGTCCGCGCCGCGCGCAGCACGCGACCCTCGCGCGAACATGGCGGGCACCGACGGTGATTTCACGTTCCCGACGCCGACGACGAACGGCGGGTCGAAGTTGAACCCAAACTACACGCCGCTCTCTTCCTCGGGGGTGTACAACGCGTCGCTGCACCGACGCAATCGCTCGCGCGACAGCGCCGACGGCAAGGCGTGGAGCGAGGAGCCCACGGTGGAGGAGCTGTTCGCCGACCCGCGAATGTGGCGCGCGCTGAAGATTCTCGGGTTCGGCGTGATCGTCACCGTGGTCTTGCTGCTGTACTGATGAGAAGCGACGGAGGAGCGACGGACGGACGGAGGCGGCGGCGGGGAGGAGGAGACGCGCGGCGACGTAGCACTTATTAGGTAGACATGGACAAACGAAGAAGCGCCCCTTCTTTGTTCTCTTTTCGCGCCGTCCGAGGAGAGATCCCCGAGGCGTATCGCAACGTCTCCGCGCGCGCGATACCGCGCGCGTCACTTCCTCCCCCGCGCGCGCTCGAACGCGATGCGCCTCCGCTCGCGCCTCGCCCCGCGCGTCCTCGTCCTCGCGCTCGCGCTCGTCCTCCTCCCGACGTCCGCGCTCGCGGACCACGACCGCGAACGGTGGCCGACGCGGAAAGACGCACGCGAGTTCGTCACGCAGCAGAGACGAGAGGCGGAAGAGGCAGTGAGAGAGGTTCGCGCGTACGCCGCGCGCGCCGCCGCCGCCGCCGCCGCCGCCGACGACGACGACGACGCGAACGCGACCGCGCGACTCGCGCAGGCGTCGCCCTCTCCCGCGCCGCCGGCGAACGACGCGCCCGCGGTGTCCGCGTGCGACGAGTGCTGCCGCGGCGGCGACTGCTCCGCGGCCTTCCGAGGGCAACCGTGCGTCCGCGTCTTTATCTTTCTCTCTCTCTCTCTCTCGCGCCTCGCCGCTCATCGTCGCCGCCCGCCCTCTCCGCTCCTCCTCCAGAGGCCAGTGCTGCGGCGTGATCGTCGCGCAGCCGTACTGCTGCCCCGCGTCCGGGGCGTCGTGCGTCGCCGCGGACGGCGCGTACCGCTGCCGAAGCACCACGTCCTCCTCCTCAGCCGCCTCGGAGCTCCGAAACGTGAGCCCGTGGTACGCGTTGCTGTCTCTCATCATCCCCATCGCGTGCATCGGCACGTGCTGCTACATGTGCCTGAAGAAGCCGTCGGAGCAGCCCGCGAGAGGGGCGACGTACTCGTACGCGGCGTTCCCGCAGTACCCGGGGCAGCAGCCCATCGCGCACGACGCCCGCGGGCGGCCGATGTTCGCCGCAGAGCCGCCGCGTTCGAATCGCGGATACGGGATGAGGCGCGTTCTATCTCACACTGGTCTTTCGCGCCCGCCGATCGCGCCTCGCTTTCGATTCCCGATCGCGTCCGCCGCCTTTCAACTTCAACTGACGCGCCTCTGAACTCCGCCCCGACGTCGCTTCGTACGGAACGACCCTCAGTAACCTCGCCGGCGCGGGTACGATGACGCAAACGACTCCCGCGACGCCCGGGTTGACCACCGCGCCCGTGTATCGACCGAGCGCCGAGCTCCAGCGGGATCCGACGGCGACGGCAGTCGCGCAACTGCCGCGCAGGACCGTGCTCGGCGTTCCGGTGGACGACTCGACCGGGGGCGCGCGGGGACCGGCGTTTCAGCGCGCGCCGACGCCGCCGCCGTTTCAGACGGCGACGACGACGGCGTCGCCGCCGCGTCCGGAACCGACCGCGCCGCCGATAAGCCCGCCGCCGAACGCGTCGTATTACCCACCGCCGCCCGAGTACGAGTACGGCAAGACTCGCTAGTGACCGACCGCCGCTTCCCGCCCCGCCCGCCCCGTCGTTCACCCGCAGGCGGCGCCGGCCTTCTGGGCGGGTACATGCTCGGGAACATGTTCGGCGGCGGCGGCGGTCGCGGCGGCGGCGGCGGCGGCGGCGACGGCGGAGGAGGGTTCTTCGACGCGGACACGGGAGGCGGCGGCGGCATGGACTTCGCGGCGGGCAGCTGAGACGACGACGACGAGGACGTTCCGAAGAAGAAGAAGGAGAAAGGAGGAGAAGAAGACGACGACGAAGACGAATAGTTCGAATAGTTCGTGTGATACGACGTCGGGAGACGCGCGCGGGCCACTTTCGCGTGCGCGCGCGACGAGACAACCGCGCGCCACGCCGCACTCGTAGACTACCACGTCCCCCGTCTCTACCCCACCAACGGCACCGCCCTGACGAGTGCGAGGCACTGCTTATGCCGCGCCCTCTCCGCGTCGACGTTCTCCTCCATCCCGCTCCACGACCGCGCGAGCTCGTCGTCGTCGTCGTCGCCGTCGCCGTCGTCGCCCCCCGCGCGATCGCCGTCGCCGTCGGTCCTCGCCGTCGTCGCGATGTGCGCCCACGCGCGTTCGATCGACGCGTGCGTCGGCGTCGCCGCGGCGGACGCGGCGGACGCCGCGAGCTCCGCCGCGAGCTTCGCGTCCACGGTGGCGAGCATCGCCTCCTCCGCGGCGCAGCCTCTCATCGCGAGGACTTCGACCTCGACCGCGCGCGTCTGAGGGAGGGCCGTTCCATACAAAGCGAACGTCGGGGTGGAGTTCAAAGGCGTCAGAAGTGGATTTGAAAGGCGCCGAGGGCGGGGATTGAAAGCGAGGGACCCTGGGCGGAGAGATGCGGCGGGAAAAGTCCTTAAGGATCGGCGTTCACCACGCGAACGCGGTCGTATGGGGACCAGTGTATGGGACGCGCCTGACCCATCCGGTGCGCGCGCGCTTCGAGCTGCGCGAGGACGGAGCCGTCGGGCACCGGCTCCATGGCGATCACGAGCGACGCGAAGGACAGGTCCAGGCCGACGACCCCGGACGTGTCCATGACGAGAACGCCGCACGTCGGGTCGTGCCGGAACCGCTCGAGCTCGGACGCTTTGATCGACGCGCGCTCGTGTCGAAGCATCGTCGCGTGCGGCACGCCTTCGGCGCGCAGCCGCGCGCGAATCAACGCGACGTGTTCCCAAAACGCGGAGTACACGACGGCTTTACGCGACGCGCGCCATCCGATCGGCGGCGGTTTCATCGGTTTCTCGAAGAGGTCGTCGCGATGATGGTCGCGCGCGTCGGCGTCGTCGGCGTCGAGAGAAACGGACGGTTCCCAGCGGTTAAATCCGCCGGCTTCGCCGATCCATTCCATTCCCTCCGCCGTGAAAACGCGCGTCGCCGCCGCTTCTGCGTCCTCGCGCGCGGCGTCGCTCGCGTCCTCCGGCGGCGCCGCGCCCGCGCTTCTCAGCCGCTCGAGCAGCCACGTGACCTTCGACGAGTCCGTGCTCCGCCAGTCGTCCGTCCACGTGCCGCCGCGGTGGCCTTCCGCGCCGACGCCCGCGTACGCGGGCTGCCACTCGATGAGCTCTCTCGGGACCGCCCACTTCGGGTTGTCGTTGTGCGCCTTACGCGACGGGTCCTCGACCGGTTGCATCTCGTACGGGGTGTTACACTTCGCGCACGTCCTCGGCGAGCGCTCCGCGCACGACGGGCACAGAACGCCGCACCCGCACGGCGGCGTCAGCGACACGTTCACGCGCGTCGCGCACGACGCGCAGTCGCCGCCGTTGCGGACGACGTCTTCGAGACGCGACAGCGGATGCGACGGCGGCAGCCACGGCGGGGACGACCCGGGGGTGATCCCGCCGGGAAGGTGCGCGCCGAGGAGGCGCCCGCGCGCGCCTTCGGTCTTCCTCGCGCGCTCCTCGCCGCCGCGCACGGACGGCGCGGTCGCGTGGGCGCGCGGCGCGGGGTCCTGAAACGTCACGACGTTTTTCGGGAGGCCGGGAAGGTCGCCGACGACGACGGCGCCGCCGCCGCCGCCGCCGCCGCCGCCGCCGCGGCTCGAGCCGCGTCCGTCGCCCTCGTCGCGCCGGCCGAAATCCCACGCCTCCGGCGTCGGAGGCCCCCGCCGTTGGCATATCACCAC
>Ga0181560_10001153_pt1 | contig 24754 bp, 11 predicted proteins | sample 011ome_20_FD_133751 | JGI IMG/M metagenome (GOLD analysis project Ga0181560, IMG submission 133751) | Coastal salt marsh microbial communities from the Groves Creek Marsh, Skidaway Island, Georgia - 011509CT metaG (megahit assembly) | ecosystem: Environmental > Aquatic > Marine > Intertidal...
CGGTCAAGGAAAACTTGGAGATGATTGAACACGAGAGCACAATCGAGGAGGTGGCCGAGAGAAGAGCGACGGTCATTTTGAGAGAATTGAACGGAGGGAGTTCGTTTATGAAAGCCAGGAAAGCAGCGCTGTTGAGTAAATGATAGACGACGATAGGAGATAGAAGAAGAGGGATTTTAGAAGAAAAAAACAAGAGTGTGCGGGACGTATGTTTTCTTTTTGTCGACGAAGTATTAGAATTTTACGCGCGGCACATGAGTTTTTTTACGTTTTATGGACTACATAAAGCGTTGTATACTATTGGTACATTAAAACAGACTAACAAATATCGCTACATCGTCGCGCATCAAAGAATTCCCGCTTCTTTTGCAAACCTATACCGCTTCTCGCCTTGTTTCCTACGCGTAATCCACGGCGGTTCGAACGGCGTCTTCCCTTCCTGTCCAATTTTCGCCCTCTCCTCGTCGTTCGGATCAAACACCCGCATCCTCTTCCTGGCCTCCTGTTCTTGCACCTCTATTCGAATGTGCGTTCTCGCTCGATGCATCGTGCCAGCCATACCTTTCGCTTTCACGTAAATCCTTTTCAAGTACTGCCCTTTCGTCGCCGTCGCCTTTGAAATCACGCAATTCGCGTCCACGTACCCGTCCTCCGGCTCTCTCCCTAAACCTACAATCGCGTTAAACTTTGCCGAGTTTATGATCTGGTACAACTCGTTCGCCACTTTCTTCTTCGGCGACAGTTTGCACTGTATCAACGCTTCCTCTACGGTTAACCCTCCGCGTAAAATTTTCATAAACGCTTGAAACCGCTTCGTGGACCCTTTGGCATTTTTCTTCACCGCGTAGAAAACCTCCTGCCCGCCAGAGCTCGAAGAAGACTTCTCGCCGTCCTCGCTCACGGACGAATGTATCTTCAGATTACCGAGTTGGTCGGTTAAATCTTTCTGCTCATCGGAGGGTGGCGCTTTCACCGGCGCGCGCTGCAACGGAGACGGCGACGGCGCGTCTCCGTCGTCTTTTTGCATCCCTCTCGACGACGAGAAAATGAAACGTCTCGTCTCGTCAGCCGTCGTCGTCGTCGTCGTGGATGGGAAATTCGATCGACGCCAACACCACGGCGCGATAACGAAAACTCCTCCGATCGTTTCACGCCGCTGCGTTCGCAAAGACGACGACGACGACGACGACGCGACGGCGCGTTTGAGCGTTTGCACGGCCGTTCGCATTTTTATTTTTGTCCCTCTGTCTGTTCGTGCGTTATATCGAAAGCGCGCGAAACGAAATGACGCGAAGAGAACCCCAACGAAAGTCAGAGAGAAGGCTCTTTTTGAAGGTTTTCGCATGCAATGAAATTATTGTTTACAACTTTACTACAAACGCGCGCGCGCAAGTGACTATACAACACTCTATGTTTTACAAATACCAAAACGAACACGCCAAGCGATTCTTCTTCACGCTCGGTTCAACCGCGTGGTACATTTTATCCGACCAGAACAGAACTAAGCGGTCTCGAATCGGGTTCACGCGCACGACTTCTTCGGACGGGTACAGGAGCAAAGCGCCTCCGTTTTCTTTATCGTTCCAGTCGGAATTGAGATAATACACCGCGCTGATTTTACGAGGATCGCTCGCGTTGTCGTGATCTAAATGCTTCACAAAACCGCCTCTGTCGGAAGAGTAGACGGAAAGCATGGCGTTTGAGTGGTAATCTTCCGGCCGGAGAAGCAGATGTTTATTACTTCCGTCCCTCGCGGCGAAGAGTTCGAAGAAAAGAGAACCAAGTGTGTCACGAAGGAACTGACTGAGCGCGCCTAAAGCTCCCCGTTCGTCTCCACTCAACCAAGTGACTTCGTCGTCTCTATACTTGCTATTTTTTTGCGCCGGCATCGACGAAGATGACGACAACGAAGCTGCATTTTTCTCCTCGTACGCGAGCTCTCCCGATTTGAACTTTGTCTTTCTCAGATCGTCGTCGTAAAATTTCCACGCCGCTTCTTCGCAAATCTTTGAATTCGTCTCGCCGAGAACGCCATCTAAAATAACGTATCCTTTTCGATGCATTTCGTTCTGAATCTCTCCTGCACTCGAGAGGATTTTTTCGCTCGGAAAGGTCAGCGACCACAAAATATCGTTTTCATCGGTTTTCTCCTCTTCTTCTATTTCTTCTTCTTTTGTTGTTGTTGGTCTCGTCGGCGACGACGGTGGTGGCATTAATTTCTTTCCAACCGACGATTTTTCAATCGCACTCGCCGGCACTCCCGCGCGCAATGCCTCCATCGCCAGCGACCTGGCGATGTGCGTCGACGACGCGCGACTGTCGGCCAATCGCTTCGCTAAGTTTAACACTCTCGTCACTTCGTCTTCGTTTTGGGCAAACGAAAGTTCCGCAGTCAACACGGCTCTACACGCTAGCGACGAAAGCGCGAACGTGTTTCTTTTTGACGACGACGACGACGACGACGACGACGACGACGACGCCTTCGTCTCTTTCGCTTCCTTCTCCAAAGCGTGTTTCACTTCCATAACGGCCCGCAACGAAGGTTCCTCTTCGGCTCTCGCCGTCTTCGCCGAGAACGCGTCGCGAACAGCCACGGCGTACGCGGTCATCCACCGCTCCCGCGTTTGCGCGTCGTTTTCATCGTTCGTCTCGTCCGACGATAACGACGACGATAACGACGACGACGAGAACGGAAGAGAAGAACGAGAAGAAGTTCTTCGCTTGTTCCGTGCGGCAGCAGAAATCATCGTTTTCATCATCGTCGCGATCGATGATTGCAGTAACAAGCCACCACCACCACCGAGAAGACCAAAAGTAGCCGCTCAAAGGTTTAACTTTACGAGAAAAGGCTTCTTCTTTTTTGTCGTCGTCGTCGTCGTTGCGGTGTGCGTGTGTGCTTGTGTGCCGCTTTTCGTCCACGATGTGGGGAGCGCAAAGATGCCGAGAAATGATAGTTTAGGGTTTCAGGCTTCCCGGGAAAAAAACGGAATCAGAGAGAAGAGAACGACGACAAAAAAGACGACGCGCGCACGAATGCTATCGTCGTCTTCCTCAGCGGCAGCATCAGCGGCACCGCTGCTTTACCACCACCGCGGTGGTGGTGGTCGTCATCGGTGTTGTCGTCGTCGCGATCATTATTCGAACAACATCAACAACGTTAATAAAAAAGGATGCGTCGTCGTCGCCTCCGGGAAAACATCATCGTCGATAATAATCGGACGACGCGAAGAGAAGAAGAAGCGACGTTTTGGACCGCGAAACAGAGCGATTCTGGAACCACCGGTCCCGGTCAGAGAACGATCGATGGACGACGACGACGAAGACGAAGAAGGAGAAGGAGACCCCGAACGACGGCGCGAAGCGTCGTCTTCGAACGCGGCGACGAGTAGTAGTAGCGGTTGTTCGTCTTTGTCGCTTGGTTCGTCGAAATCGAAATCATCATCCGGCGGCAGCGCGAAGATCGTCAAGACCGATTTCTTGGTGCGTTTTTTTTCTCCCTCTTAGTCTCTCTCTCTCTCTTTTTAACCCGTTACTTTCTGGACGCGAGTTTTTATTACGATCGCGCGCTCGGTGTTCTGGTCGTTCTCTCTTTCTTCTCTCTTTCGCGCGATCTGGATCTCTCTCTCTCTCTGTCTCTCTTCCGAGAGCAAGTGCGCTTCGATGGGTGATGATGATGAGAGAGAAATCTGTTTTTCTTAACTCGTTCACATCACATCGGGAGAGAGTACCGCAAAAACGACAACATCGTAACGCTAACGACGATGTATTTTCTTCTTCACACACACACTATATCTATATAAACAGGTGATTGGCTCTGGCATTGCCGGGTTATCGTACGCTTTGGAAGCGGCTGAACACGGGAAAGTTGCAATCGTGACGAAATCCGTCGCGCACGAAGCGTCGACGACGTACGCGCAAGGCGGGATCAGCGCAGTTATTTCGCATTTGGATACCGTAGATGAACACGTGAACGATACCGTCGTAGCTGGGGATTATTTGTGCGACGAAAAAGCAGTCAGAGCGTTGTGTGCGGACGGGAAGTCTGCGATTGAAAAGTTGGTGGAGATCGGGACGCGGTTTACCAAAGCGGAAGAGTTGGAGGGGAAGAATAAGGAGGAATCGTATCAGGGGTTACACTTGTGTCGCGAAGGAGGTCACGGGAAGCCGAGGATCGTGCACTGCGACGATATGACTGGAAAAGAGGTTGAGAGAGCGTTGGTGGAAGCGACGAGAAAGCATCCAAACGTGACGTTTTACGAACATCACGCGTGCGTAGATTTGATGGCTTCCTCGTCGCCGAAGAACAACAACGAAAGACGGTGCGTTGGCGCTGTCGCCGTTTCTAGCAGGAATTCTGAAGAAGAAGATTCATCAAAGATTGTGCGTTTCTACGCCTCCGCTACTCTCCTGGCGTGCGGCGGCGCCGGTCAGCTTTTCCCGTCCACGACGAACCCAGTTGTGTGTACCGGCGACGGCATCGGCATGGCGGCACGCGCTAACGTTCTCTGTGAGAATCTCGAGTTTGTGCAGTTTCACCCGACTGCCTTGTATGCGGATAATGATAGGTCGAAATCCCCGGCCAAGAAACTCGACGAGAATGAAAATGCGTTTTTGATCACGGAAGCTGTTCGCGGTCACGGCGGCGAGTTATGGACGCACTTTGAAGGCGGCGAGAGGTTCATGCCAAACTACGACAGTCGAAACGAACTCGCTCCGAGAGATGTCGTCGCGCGCGCGATTCACGCTGAGATGCGAAGGAACAACTCGCCGTGCGTCTATCTCGACATCACGAAAAAAGACGCCGAGGACGTCGCGAAAAACTTTCCAGGTATTTATAAAGAATTGAAAAAACGAAACTTGGACATGACAAAACAAAGAATTCCGGTGAGACCAGCCGCGCACTATCTCTGCGGCGGCGTCAAGACAAACATCGACGGTGAAACCAGTCTTTCTGGCTTGTTCGCGTGCGGTGAAGTTGCGTGCACGGGCGTGCATGGCGCCAATCGATTAGCTTCTAACTCCCTGCTCGAAGGCGTAGTGTTCGCGCGACGAGCCGTGAAAACCGCCACGAAAAAATCCAGAGAAACTTTGAAGCAATTGTTAGAAGATGAATTCGAAGACATCGTGGACGAGGATGATTTTTTGAAATGCAGCAGCGTTTTGAACATTACGCGAAAAACAAAAGCAACAAAACGTCGCGGTCAAACGGTCAAGAAAGACTTCTTATCCACAGACACGTTTGCGCAAAGCTTGAGAAAAGAAGTGCAACTCTCCATGTGGCGCGCATGCGGCATCGTTCGACGAACGGAGGATATGCGCGAAACTTTAGTCAAGTTCAAAGCTTTACAACGCTTGATTGAAGAAGAAGAGGAAGAAGCGGCGTTGCTGAATAGCGGCAACGACGATGGTACCGTCACTTTAGCTCTAGTCGAGGCGAAGAATTTATTAGCGGTTGGCACTTTAGTTTTGCGATCGGCGCTGAAGAGGAAAGAGAGTCGTGGCTTACACTACGTCGTCGAGTACCCGGACAGAGTCGAAGAAGAGCGAGTGTCTACAGTCGTAACCCCGATTGAGAACGATGACAACGATGAATCGAGCAATATTTCGTCCTCCTCTGCGATTAAATTTGAGGGAGAGGAGGGTGACGAAGCGCTGTCGGTTGTCAAACAAAAAGTCGTTGCAACAGGTCCGCGCTAGCTTGGATTGTTTAGAGCCAATTAGAAACTTAGGGGAGACTTTGCTTTGCATGAAACTCTGTTGATATTATTTATTACATGTTCAAAGTCAATACTCTGTAACAAATCCCACTACAACACTCTCTTTACAATCTCGCGTTTGGCATGTGCTTCATCGCTTGTCGAATACCTAAATCAGCCATAATCTCCTCCGACCCACCTAAAATAGCCGCAAACTTGTTGGATTTCTGAAACGCTTCGATGATGCGTCCCATCCCCGTTCTCGTAATCGCGCGTCCGCCAAAAATTTGACACGCCTCGTCCGAAACCAAATTCGCCACGCGCGTGCAAAAGTATTTCAGAAGCGCGATGGGACCCGCCAACACAACCGATTGTTCCTCGTGAGACAAGACGTTCATTTGGTGCGTAATTTGTTCCGTCCATGCCTGAACCGCTTCAATTTGCGCAGCCATGATGGCCAATTTCCCTCGAATCACCGGTTGTTCGATCAACTTTTTCCCGAACACGATGCGTTGGTTGGCCCACTTGAAACATTCGGCTAAAATCAATCGGTTTGCGGCGTTTGTGCCGGCGACGATATACCATCTCTCGTGGTTAAAATTGAACATGACGTACATGAAACCTTTCCCTTCTTTTCCGAGTAAATATTCCTTGGGCACGCGCACGTTTTCATACGTCACGTACGCGGTCCCCGCTGACGGAGAATACGACGTTTTAATCGGTTTCGTTTCCACGCCGCCCCACGCTCGATCTATGAGCAACAACGAAAACGTTCCGTCTTGCATTTTGACCGCCGTGGTGAAATAATCGGAAAACTGTCCGTTCGTGATCCACTTCTTGACACCGTTGACGATGTAATCTCCAGTCGAGGAATCTTTTACCGCAATGGTCTGTAAACCAGCGACGTCGGAGCCGGCCGCTGGTTCCGAAATGGCCAAGCATATCCTCTTCTTACCTAACAAAACCTCTCTCCCGACTTTTCTTGCGACCTCCGGTCTTCCAAACTGCAACACCGGCGGTAACCCAATCACCAATCCCGCGCCTAATCCATCGACGTACCCGGGCACGCCTAGCCTACACGTCTCTTCGTGCGCAATTAACTCGTGAAAAGAATCGAACTCGCTCCATTTTACTCCGCCTAATATCTCCACGCCGCAGTTTTCAACAACGTCTCGCAGCCACGGTCCTTTCGGCATCCGAGCGACGAGCAAGCCGTTCTTGCCGAGCAACTCGTACACTTCTTTCGTTGGATGTTCCCCATTTTCGTCCGCTTTGACGCACACGGGCACGATGTGCGTATCGAAAAACAACCTGCACGCCTTGCGAAAGTTTTTATGACTCTCGTTGTAATACAAACTCGGCGCGTTGCCGACCGCAAACGCCGACGGTTCCGCGTACGGCACGAGTTCCAAGTCGCCTTTTTTCCTCTCCAAAGTTCTCTCTTTCCCTTTCCTTCTGTCTCGTTCCACCAACACTCCGACGCGAAATTTCTTCGCAACCTGTTCCAACACGTCTTTTCTGTGGTACTTATAAAACGCGTTCGTGGAATCCGTGCCGGCGACGCGATCGATGAACGCTTTCCCGCCCGGATGGAACTTTGCAAACTTCGTCACGTCGTAGACGAAATCGTCGACGGAGATCCAATTCTTTGCCGGCGTGTTGTGCTTTGCAACCTCTTCGCGCGTGTACCGAGGAAGCTTTGAAACGTCGTCGTCGTCGTCGTCGGAGGAGGAGGAGGCGGACATCTTTTTTGCTCTCTGTTTTCTTCTTCTTGTTGTTTTTTTCGTTCGCGTGCGAGCGTTCGCGCGTGTCCGCCAACGACACCAAAGTGAAGAAACGCATCAGAAACGCGTCCGAGTAACGAACTTTTTTCTCACCACAATAATTTAGGGTTTTGAGATCTCAACAAAGAAGAGTTTTTTTGTTCGTCTGACTCAGATATTTTTGACGCTTCGAGCCTTTTCGACGAGAAAAAGAGTTGATCGAAGAAGGGAGACAGACGCGACACAAAAGTTTACGCCGAACAGACGAAAAAAACACAAAAGATGCGGTCTGCTACGAGCTGCGCCGTCGTCAGTTCGAGTTCGATCGCTTCTGTCGCTACCGCCGCTGGGCGATCGCGCGCGAAGACGAATAATAATGAGAAGAACAATCTTCATTTTCATTCGCAAAATCATCCACTTCATCGTGTTGGCGCCGCGAAAAGATGTCTCTCGATGCCTCGAAGAGTCATCAACAACGAGTCGTCCTCGTCCTCTTCTTTATACGGAAAATACGCCTCTGGAACAGATTCTCCTCTCAATTTGATCGACGTGCCGCTTGAATTAGTCCAAATCCGAGCCTACGTTCGATGGGAAGAAGCCGGGAAACCGGAAGGCATGCCGGCGGAGTGGCAAGCGGCGGAGTTTGCTCGAGCGCTGGACGATTTGAGAATCGAGTTGGTTGAAGGGACGCCGTTGAACGAAATACGGAGGAAATTTAACGTCATGACGGTTAACAACGGCGAGGACGATTTACCGATGAAATTACCCAGAGAGGTGGAGGAGTATAAGCGGGAGAGAGAGGAGTTGATGCGTCGCGCAGCCGCGATGTCGCGCGGCGGAGGTGCGGAGCAGTCACAGCAACAGCAGCAGCAGCAACAACAACAGCAGCAGCAACAACAACAGCAGCAACAACAAATCGTGAGGCCGATGGACATCGTGAACGCGAGAATCGCGAACTCGACGACGCGTCCGATTGGAGATCAAGAGTTCACTTTTGCATCGGGGTCGTTCGATTCGTTCGATGAAGCGGATTCGTTTACTCAAGAAATCGCTAGAGAAGAAGAAGAAGGCAAAGAAGAAGGCAAAGAAGAAGAGAATACTGCCACGAACGCTGCCGAAGCGTCTTCTTCGGTCGTAGAATATGAATTCGAAGAGACAATTCAAGAAGCAGTTTTAAAGCAAGAAGAAGAACAAGAAGAAGAACAGCTGCCGCAGCCTGTCGCCGAGCCTCAGCCATTCGTTGTCGTTGAACAGCAGTATAAACACGTCGATGAAGTCAGACGCACCTTTGATTCATCTTCAATTTACGATTTGATCCCCAAAAGCAGCAATGCGAACGATGAAGATGCGTCGGTTGAAAAGAGCGAAGACTCTTCCTCAACCTCGTCTGGGGCGGCGAAGTCGTTCATGCGTCGCTGGAGACGACAATCAGATGAACAATCCGTTTCTGGCGACAAAAACCTGGTGTGCTCGAGTAAATTGTACCCAATTGGTGAGGGTTATGAGTTGCTAGTTCAAGTTTTCGAACGTTCGGAGACGGATTCGGCCGCTATGTCCGGTGAGAGAAGCCGAAAGACAAATCGAAGAGTTAAGCTCGTAACAGATTATCCGCAGCCATTAACTTTGCACTGGGGTGTCGCTAGAGATGAACCAGGGCAGTGGATTTTGCCATCCGAGTCGATAATGCCGGAGAACACAAACGTCGTCAGTCACATGTCCGCTGAAACGCAATTGAAAGACGCCGGCGAAGGATGTTTAGTAGACTTGGTTGCTACAAAAGCGGTTCAGAGTAAAGCGAAAAGCGCGTCTTCTCCGAGCTCCTCTAGTGCTATCAGCGGCGAACAACAAACGCAACCGATAGAACAAGAGTGTCGCCAAATGCAGAACTTGTCCATTTACCTACCAGATAGCGATTCAGCTACAGAAAGCGAGTTGATGGGTGTACATTTCGTGCTTAGGGATGACTTTGGGAACTGGTTCAAAGACACCACAAATGGGAACCAAAATTTTAACGCGTTGCTGCAAGGTGCGGGGGGACGAAATGCGAAGCCTACGGATGAATTAACGACACAAATTATCCGTGCCGAAGCCGGTGGAAACTGGTGGAGTCTAATGCATCGATACAATCTCGCGTATCAGTTGTTGCACGAGAAGATCGGTGCGGAAGATATCGATCCATCAAAAGCGCTTATTCGCATAGCAAAAGTTTTTGTCTGGCTGCGATTTTCGCAGTTGCGACAGTTGACGTGGCAAAGAAACTATAACGTGAAACCGAGGGAATTGTCCTCTTCGCAACAAAAGCTGACGTATAAATTGGCAGAGCTGTTTTGTGAGCGACCAGAATTGAGAGATATTGCGCGCATGTGTCTAGAAACCGTCGGACGCGGCGGAGATTCTGGCACGGGACAAGCTGTACGCGATGAAATCTTGAATATCATGCACAGAAACGATATCAAGGAAGTTTCTGGAGTCTTCCTCGAAGAGTGGCATCAAAAGTTGCACAATAACACGTCGCCGGATGATATTGTCATTTGCGAAGCCTATCTCGCGTTTTTGCGAGGAAACAGTGATTTGAATGCCTATTGGAAGACGCTCAATGAGGGCGGCGTGACGCGTCAAATCATGGAATCATACGAACGACCCATCAAAGCAGAACCGACGCCGAGACCACACATCGCGCAAGATCTTATTAGAGATTTTGAGAACTATTTGACTATATTAAAAGCTGTGCATTCTGGGGCAGATTTGAAGCTTTCTATCGACGTATGCTGTGACCAAAGAAAATATCTCGGGTTATCGCAAGCACTCCAGTATTGCAGACTATTCACCGATAAAGTTGGTAACGAAAAAGCGCTTTTGGAGGCGACTATCCAAGCAAGACACGAGGTTCGCAACGCTGGGTTAAAACAAAACACGCACAATCACGATCACGAGAAAGTGAGGGAGTTATTATACTTGGACTTGGCTTTGGGCGGCGTATCGTCGAGGGCGGTGCAAAGAGCAGAGTTGCCGAAAGATATCGGTGAAGCCTTAGAATTTTCCGCATTAGCGTTGGAAGATTTGTGCCTGTCGTTACCAGCGTCGTGCGAAGATTTAGCCTTGAGTTTGGTCGAAATGCAACGAGTGATAAGTTCTCGACACGAATTGAGTGGAGATGAAAAGACGAAGTACTTTTGGGCGTTGCGCGCAAAAGCCACAGTTGATCGCGCGAGAATGGCTGTCGCTGCGTATGGAGATTCCATCAATTCGTCCATGCAGCTCACCGCGGAAAGTATAGGAGACGCGTGTAAGTGCGAGCAGTGGACCATCACGCACTTCAGTGAAGAAGTAATTCGAGGCGGACCGGCGTTCGGTTTATCTTTGGCTTTGACGAGGCTTGACAAGATGTTGCGTCAAGAAGCGAACTTAGGCGCGTGGAGCATAATCTCACCAAAAGAAGAGAAAGTTTGCGGTCGAGTTGAATTTTACCCCACGTTACGCGAAATTATGAACGAAAGTTTCCGCGAACCGACCATTTTGGTCTGCGATAAAGTTGGTGGCGACGAAGAAATTCCTCTCGGCGCAGTTGCTTTGCTCACCCCGAGTTCCGTGGATGTCTTGTCCCATTCGGCCGTTCGCGCGCGTAACTCTGACGTCTTATTCGCCACGTGCCACGATTTGTCCGTTTTAGATTCTTTGTGTGAGTTTGTGAACGAGTTCGCGTCGACGAAATCCATTGGCTCAGACTCTTCGGTTAAGATTGAACACGCCTCGGAAGCGGAGATTGCCAAGGCAACAAAGATGAAATTGGACGAAGACCCGAGCACGCAAGCATGGTTCGGTGGAAACGCTTCATCATCAGAGTCATCGACATCGAAATCCAAAATTGATTTGGAAAAGAAACCATTTTGTGGTAAATTTGGTGTGAGCTTAGATGACTTCAGAGAGCACATCGTTGGTGCGAAATCGCGAAACACGCGGACGTTACGTGAAAGTTTAGAGAGTTCTGACCTTCCATCTTGGATCAATTTACCGCGATCGATTGCCATACCATTCGGCACGTTCGATTGCGTTATGGAAGATCCGATAAACAAAGATAAGAAAGTGCAGTTTGTGAAACTCATCGATCAAATAGATGACAGTTCTGGCGATAGTTTAGAAGACACTTTGAACCGCGTGCGGTCGTGTGTAAAAAGTTTAACGCCCCCAACAGATGCCCGGGAGGAACTCACTCGAGTGATGAAAGCGAGCGAAATGATACCTCCGGAAACCGACGAGCAATGGGATAAAGCCTGGAAGGCTTTAGTCTCCGTTTGGGCGAGTAAATGGAATGAGAGAGCATATGTGTCCGTGCGTAATCGTGGCTTGACGCACAAGAATTTGCAAATGGCTGTTTTAGTGCAACCGGTGATTGATGCCGATTACGCGTTCGTCGTGCACACGACGTCACCGGCAAATAACGACGAAAACGAATTATATGCTGAAATTGTCAAAGGTTTGGGCGAAACTTTAGTCGGTAATTACCCTGGGAGAGCGCTGAGCTTCAAAGCGGACAAGCGCACCAATTCGCCTCCGGTGATTACCGGTTTCCCGTCCAAAAACGTTGCACTGAGCGTTCCAAAAGGAACCTTAATCTTTCGATCGGACTCAAACGGTGAAGATTTAGAAGGTTACGCTGGCGCTGGCTTGTACGAATCCGTCACGACCGAAGTTGAAACGGTCACACACGTCGACTATTCCAAAGATGAAATGGTCTGGAACGACCGAGGTGCGGCGGATCAAATCATGAGTAAAATCGCCGAGGCTGGCATCGCCATCGAAAAGGCGTTAGGTTGCGCGCAAGATATCGAAGGTTGCGTTAAAGATGGTAAAGTCTACATCGTTCAAACGAGACCGCAGGTGTAATAAAACATAAAATATAATACATTATTCGAAAGCTTGGATTTTGCGTGGGTGATTCGTGTGGAGTTCATTTGGAACGAAACGTCTTTTTCATGTTGCTTTTTTCATAAAATCTCTTTACAAGAGGTGAGGTGGTTAATTTGTTATATACAAGAGGTGAGGTTCTTAATTTGTTAGATCAAAAGAAAACCACTCCACCACAAAATGATAAGAATATCGACATCATCTTCCGCTGCTTAATGTACAAAGTCTCGCCGCTCGCGAACTTCAATGCGCTTTTTTGAATTCATTCATTCGTCGACGTCGACGTCGTCGTCTTCGTCTTCTTCATCGTCTTCTTGGTCATCTTCTTCGTGCCCGCCTCCTAATCCACTTTTCAACGCCAAAAGAGGTCTGACTATTTCCTGCACAGTTTTCGTGGACCCGCTCTTGCTAAACTTGCTCAACTGATACACTTCCTTCTGATAGCAGTTGTTACACAAATCCGCGTCTGCTATGATTTTACTCTTCAACCACTGCGAACTCGTTCGCTTGCTTTTGCAATTCACGCAAGTCTTGTTCGCGAGCGTCGCGTGTTCTTTCACCCAACAGTTCCTGCACAAATCAAAACTCACGTCTACTTTCGATTTGAACCATTGTCCGGTCGTTTTCCTCGATGCACACACGTAACACTGGCGACTGGTCAGCGCTAACGCTTCATTTCGGTAACATTTATCGCACAGCGTCGCTCGCGATTGTAACTTCGACCGTCTCCACCGGCAGGTTTTCTCGGTCGAACAGGAGACGCATTTTTTTTTCGTCGGGGGCAAAATTGCAGCCAAACGCTGTTGATTTTGTCGCTCTTGCTCCTCCTCGTCTTGTCGTCTCTTCTGTTCTTGCAACATCGCGAAGTAATCCATCCTTTTCCTTCTTCTTTACGCTCTCGTTGCCGTTGACTCTCTTTTTAAACGCGAGGTGGGGGGGGGACGTCTAGAAAAACGTTCCCGAACAACAACACACTTATTAAACCAGCGGCTTTTAAAATCTCCTTTTCTCCAATTCAAGCCCCGGGAAAAAAAATATCTCCTCTCTCTCCCTTTCTCAAATATATATCTTATATAAAATAAATAAAGGCAAGGCGATGCGGGTGTTAGTTCATGACGTTTCCGAAAAGAAAGAACGGAGAGATCGCGCGAATGCGTGCGTTATGTGTGTATATGCGTAAAACGCGTGGTGCGGCGCGTGTGTTTTGTGTCGCGCGACGTACGTTTTTTTCTTTTTTATTCCAATCCCTCGTGGCTCAATAATTTTGCGTTGTTTCACCCGGCACCAAACCTCTCCCTCCCCCAAAAAAGGGTCAAAGAAGAAAAGATCACGATCGCTCCCCAAAAAACGACCAAAAAAAAAACCCACAAAAGAGGCAAAAACTACTTTTGCGGACGCACACTTACACTTGCACACGCACCGAAAAAAAATTTTTGCGTCCTTCAAAGCGCGCGTGTCTCGTTCGTTATTTGCCCGAGCGCCTGCCTCCCCCTTTCGGGCGTTTGAACACACAAAACGCACGCACAGAGTGAGCTTGAGTGAAAAAAGAGAGAGATTATATAATTTTGAATGAACGACGGCATCCCGAACGCGGTCGACTCCGGCCCTTGGTTCGACCCGGACGAGCTGACGCCGAGGCGAGACTGGGAAAAAATCGGCGACGGGTCGTTCGGGAAAGTGTACAAGGCGCATTTGCTGGGGATTCCGGTGGCGGTGAAGGTGATTCAGAATTTAAAACCCGACCGAGTCGCCGGATTAAAGCGGGACATATTTTATCTCAGTCGCTTGACGCACCCGAACGTGGTTCCAGTCTACGGCGCGTTCATCGAGGAAGGGATGCTGCACATGGTGATGGAGTTCGTGCCGAACTCGTTGAGAAATAAACGCGTCGTGAATCAGGTTAACGTGGTGAAAGTTTTAGCGGACGTGGCGAGAGCGCTGGTGAGGATGCACGCGCAAGGGCACATTCACAGAGACGTGAAAGCGAGAAACGTTTTGATTTCGGCGGTAAGTTGTCTGTCTTTTTGCGTCGGCGGCGTCGTCAGCGGCGGCTAAACGCCGCCGAAGAACGAATAAGAGTCCACAATTATTTGTTTTTTTTTCTCTCTCTCGGAACGGAACCGAACGAACGAACAAACGAACGAACGACTTTTTTTCTTTCTTTTTCTTCTTCTTCTTCTTCGTTTTTACTCATCAAAAGCTTTTTATTTCTGTTGCATCGGCATCACAACAAACGCTCACAACAACACTCTCTTTCCCTCGCGCGTTCTTTTTTACGCACGCGATCTCGCGCAGGACTTTGAAACCGCGAAACTGACGGATTTTGGTTTGGCGCGCATCCTGCCGCAGTACGCGGAGGACCGGGAAGACGTGAACCCGAAGACGACGCCGAAGATCGGTCCGCCGAAATATCGAGCGCCAGAGGTTGAGAAACACGATTCAGAGAAGGATCACACGTACGCGTTCTCTTCGGACGTGTATGGTTACGGGGTCATGTGTTTTCAGCTCATCGAGCAGGTGAAGAAAAGAAGACGGAAATCGCATCCGCACGAGGTTGATTTCGTCACCGGTTTGGGTAACGCGTGCTGCGAGGAAGATCCGAGAGCGCGACCGACGGCGGCGATGTGTTTGGCAAAATGTCGCGAGTTTTTAGGCGAGACGTGGACGGCGAACGATAGAATGTGGGGGAATCCGAACCCATCCGACAGAGTCGGGTACTGGACGATGGAGATGATGGACGTTGGCACGTTCAAGAAAGTTGCTCCGAAAGAGGAAGAGGAAGCGAAGGAATCTCCGAGCGGTTTGGAACACGGCGATACGCCTTCAAATAGGCGCACGCAAACGCATGGCAAAGGATTGGTGAGAGATAGCGACGATGACGACGGTGACGACGACGACGACGAGGAAAATCAGGAAATCAACAAGAACAAGAAAGCGAAAGAACAAGAGTTGATAAAAATGCTCGAAGACGAAAGAAGAATGGGTGAGAAAGAAACGACAACGACAGCACCAGTTCCAGCTGTACAAGCAGTGTTAGACGCGGAAAATAGAAATGGATCGAATACGAATGGAACAGGAACTCCAACGACGACGACGACGACGTCTTTACGGCGACGAGTAATTGAAGCGCACGGGAACAACAACGGCGCCAAGGGCAATCGCAAGCGCTCGAAACCGGCAGCTGGGGACCCGATGGATATTGGAGTCAACGCGAATGTCACCGGCATAGAGAACACTCAAATCGCAATGGTTCGTTCTGCGGACGGACGCATCACAAAAGCGAGTTCTCTCGGAGAAGAGTCTGGTTCCCAAACGCCGGTGAGTAAATACTCCCGAGGAGAAAACGTGGCGAGTGAAAACGGACCTCCGGTTGTGAGAAGACTGAACAGTCTCTCCACGTTGGGTATGGGCGATTTGAAAGTTGAAGAAACTAGAAGCTAAAGCTAATAATACCGCATCGCATATCTAAAGCTACATATAGTTTGTGTAACAATATACTTTTTACTTTGTGATATTAAAATTATAACAATACAACTCGCGAAAGAAGAACTTTGATGATGATGATGTTGCGTTTGTCACACATCTTATCGCGCCGGTACGCCTCCCATCCGCGCATCAATCAATCGATCTTCTCTAACAACACACGCACACACATTAAACGTGCTTCCCTTCTTTCCTCAACTCCCCAACTCTCTCTCTCAATCTGGTCATTTCTTTAGTGATTTCATCTAACGAGGCGGTTTCCGCCGAAAACTCCTTCGGCGAAGCTGCCACTCCTTTTTTGCTCTCATCGGCGTGGTGGTGATGGTCCTCGTCGTGATGCGCGTGATACTTGTGGTGCATGTAATGTTCTAACCCGAAGGCAACCACGAACGTTCCAATCTGCCGATGGATGAAAAGAGCAGAGAAAGAGAGAGAGTCAGCGACGCGTCGAGCGGGATGCGAGCGCACAAGAAAGAGAGAGAGAGAGAGAGAGAGAGAGAGAGAGAAACAAACAAACAAAAAAAGGTCCCACCAACGGGGTAAGATTTTTTTCCCCGCGAGTGAAGAAGAGAAAGACGAAGAGGAAGAGAAAGACGCGCGCACGCGAAAGAGAAAAAGAGCGAGAGAGATCGAGAGCAGTAAACGCACCATGGCGTGTTTCACCGGTCCAAACGATCCGGTTTTGATGAACTTTGTTCGGTACCACTCCATTCTTCTTCTTCTTCTTGTTCTTCTCGCAGTAGTAGTAGTAGCAGACCGGCAAGCGAACGAGTGTGAGGATGCACGACACGAACGACAACAAAAAATGAAAAAAAAAATCAAACGCGCGAACGGTCTGTATCTGTGTATGGATTGAACGCGAAGAAGAAGAAACTCCTTCCTGCTTTCGTTCTTGTTGCGCTTTCCAAGAAAAAAAAGTGTCAAGAAGAGGGGCGGCGGCGACTCGTTTTTTTTTCACTTTTCAAGCACGCGTTTTGGTCTCTCTCTCTCTCTCTCTCTCTCTATTGCGCGCACACCCCGGATAAAAAAGCAGAAGAGAGAGAAGGCGAAGGGATTTTATACCGCACCGTCGCGGTTTTTGTTCCACGCGCGCGCGCACACACGCGTATAAGAGAGCGCGCGCGCGTTTTGAGAAAGAGAATTGCGAAAAAATGGCGGACCGACGACAGCGACGGCTGGGAGGAGGAGGAGGGACGAGCAACAACAATCGCTCGGCGCTGTCGCAACAGCTCTCGAAACTGAGAGAAACGTTTCCGACGGAAGATACGAGAGCGCTGAAAGGAGGGAAAGCGTCGATATTGTTCACGGCGAGAGATGCTGCGGACGTTCGATTGGAAGATATTCAAGAGCGCGCGCAAAAAGCGTTTGAGAATATACGGCGGAAAGACAGTCGGTTCGACGCGTTCGGGAGTAAACTGTTTTATAACAACAGCAACAATAGTAATGATCCTTCGGCGATGATGTTTGATGATCTCGGCAAAGAAGATGACGGAGAAGAGTTGGACGGGTATCAGCGGCAAAATCATCGAGAAAAACTGGACGCGAAAGAGAATGAAAAACTGAATAAAGTCATCCGGCAGTTTCTGAGGCTGTTCGCGTCGACGTGCGGGAAGATTTTTGGCGGCGACGAGGACGAAGAAACAGCCGCGGACGAGACGTTGAGGGAAGAAGCGATGGATGGCGCGTACATTTTTGAATATCTCATAAGAAGATTTAAAGTGAACGTGTATAACGTGGACGATGTCATCGCGTCTTTGCTGCCGTATCACGGAACCAATCAGTTCGTGAAAGTGGTGCAAACGTGCAATTTCGAAAACGCGAAGAAGTTTGAATGGATGCGAGGGGTAAAAGAAAGCGGCGCAAAAGTGCCACGGGAGTACTTGGCAAAACGAGTGGCCAAAGATAAGGCGTTTTTGACGTACATCTGCGATAGTGCGGTGGAGTGTTGCACCAGTAACACCGATCCAACGAACGGCACGACTTCCGCGAGTTCGGTGAGTCACTCGTTTTACGTCGTTTTAATGATTGAGAGTCTCGATTGGATGAAGCGCATTGAAAGCGCGCATTTGCAAAGATTTTTGTCGTATTTAGAGCCTGGTTTGCATCCAAAAGCCTCGTCTGATCACTACGCCGGGTGTTTGATGCTCACCGCTAAATTGTGTGCGAAGACGACGTTCACGGAGGCGTTTTCGGTGGCGCTGTTAGAAGGCGTCTCAAAAGGTGCTCGAGCGCCGCTCGTTCGAGAGGCTATGCAAACGTTACTGGTACTGTGTACGAGCCAGAAAATTGAGACGATACCGGACCGGACGTTTAAACATTTCGTGAAAATTGACGACGCAAGTTCTCACGTCGCAGAAATCTGCGATAAGTATGGTCCCGCGAGCGATTGTTTGGTGAACCCGTTGTTGGAAGCGCTCGGAAAGTTTTGCGGGACGCACGAAAATTACGAAAAGACGCTCATGGAAGCTTTGGAGAAGATTGAACTGACGGAACGGAGAGCAGAAAAGCTGATCTATAGTTTAGCTCGGAGCGATAAGTCGGACGAAAGAAAGAGAAAGAGCATCGAGCGAGCCTTACGAGCGGCAGATCAGAGGTTTCCGAAGAGCACCGCGGAAGCGGTGGATTCGTTTTTGAGAGGCTTGGAGCGAAGGAAAGAAAAAAGAGCGCACGACGAGCGACGTCGACGATTACAAGCAAAAGAGGAGGCGAATGAGAAGCAAAAGAAGAAAGCGAGAGACGAAGAAGGTAGCGATAGTGGTAGCAGTAGCTCCGAGGAGAGCGACTACGACGAGGAGGAGGAGGAGGACGGCAACGAAGACAAAGCAAACGCAGAAGCAGATCAAATAATGATTGATGAAGAGATGAGAAAAAAAGAAGAGGAAAAATTGAGGGAAGAAGAAGAGCAATTACGACTCGATTTTGAATCTGCATCTTTTCTCCGTGAAGCTTTATCGGGTTCAGCCTCGGGGCCTATTGAGAATAAGAAGCTCGGCAATCGATCCTTGGCAGCTGCGTTAGATCATCCTACTGCGTCGATTCGAGAGAATGCGACGCAACGTCTGATTGATCTCCACGTCGAATTCATCGAAAAGAAAGCGAAAGACAAGGACAATGCTTTGCATCCGCCACCGGGTCTGGAAAAAGGTGGCTTCTTAGCCGAGGCGTTATGCCGCAGATGCTCTGATGACGATCCAACCGTCGCAGCTTTGGCGCTCAGTGCTCCTTCTTTGGGCACGTTGACTAAAAATCGAACGTCACTTTTCGAAGCCATCGCATACAGATTAAAAATTGCGAGAGAGTTGAGTTCGAGAACGAACGAGCGAGACGCGAATAAAGTCGCTGACATTGAACGCAGAGTTTGTAAGAAGGCATATGCGGCGCTTTTGAGACAAATGTCGGGGGATAGAAAAGATGACATTGATGATGATCGCGACGACGACAACGACGACGACGAGATGAAAACGCTGCGCGATAAAGCTGCTGCGATAGCGTGCTATGGCGCCGTTTCTGCGTCGCATTCCCGTGCAGTTGCTCGATCAGTCGTGAAAGACGCCGCTAGATGCAAGCATCCAATTTTACTCGGTTTTGCGGATGAGAAGAAAGTAATCGAGCACGCTTTCTCTTCCGCAGAGGATGCCAAGAGTAGCGGATCCAGGAAAGAAGTGCGACACGAAGGTGATGCGAGAATAGCAGCAAGTGTTGTGCACGCTATTGGATACGGATTCAATCAAGCCGCTAAAAAATCACCTGCGGTAGGAGAGTTTGATCTCGAATTATGGGTTCGCGAAGCATACCGTGACGCGGACAGCGCCGGGAAATTGACGCTTCTTTTATCTCTTAAAGCCGCCTTAGCAGAGTCCAGTTCATCTACAATGGAAGACATCATTCGCAAAAGCATTTGGACGGTACTGAAAGACGACTGGGACCAAGGATGTCTCGGATTCGGTGGCGCGTATCGCGACGAACGACTCAAGGATGGTAAAATTCCAATCGAGTGCTGGTTGTCTCTCAGCGAAGCGTCGAGCGCTGCTCCTTGGATTTCATCAGTCTCCAGAGACATTGCGAAAGATTTATTCTCCAAAATAACGAAAAAAGATTCAAAAAGCAACGTTGCTGAAACAATCTTGATCGAGTCGTTCGATATGCTCGCAGGAAGCGAAAGCGAAGCAACGAACGAATCGTTCGAAACGATCGTGCAGGATTTGTTGCGCAAATGTTTGGACGCATCGAGTCGTCGAGGCGTAGATTCAGCGAGGTTCCTCGCCTCTAGAATTATCGCAGAGGATGGAACAAACGAGCAAAGTTTCGCATCGAGCACGCGAGGTAAAATTGTTGCTTTAGAGATGATTCAATCCGAAATCGAGGACGCGAAAGATTCCGACGAAATCGTGACAGCTCTGTTAGTCGCTTGTGCAAGCTCAGTGTCGTCTGTTCGCCGAGCGGCAGCAGATGCGTTGTACTGCGTACCTACGACGAGCGAGTTTGCGCCTTATGCAGCCGCAGCGAAAGCCAGAGCCCAAATCACCATCGATGGAGCGAGTGCTCTAAGGACGGCGATGCGAAGCGTGAAAGTTTCGGTTGAAGATACAAAGCGTCTGTTGAAGCCAATCACGACGGTGAAAGTAGATGATCTTTTCAGAAAAGGAGAACGTGATGGATCTGCTGCGCAGTCGTCTTCGTTTTGTCTAATGAATCCGCACGCCGCCAGGGTCCTTTTGTTTATTTTGAGAGGCGTTGGGGACGATCAAGTCAAGGCAGTTGAAATCGCTCGAGCACTCGAATGCGCCGCTTCCTTTGATGCAGACGACAGTGCACCCGATCAACTTGAAATTGCCGCTTTCGCCATCGAAGCAGTTCGGTGCTTTGTTGGAGAAAAGCTTGCTTCTTCGGCAGAAAAGACTTCCGGGAAGTTTGCTTTCGACGCGTTTTTGAATGCCATGAAATCTCAAATTTCGGTTTCCGTGCGCATTGCCTGTTTCGAGCAAATAGCAAGTGGGAGCTATCCGCTCATGAAAATACCACCAATCTCGCGTGCAAAACTCTTAGACGTGTTATTCCACGCGAATAAAAGCGACGGCGATAAGACCGCGCGCGCTGCTGCGAGAGCTGCAATCGCGTCAGTTCCATTGGATTGTAAAGATGCAGTTGTCGCTATTTCTGGCGCGTGTAAATTTGGAGATAAGGATACAGTTCTCGGTCTCACGAAGGGCGATTCGTTAGCAAATGCAGTTGCGGCGATGGAAGTATTCTCGTGGCGCTCAGATACAGCAGTCAATCGCGATGCGTTGATTCAGCCGTGTCAAAATCTTTGCCGAGCGCTCTTTGCGCAAAACGAAATCGATGTTGAGGAAGATGCTCGTCGCCAAGCGCTCAAAGAACAAAACGCGGCGAACAATTCCAAAAAGAAAAAGAAGCGCTTCTATGGCGCAGAAGGCAACTCGTCTTCGTCGTCGAGTGATGATGAGGACGGAGACGATCAAAGCATGAGCGAAGATGATGATGACGACATCAACGGAATTGATTCCGAGACGAAAAAGCTCAACGAACAAATCGCTGAGCGTTCGTACGCGTTGACGTTAAGTTTGCAAACTTTAACAAAATTAGCTGAAATTTGTGGACAATCTGTCAATAGCTGGGACATTGATCTCATTTGCATCTCCGCTTCTAAAGCGTCCGAAGGGAGTTCTCGCGCGGCAGCTTTAGAGCTTCTCTCCGAGATGGCAAAGATCAAGCCAGAAATGGTTGTGAAGAAAGTCGTGGATGTTGCCACAACGCTCTCGAGAATTGCAGGAGAAAACGATGACGTCACGTTACAGCGAGCTCTAGAGAATGCTTTGAAATCCGTCATACCCGTGTGGCTCTCTTCGGGAAAAGCAGACGTGAAGGAAGTCATTTGGACAATCGTAGAGGCGTCCACGAGAGCACCGGAACGAAGACGTGCACCATTGTGCGCTGCACTCATTCGTGCCTGTCCCGAAGGCTCAAAAGGCTTGTCTGAGTTGATTTTACAAGTGCTCGAGAAGAGACAAAGTTTGGAAAAATCTGCAGAAGTGCATAAAAAGAAGGTGTATGCGATGCTGTATCAAAACGACGGAAAGAAGAAGAAGGATGGGAATGATGATTTGATGGATCTGGACAACAACGAAGATGTCGATAATGAAGTTGACTACGAGGACGACGAGCTCGAGGACAGAGAAAACAACAATAAAAAGAAGGCTAACGCGTGGGTTAAAGCATTAGTTATGACTTTACTAGGTCACGAAAAACCAGTAAACGCGGTCGTAACGCTGGTAGATGCGATGAAGGTATGACTTTCTTCTCTTTCATTCTCGTTTTTTTGTAAATTACTTCGAACTCGCTCGTCCGCTGCGTATATTTCGGTGAAGAATTCGTACATGTGTCAGGATTCTGATTTTCCTTGATGAGAACTTCAAACGATCTGCTGCTTTCCTTCTGAGAAATGTACTTTTTGACGACGACGACGACGACGTTAACAACTGCTTATCTTTGGTTACTCTTACTTTTTTGTTTCGCGACGCTCACGTGTGCTTTTCTTCTCTGACTTTCAATTTACAACAAAACAGATTGCGGCCTCACGAGGATCAGAAACGAGCAGGGGTGTGATCGTTGTCGCGAATGCCGCGTCGCGTTTTATCTCCACTCGATCTTTCCTTCTCGCCCAGAAGAAGTTTAGTGCTTATTCTGTGGCGAATTCAAGCGAATTGCAAAGTGCATATTCCTCGTTAGCCGAAAGAGCGCTGACGTTGCTCGATACGAAGGCGTCATCTGCGAGTGGTCCTTCCGCCTCTAAAGCAGGAAGAGACTTGTTCTCTGCACTAGATGCAGTTTTACACCCGGGCAAGTTTCTAGAAACGTTGACACCGTTGTTATCTCGTGAGGAAACGTCGGTGCGTAAAGCGGCATTGAATCTCCTTACAGATCGTCTACAAAACAACGAGAATGCGCTCAGAGATTTGACGATTTCCGTCAAGAAGCAACAGAGAGAATCAAACGAAAGCATCAAGATTGCAGGTTTGAAGCTCATCGAGGAACTCGCATCTCTAGCTGTCAGAGATTGTGCTCCACACGCCCGTCAAACGGCTCTTGTCGCGCTCGAAGCCGCAGCAATGCGGTTTGGGCGAGACGAAGACGCATCGCATTATGCAACTGCGTTGGTAAACGCCGCGAAACAGGTCGCACAAAAGTGTTGCTTTGCAGGAGACGGGGAAGAAGAAAATGCATTAAAAGCTATTAATTCGACAACTTCGAACGTGCTTGGCTCGGCCGCTTTGTGTCTTGCTCAAATTGCTCGAGCCACCGGACCAAAATTCATCGGCGCGTTGGCGCTTGCCGCACCGGCCATGACTCGAATCGCCAAATTGGCTACTCAAATATGTTCTAAAAGCGCTGCCGCAAAGCATGGTGAAACACCAGAGAATGCATTGGTTGTTTTATCAGCAACATTGTCCTCGATTGACGCGTTTTGCGAAGACCAGCTAGCGAGGTTTATGAGTCCATATCTGCTGGACATTTTGATCGTTGCCACACATCCAGTATTGTGTGCAAAAACAGAGACAGATGATGAGGAAGAAGAACAAGATGGGGGAGATGCTGCTACTAATAAGAAGAAGAAAAAGAAGAGCAGAGATAGCGTGAAAACAAATTTGACCTCTCTCATAGCTGCCAAAAATGCTGCTGCCGAATTACGATCGGAACGCTTAGCGACGTCGTTTGAATGTCGTGTGCTCATGCCTCCTCTTGAAGAATGTTGGGTAACTTTCATTCGCGAGAGCGAAGCCGCGCGCACTGCAAACGAGGCATTGCGTTCTAGGCTTGCGTTTTTGGAAGTTTCAAACAAGGTTGCTGATCGCAAGGATGCTACGCCTGCGCACAGATCAACGTTGTTCTCGATCGCTTTGGAGGCTATGGACGTTCGACGACAATTCGCGGAGGAAGACGACGCGAGCCCATCGGAAATGGAAGAAGTAGAAACATTGGCTGTCAACGCCGTGGCAAATTTAGCAGTAAAATGTACCGAGAAAGAGTTTACACCATTTTATGCGAAATGCGTCGAGTGGGCTAAAGCGAGAGCTGGAGAAAAGGATGCTGCGAGATGGCGATTATCGGCGTTGTTTCGACTGACGAGCGCTTTAGCGGACCAGTTGAGAGCCGTTTTCGTACCGTTTTACAGACACGTTCTAGATTTGACCGCGGCGTGCTTAGACGACGAGGCGATAGACATGTTAGAGTCGAGCAGGAAAAAGAAGAAAAAGAAAAACGATGATGAAAAAGGCAGCAAGAGCAACAACGATGCAATGGACGAGTGGCGCATGAAGGCTTTTGCGCTCGCTGCTTTGCGTCGCTGCTTTGCATACGATTCCGTTAACTTTCTCACGCAAGAACGATTCAATCAGTTTGCGCCTTTAGTAGCAAAGCACTTATCAAAGGACCCGCCGAAAGATAGTCGCGAGTACGCAATGAACACACTCGCAGAGCTATTGGACGAAGGTGAAGATGAAGCCAATAATGTGAATGAAAATGACTCCGCCGGATTAGAATCCAATCTCGGTGCCGAGTGTGTTGGATGTTGTGCCGCTCTTTTTGCTGCCGCGCCAGACGAAGCGTTGTGGAAAACATTGCACCGGAACATCCTCAATGTCTCCAGAAATTACGAACATTCGAGAGCGAAGCTTCTTGTTATTGCTACCCTCGCAAAAATTGTCGAGAATACCCAAGAAGAGTATTTAGTCTTGCTTCCTGAAGCCATTCCGTTTCTCAGTGAACTTCTAGAGGACGACGATTTAGAAGTAGAGGTTGCCACCCAAGACTTATTGGATAAGTTGACAAAGTTGAGTGGCGAAGACTTAGCGAGCTTGATGGAACACGGATATGGCGATTTGAAAGACC
>Ga0181560_10001159_pt1 | contig 24698 bp, 21 predicted proteins | sample 011ome_20_FD_133751 | JGI IMG/M metagenome (GOLD analysis project Ga0181560, IMG submission 133751) | Coastal salt marsh microbial communities from the Groves Creek Marsh, Skidaway Island, Georgia - 011509CT metaG (megahit assembly) | ecosystem: Environmental > Aquatic > Marine > Intertidal...
GCTTTCGCCGCCGCCGCCGCCGCCGCCGCCGCCGTCGGAGTTTTGGGTGTCTTCGCGCCGGCGTCTCGCGCTGAGCGCGGCGGCCGCTCTCGCCGCCGCCGCGGCCTCCGCCTCGGGCTCGTCCGCGTCGCCGCCGCCGACCTCCACGGCCTCGCCTCCCTCCTCCTCCGACGTGGCGTTCCCTGATTCGTCGTCGTCATCGTCGTCGCCGCCGCCGCGCTGCGACTCCCGCGCGGCTTTTCTCGCCGCGAGATACGCCGCCTCCGCGCGCCGCCTCTTCGCCTGGTTCGCGTGCCACCTCTTGCTGAGCACGTCGCACCGCCCGCCCTTCGAGGCGCACCCCGCGCACGCGCCGCATCGACGCCGGCCGTCCGGCTTCCCGGTCGCCGTGAGCGCGTGCGGCGGCGGCGGCGCCGCCGCTGCGGCGGACGCGGCGATCGCGGAGACGTCTTCCTGCGTGTCCATGTCCTCCGTCCTCGCGAGCTTCACGACGAGCTGCGTCTTGCGCTTCTCCTCCATCGCTCTCTGGCGTTTCCACCACTCGAACGTCGGCGCGTCGACCGGCGCGTCCACGCTGGCGATCGTCGCGTCCGATACTTCGTACGTCAAGCCGGGCGCGAGCTCTAAGACGTCCCCGAGTCTCACGACGACCCACTCGTCGACGCGCACGAGCTCGCCGGGGTGGTCGTCGTTCCACGCGTCAGCCGCTGCTGCGCGGATGGTTGTTTTTCAGAGATACGAGATCGTGATTGGTCAGTTTTGAAATACTGAAGTGATGACGTGGACGATCGTGCGGTCGAGAGGCGCTCGCACCGCGTTTGACGCGAATCTCGTTCACGGCGCCGAGCCGAAGCAATCGCAGCTGCCGTCCGTCCCAGTGCAGCGCGAACAAACGCTTGCTGAGCGACAGCGCGGTCGCCAGGACGTCCGCGCGGCCGAACAGCCGAGGCCAGTTCTGCGTGAGCGTCATGCGGACGCTCTCGGGCGGCGGCGACGGCGGCGACCGTTCAAACGTGGGCGCTGCGCGAGGGTCGAGGGTCATCGCGAAGCGACGTCGGGGCGGCGTTCGGAGGCGCGTCAGTTGGAGTCGCGAGGAGTCGAGGTGAGGGATTGAAATCCGAGGGGTGGGGCGAAGAGAGACAAAACGCCGGGAGAGAGAGTCCTCGACCTGAGTCCTCGAGGAACGGCGTGTATCATAAGTTACGGGACGCACCTAAACTCAGCGATAACGTCTGAAGCGTCGGCGGATGCGGCCGCGCCTGGAAGATGACGTCGCGCGGGATCGTCGCCCTGTCGCCGTCGACGTATCGGTACTCGTACGTCCACGCCTGGCGCGCGGGATCGTCCTCGAGCGCGGCGACGAACTCCTGCGCGCGGTGGAAGGGAGAAGAGAAGCGCGCGTTTGAACAGGAACCACGAAAAAAGAGAGAGAGGCGAAGGGTACGACGGGCGGCCGCGTCGCACCACGCGATCGCCCGGGCGCACGATCGCGGCGTCGCCGACGTCGCGCAGAACGACGCGTCCGCCGCCGTCCTCGTCGTCGCGCCGCACCGCCATCTCCCAGTCCGGGGAGAGGCGCATGACGACCAGCGACTCGAAGTTCTCGGAGTGACAAAGAAGCGCGTGTCGCTCGGCCAGGCGCGCGTCCGCGCGCGTTGCGACGTCGAGGGTCGCGCGCTTCACGAGGCCGCGCGAGCCGGGGTTGAGCCACACGCGCGCGTTGCACGCGCGCGACGGCGGCGCGTCCGCGACGACGAGGTGCAGCCCGGGGCGCATGGCGGCGCGCGCGGGAGGGGGGAGGGAACCGCCCGCGCGGTTTGAACTGGCTGGGAGGGACCGCCGAGGACGAACAGATTTGCGACGACAGGAGGTCCGAGATTTCGAGTTCGAGTTCGTTCGTACACGCGCCGAGCGCGTCTTATTACATCCGTCGCGTCTCAACGCATCGCATCGTGCGCGTCGTTCGCGCGTCGTCGTCGTCGTCGTCGTCGTCGTAGTGTCTACGGAACCCCGCGCTCGTTCGTGTCGTCGTCGTCGTCGCGGCGCCCCGCGGATACGATACGCTCTCGGTTCGGTCCTCGCGTCGCGTCGCTACCGGTCATCACCTCAACAGCCCGGGCCCGCCGCCGCCGCCCCCCCCCGTCGCGAGATAACGCAGCTGCGCGTCCGACATGTCATACGCGAGCCCGTTCCCGCCGTTTTTCCCCACGTACCCGCCGCTGAAAGCGTTGATGACGACGCCCGAGGTCAACGCCGCCGCCGCCGCGGTGCCCTGCGGAGCGCGAAGAAACGGAAAAGAAACGGAGAGGTGAGCGCGCGCGCGAGTCCTCGAGAGACGACGCGCGGCGTGACGCGGGGAAGCGGTGGAAGCGGTGGAAGCGAGCGGTCTCGTCTCGTCTCGGTCTTCTCACCTTGTCTGGCAACGCGTTCCCCGCCGTCAGCTGCTCTCTGAGCTGGTCGATGTTCATGAGCATGCACCCCGGCGTCGACCGCGCCTTCGCGACCTTCGACGCGCCCGGTTCGCTCCCGACGAGCAGGAGATCCGTCCGCCCGCTGACCGCGGTCGTGACGCGTCCCCCAAACTGCTCGCACAACCTTCGCGCTTTGTCTTTCCCGAGATTGAGCCCGCAGCCGCCGCCGAGCTCGGGGAAGACTCCGGTGAGGACGATCGTCTTTCCCGCCAGCTGGAGATGCGGCGCGACGCCGCCGTCCGCTCTTCGGACGATCGCGGCGGCGGCGGCGCTCTTCTTCGGACCCTTCGCGGGCACAGCGACGACGGCGTTGCCCGAGGCGTAGCCGCCCGCGGGGGACGTCGGCGCGGGCGCGCGCGGCTGTTTCTTCGGCCGGCCGCGCGGCCGCTTCGGCGGTTGCGGGTTCGCCGCCGCGGCGTCGTCCTCGTCCGTGGAGGCGCCCGTGAGGTCGATCGCCTTCGGCTCCGCCGCCTTCGGCTCCGCCTTCGGGACCGCGGTCAACTTCGGGACCGGGATCGGCTTCGATCGCTTCGTCGCGCGCGCCGCCGCCGCCGGCGGCGCCTTCCCGACCGGCTTCCCCGGGAAAACGACGATCGCGCCCGCGCCCTCCGCGGTCGACGTCGAGTTCGCCGCCTTCCGTTTCCTTCCCGCCGCGGGTTCTTCTGGTTCGGGTTCGTCGTCCTCGACTTTCGAATCTCCCGCCTTCGCGCCCTTCGCGCCCTTCTTCCCCCCCTTCTTCGCCGTGGGCCCCGCGCCCGGCTCGGCTCCGAGCTTCTTACCTCTGACCGTCGCCCAATTGCTCTGATCCATGACGTGCGCCACCAGAGGCGCTCGATCTTCCGGGGTCATCTCCGCGAGCCCGGTGAACAGAAGCTCGTCCATCGCGAGCAGCGCCCTCTCGAACGCCGCGGAAGGGGACGCCGGGTCGTGCGGGAGCCCTTGATGTATCCGCGCCGGGACGCGCCAGCACTCGAGGTGGACCCAACGCGAGTAGCTGTCGATCGCGCGAGGGCGAGGGAGGACGGGGGAGGGAGGGAGGTCGGCGGTCGGCGAGATGATAGACGTCTCGTCGGCGAGATGAGTTAAATAACGTCTCGTCGGCGAAACTTCCTTCAGCGGGTCGAAGAGAGAAGACGGACGGACGGGAGAGCGCGACGAACGAGCGCGTCTTCGAGGAGCGACGCGCGACGCGCGAGCGGGGGCGCGTGGGAAGCGGTCGGGTGAAAGGAAAAGAAAGTCCTTAAGGAATGGCGTTCACCACGCGAACGGGGTCGTATGGGGACCGGTGTATAAAACGCGCCCGCCGCTCTGCGCGTCCAACACGCCGATTCGGACGTGACCCTTCGGGATCTTGAACGGGTCTTCGAACTTGCAGTTGTGGCGGTTCTTGCCGTCGTCCGCGTTGCACTTGCTCCGGTTACTGCGACGCGACGCGCGGCGCGGGAGGGACGGACGAGGAGGAGGGAAGAAGGATGGACCGGGGTCAGTCGCGGCGACGGCGACGCGACGACGTCGACAGCTGTGCGAAAAATAATGCGAACGCGTGTTCTCCGTCGCGTCTCGTCGCACCTCTTCGCGAGCTCGGCGCGATACAACGGCATGTCCGCCTCCGCGGCGGCGGCGTAGAAGTCGTACGACGGCCGGTGCGTGTCGTCCGCCGTCGCGCTCGCGTCTTTCCACTCCTTCGCCGTGGACGCTTTCGAGCCGCGCGCGGTCTTGTACGAGAACGACCCGCCCGAGGCGTCCGTGAATTTCTGCTTGAGCACGTCGAACGCCGCGCGGACGTCGCGGAACGCCGCCTCGTCGCCGCCCTTGTCCGGGTGATGCGTCTTCGCCGCGACGTGAAACGCGCGTTTGATGACGTTGAACTCCTCCTCCAGGGTGTTCGCCGCCGCGAGCGCGTCGGCGGGGACGTCGAGCGTCGCGAGGAGCGCGGCGATCGTGCCTCCGCCCGGCGCGCGGCGCCTCGGCGCGCGCTTCTGCTTCTTGGGCGGCATGACGACGACGACGGCGGCCGAGGGCGACGACGAGAGGACGACGACGACGACGACGACGACGACGACGCGGTCGTGGAAGGGAGCGCGCGCGGAGTGCACTGGCAGCTGGGAAGACGAGGGTGCCAAGTTTCGCAGATCTGACAAACTGAAAGTTTCGTCCTCTCCGCCGTTCGGGGCGCGAGGATTCACGCCGAACGGCGTTGATGAGTGTTTCGATACCAGTCATTCATCAGACGTGTAATTTTAGCCAATCAGATCGCGCGATGTGTCCACGAGGGCAGTGACGACCGACCGCGCGAAATTCCGCGCGTAGTACGAAAACGTCGTACTCTCGCACGGCCGCGCAGTCTCGAATCGGCCCGACCCGTCAGCGCCACAGAAACGCGCGGCACACGCCTTCCGCGCCCTCCCCGTTCGCCTATCTTCGAACCGCCGCCCGGCGCGGCACATCGTCGCGCGCGCGCGCGGAGTCGTCCCTCCGTCATGACCTCCGCGGTCGCGTCATCGCTCAGATACCTCGGCGACGTCGCGTCGCTGCGACGCCGCGCGTCGCCGTCGTCGAGCGCCGCGCGGCGTCGCGCCGCGTCGACGACGACGACGACGACGACGCGCGCGCAGGCGCTGCAGCCGACGCCGTCGTGGTCGAGCGCGCGCAAGCAGCTCCTCGAGGCGGTCACCGCGGGGACCGGGCTGTCGCGCGCGCCGTCGGTGTGGTACGTCGACCGCGACGCAGGATCCGCGCCGTGCGTCGGCGTCTCGAGCGCGTCGTCCGCGGGCGCGGGCGTCGGACCGCTCGCGTCGTCGTCGCCGTCGGCTAGATCGCAAGATGAGAACGACGATCGCGCGTCCAACGGATTCCGCGCGTCGTCGTCGTCGTCGTCGTCGTCGTCGTCGTCGTCGTCGTCGTCGCGCGCCGCGAGATCGTCGTCGTCGTCTCGCCGCGCGTCCGCCGCCGCCAACGTCCTGCGCGTGAACGCGCGCCAGGCGTCGGTGTCGCACAAGGCGCTCGCGCACGCGGACAGCGTGGAGAGCGCTTCTCTGCGACACGATCTCCAACGCCACCTCCTCTCCGGAGGCGCCACCGTGCTCGTCACGCCCGTCGTCGATCCGATGATCGTCGACCTCGCCGCGTCGGACGCGGACTTTTTCGGGCACGACCGTAATTCGCCCGCCGGCCGCGTCCTCGTCGAGGGCACCGTGTGCAAGTGCGACCCGAACGACCCGGGCGACTGCTGCGCGCGCGGGTTGGCGACGTACTGCGTGTCGTGTCCCGTGCTCGCGAGCCGCGACTGCGACGACGGCGTCAACGGCGACGGCGGCGAATGGGATGATTCTTTCGCGATGGACTGCGACGACGTGCGCGACTGCGCGTTCGCGCGCGCGATCAAGGCGGCGTCCGCGACGACGACGAGCCGGCATCAGTACTACGCCGCGGTGGTGCAGACGTCGCACGGACTGGGAGGCGCGGCGGCGACGGTTGACGAGGACGGGCGCGTCGCGGAGGCGATCGGCTACGAGGAGTTTCTCGTGTACCGGCCGAACGGAGACGGGTGGATCGCGGGCGCGGTGCCGCCGCCGACGAGCGTGCGGAGGGCGTCGTTCGGGCCGAAGCTGCGAGGGGAGATGAGGACGCTCGCGGTGAAGGAGTCGATCGATCGAAGCGTCGACTTGGACATCGTGTGATAGACGACGCGGTCGACGACGGCGCGGTCGACGCCAGACGACGACGCCGCGGGGGGGCGCGCGCTTCGTCGAATTATTCGGCAGTTTATTACTTTAGTATCCTAGTAGTTCTTTTCTAATCGCAGGCCATCCGATTTCCTTACGACGACGACGACGACGACGACGCTTCACTCCCACCGCCCGACGAACGGTCGCGGCGTCTCCTCCTCCTCCTCCTCCTCCTCCGCGGCTTTTCTTCCCTCGTCTTCCCGCGACGGCGGCGGCGCCTCGGCGACGGCGGCGGCGGTCTTCGCCCTCTTCGCGTCCTCCACCGCCGCGCCCGCCTCCGCGTCGCCCTCGCGCGTCTCCTCGTCGTCGTCCCCCGCGAGAACTCTCTTCTTCTTCTCCTCCTTCTCTCTCGCCTCCGCCGCGCGCGCGCTCTTCGCGAGCTCTTCCAGTCCGCCGCCCTCCGGCTTTTTCGGTAAGATTCTGTACTCCAACACGCGGCAGTCGACGCCGCCGACGCCCATCACCCTCCTCCGCTGCGCCTTCATTCGCAGCGGCCGCGTCGCGTCCGCGTCGCCGCAGAGTAAGTGCGCGGTCGCGCCGCCGCACTCGCGGCGGAAGAACGCCCCGAGAGAGCTCCACGCGTCCTCGACGTTTCCGGTGTCTCGCGACGACGACGACGACGACGCGGCGGCGTCGGAATCTAAATCGTGATCGCCGAGGCTCTCATCCCAGTCGCCGTCTCCCGCGCCGCCGCCGTCGCGACCGCCGCCGACCCCGCCGTCCGCGTCTTCATACTCCGCGTCGTCGCCGCCGTACAGCGCGTCCCCGCCTCTCGCGGCCGCGCCCCTCCTCCCGCCGCCGCCGGTCTCTCCGCCGGTGTCTCCGCCGATCCTCTTCCCCCACGGCGGGTTGCTGACCACGAGTATCCCGCCCCCGCCCGGCCGCGCGTGCGTCGGACCGAGGTCGAGGTCGTGACCGCCGCGCTTTCCCTTTCCTCCGCGAAAGCTCATGCCTCCCGCCGACGCGCCACCAGTCGCGGTCGCGATCTCCACGCGCGCGCGCAGCTCCGCGTGCGTGAATTCCCCCGCGTCTCCCTTTGGGCCATTCCATCGTTCAAAGCGACGTCGGGGTGGAGTTCATAGGCGTCAGAAGCGGAGTTGAAAGGCGTCGAGGTGTGTCGGGATTGAAAGCGAGGGACCCTGGGCGGCGAGAGACGACGGCAAAAGTCCTTAAGGATCGGCGTTCACCACGCCGACGCGGTCGTATGGGGACCAGTGTGAGATAGAACGCGCCTGAGAAAACTCGATGAGGTTCTCCACGCCCGCGGCGGTCGCCGCGCGTCTCGCGAGGCTCAGCGCGCCCGCGTGCACGTCGCATCCGAGGAGCACGGGGCGTCGTCCGTCCGCGCGCGATCGTTCGCCGATCTCCGAGGCTTGCTCGAGGACGCTTCGAAGCAGCGCGTCGTCGTGATCGGGCCTGTTCGGGGCGGAGTTCAAAGGCGCGTCGGGGTGGAGTTGAAAGGCGTCAGAAGCGGAGTTGAAAGGCGTCGAGGTGTGTGCGTCGGGATTGAAACCGTGGGACCCTGGGGGGAGAGAAACACGCGACGGCGAAAGTCCTCAAGGAATGGCGTTCACCACGCGGACGGGGTCGTATGGGGACCAGTGTGCGAAGGACGCGCCATCGTTCAAACGCGTAGGCGGCGGCGGATTGGTCTCCGCGCGTCCCGCTCGACCGTCGGCGCGCGGCGGCGTCCGCGCGAATCAGCCCGGGCGCGACGCGCCCGGCCATGAGCGCGGCTTCGATTAAGATCGTCCCGCTGCCGCACATCGGGTCGACGAGCGCGGGGAGCGGCACCGCGTTCGGCCCTCGCGCGTTGTCGCAGCACTTGGCGTAGCCCGCGAGCGACAGCACGCCCGCGGCGGCGGACTCGTTCAACGCCGCGCGGTGGATCGCCGCGTCTCGGTATCCGCGGCGATGCAGCGACTCGCCGGACATGTCGCGGTACATCACAGCCTCGTCGCGGTAGAGCGACAGGAACAGAGGGACGTCCGCGGACGCGTGGCCGCTCGTCGGCGGCGGCGGGCGCCACCTGGAGGAAGAGATGACGTGTGGAAGTTTCATTGGTTAGCAAGAGATCAGATTCGATGACGTGGCAGAACGCGCGGCCGGGGACGCGCGCGCGGGGGGGGCGACCGACGTGTATGACTATTTAGTCATAAGTCGATCCTTCACAACGTACCCGGTGGCGTCCACGAGCGCGTCGCAGACGGCGTCCTTCGCGCGCGTCGACGCCAACCGCGTCGACGTCACGTCGGAGCAGCTCCACACGCGGCTCTCGACGCTGAACGTGAGGGGGTCGCGCGCGCCGACGCCGCCCGGGACGACGTCTTCCCACGGCGCGGCGCCCTTCACGAAGTCGTACACCGCGGCGCCGCCGGGCGCGGAGGGGTCGAGCCACCCTCTTCGCATCTCAACCAGCACGCGAATCGCGCTTCGCAGCCACACGTTCGCGAGGTAGCCGACGCGCGCGTCGCCCGCGAACGACACGCCGCTCGCGCCGGGCGCGACGTCGATCGCGCCGATGAGCGGCGAGGAGAGCTCCGCGGCGACCACCTCCTCGAGGCCGGGATGGCAGGTGGCGTAAAACCTGTCGCGGAGGTCGACGATAGGTCGAGGGAAGAAGACAAACACGTGTCAGTGGCGCGTGCGTGTGATTGGTGAGTACCGTTACCACGTGTCAAAACGTGAGGTTGACAACGCGCGAAAGAAGTCCGTCCTTAAGAAACGACGATCGACGCGCCGACCAGGTCGCACGGGGAGCGTTCTCGTCTCACCGCGAGAGAGAATTCAACGCGCCGCCGTCGAACGGCGTGGACGGATCGAACGACGCCGCGCCGCCGCCGCCGGTCGGTCGGCGGGCGCGAGGCGCGGAACGCGCGGGTCCTCCCCGGTCGTCGTCGCGCGCGATGCCGCGCGGTCGTCGCTCCTCTCCTCGGTCTCTCGGCGGCGTGGACGCGGCGTCGTCTCCTGAGGGCCGTTCTATACAAGCGAATGGCGGGGTGGAGTTCATAGGCGTCAGTTGGAGTTGAAAGGCGCCGAGGGCGGGGATTGAAAGCGAGGGGTGGGCGGAGAGACACGCCGGGAAAAGTCCTTAAGGATCGGCGTTCACCACGCGAACGCCGTCGTATGGGGACCAGTGTATAGAACGCACCGGACGCCGTTCGCGGCGTTCGCGCGTCATCTCCGACGCCGGCTCCCTCCTCCTTCCCCGCGCCGCAACGGAAGCACGCGACTCTCCGCGCGAAGTTGTTCTCCCCGCACGCCGCGCACGTCCAATCGTTGACGCCGCTGTCGTCGCGGACGGCGTCGCGGAAGCGCTCGGGTCGTCGCTCGCCGCCTCCGCGGTGGTCGAGACGGAATGATGATTCGTCGAAATCGTCGAAATCGGAACGCGGTCCTCCTCGCGACGACGGTCGCTCCCACCGCTCGTCGTCGCGCGACCGCGGCGGATAACGCGACCGCGAGAGCGGGGCGCCCTCCGCGTTGCGTCGCGAGTCTCTCCGCGCGCGCGTCCACTCCGGGGCGTCGGATCCGCCGCGGTATCGCGCGGCGGACGACGCGGAGGATTCCCCCCCGCGCGCCGCCGACGCCGCGCCGCCGCCTCGGCCGCCTCGTCCGCGGCGACCGCCTCTTCCGCCGCGGTCGTCCCCGCGCGCGCGACGCGCGTCGCGGTCGTCGCGGTCGTCGCGGTCGTCGCGGTCGTATCCCTCGCGGTCGACGCCGCCGCCGGCGCCCATCGTCCATCGCCCGTCGTCCGCGCCGCCGTTCCCGCCGCCCCCGCGCGTTCCGCCCGCGGACGTCGCGACGCGTCGGCCGTGATGAACGACGCGCCAGCCGTCGAGCGCGCGCGGCCTCGGCGCGACGTGGAGCGCCCTGACGCGCGTCGTCGTCGTCGCGAGCGACGCGCGCGCCGCCCACGGCAGCGCGCCGAAGCAGCGCGTGAGGAGCATGGCGCAGTGGCGTCGACGGCGGCGACCGCGGCGAACTTAACAACAAATCCGTCGAAAGTCGCGAACCTCGAACGCGACGATGGATATGATAACGACGACGGCGACGACGACGCGACGCGTCACACGGACCGCGCGCGGCGACGCGATGTCTCAGCTCGCGACGCGCGCGCGCGTCGCGTCGAGCGCGACCGCGACGACGCGCGCGCGGCGGCGCGGCGGAGACGGCGCCGGGGAACGCGCGTCCGCGCCCGTCGTCGCCCCGCGCCTCGGAAGTCGGTGCCGTCGTCGCGTCGTGCTCGCCCGCCGCCGCGCCTCGGAAGAGCCGCTCGTCGCGCGCGTCTCTTCCGCCGCGCCGGAGGAGCGCGCGCGCGCCGACGGCGGCGGCGACGACGACGGCGACCCGAAGCCGCCACCGACGAGCGCGGCCGCGGAGACCGCGCGGAAGAACGTCGACGCCGCGGTCGCGGCGTCGTCGGCGTCGTCCGCGGCGCTCGCGAACAATCTCGACAACCAGTACCTCGCGACGCAAGAGCGGTTCCCGTCGCTGCCGCTGCCGCCGGAGCCGATTCGCTTTCCGCGGTCGCCGGTCGACATCAAGCTCGCGGTGATGCTGCTTCGATCCGCGTACGAGACCGTGGACGACATGAACGTCATCCCGATGGACCAGTTCCAGGTGCGCAGACGGATGGACGTAGACTATCAACATCAGCGTTTTATCCCTGCGCGCGTGCGCGCGTTCCGACGCCCGTTCGTTCCGTCGCCGCCGCCGCGGCGTCCGCTCGTCGCCCGACCTGACCTGACCACCCGTCGTGCATCCCCCTCGCGTTCCTCCCCGCCCGCCCTAAACCCTAAACCCTAAACCCTAAACCCTCCTAGATCAAGTTCTGGAAGTCGCGGCAGGCGGAGTGGGAGCCGTACAGGAACCAGTACTCGCCGTTGACGATCGAGCAGGGCAAGCTCGCGGATCCGCTGTACTTTGACTTCATCTCGTACGTCCAGTTCAACGTCATCGCGCGCGAGCTGCCGAGATCGGACGTGGTGTTCGAGGAACGTAACGGCGCGGAGGGAACCGTTTCTGTTATCCGAAGAGACGCGTCGCTGGGGACGGACAACAAGATATTGACGCCGGCGTTCGCGCAGCGGTTGGGCGACGCGCTCTACGCTCGCGCCAGATTCGGGTTCGAAGACGCGACCTTCCCGGGGGTCCCGGAGCCGAGGTGCGTTAGAGTCATGGAGTCTCTACCCCTATTTATACCCCTAATACCTCTGATACCCCCCCTGATACCCCTGATACCCATAAATACCCCTAACCTTCGAACCTCCGAACCCTAAACCTCCTCCTTCCTCGCAGCTCCCCCGGCGACGTCGCGCGCGTCGCGGACGGAATGCGAGGTCTCGTCGACGCGTTTTGCGCGAAGGGATACGCGCTCAGAGGCGGCGTTCGCGACCTCGGACCGGGCAGCGGCGGGCAGGGCACGGAGAGCCGAGAGGTGGTCGTGAAGCTGGAGGGCCCCGCGCAGCTGTGGGGCGCGAGGCAGCTGTCCGCGCGAGGGGTCGTCCCGATCAACGAGTACCTCGGGATGGCGGCGACTGGGTTTTGTCGCGCGAGCGGCGTGCGAAGTTCGTACAGGGCGAGCTACACGGACGTCGCGGCGGAGCTGACGTTCACGCTGGCGCCGCCGCGGTAGCGTCGAGCGGAGTCGAGTCGCCGCCGAATCCGTCCGCGCTTCGTCGACGCGTTTTGGTCTGTGTTGTATTAAACGTATTCGTAGAACGCAATATATACCTCATGATGGTAATTTTCGTTCGCGGGGCGACTGACGCGTTCCTCGCGGCCTCCCCGACTTCGTCGTCGCTCGACTCGACTCGACTCGACTCGATTCGCTCACTTCGCGGCGTCCTCCATCGTGACGTCGACGCGGCTCCGTTTCCGCCCCGACTCCGACTTCGACTTCGACTTCGACTTCGACTTCGACTTCGACTTCGACTTCGACTCGCTCTTGCTCTTAGAGCTCTTGCTCTTCGAACGCTCGCTCGGCGACCCCGGCCCTCGCTCCCCTCGCTCCGCGCCCGCGCCGCACCTCTCCCTCCTCTCCGCCGCCATCCGCCGCAGCGTGTCGTCGTTCACCGCCGCCCTCGCGCGTTCGCGCGCCTCCTTCTTCTCCTCCTCCCGCTTCTCCGCCTCGTCGTCCGTGGACGTCTCCGTGCTGGGTGGAGTTGAAAGGCGTCAGTTGGAGTTGAAAGGCGTCAGTTGGAGTTGAAAGGCGTCATAGGGTCGGGGATTGAAAGCGAGGGGTGATGTGCGAAGAGAAACACACGCCGGGAAGTAAAGTCCTTAAGGATCGGCGTTCACCACGCCGACGCGGTCGTACGGGAACCAGCGTGAGATAGAACGCACCTGGAGCTCGAGCTCGACGACGAGCTCGTGACCTCGTGCGCGCTCTCCTCGCCGCGCCGCGGCTGCGCGTCGGCGACGGCGGCCAAATCCGGCCGCCTCAGACGCAACTTCTCCAGCCACTTCGCGCTCATCTTCGGTCGCCCCCGCTTCGTCATCCTCCACGCCTTGGCGAACCGGGACGTCGTGACGACGTTTTGCGTCACCGCGACGGTGTGATCGAGGTTCAACACCGCGTGCCACCAGCCATCCGGGACGTACATGATCTCGCCCGGGCGCTGCACCGCGTCCATGGGCGGCGGTCGCCCGGCGTCGCGCCACGCCGCCCCTCGCGTCCTCGGGTACATCTTGTTAAACCACGTCACAGACTCGCCGTCGAGGCCGATCCCTTTCGGCTTGAGGTGCGCCTTCTCCAAGCCTGGCGTCGGCGGGAACAGACACCAACGCTTGTGCCCGCTGATCAACGCGTTCCACGCCGACGTCGCGAGCGGGTCGACGTGAACGCTGCTTCCCGATCGCGGCGGCCCGATGACGACCCAGCGGTACGGCGGCCGTCGCTTCTCGCCGACGTGCTGAAACAAGTCCTCGGCGAAGTACTCCGGGACGGCGTAGTCGTCGAGCAGCGGCATCGACCCTTCCTTATCGCCGAACGATCCGTCGAAGATGTACAGAGGCGAGTCGTCCTTCGCGTGCGTCTCGTCCGTGAGGTAGTGATGGATGTGCGAAAACTTCAGCCTGACCGCGTACCCGTCGTCGTCGCTGCCGACTTTGAACCGGTGCGATCCAAACTTTTCCTTCAGCGCGTCGATCGTCCACGTCTCGTTCGCGCGCCAACCGTCCATGGCCTGAGGGTCGTTCCATACGAAGCGACGTCGGGGTGGAGTTCAAAGGCGTCAGAAGCGGAGTTGAAAGGCGTCGAGGTGTGTCGGGATTGAAAGCGAGGGACCCTGGGCGGAGAGACACGACGGGAAAAGTCCTTAAGGAATGACGTTCACCACGCCAACGCGGTCGTATGGGAACCAGTGCGATGACAGGACGCACCTCGGTGATGATGCACGGGAGGCGGGGCTTCTCGAATCGCTCGATGAACTCTTGCTTCGACACCTCTCGCGCGGATATCCGCGGCACGTCGTCGCCCAGATTCGCGGTGCTCAGCACGCTCGCGTCGAGGTAGTACCCGTTCTTCTGCCACTCGCCGCCGCTGACGGAGAGCTCCGAGCGCGTCGCGCGCTTCGCGTGTCGAATTCGCTTCTCGCATCGCTCCAGAGGCGACAGCTTCGCGTCCTTCTTATCATCGGCGGCGTCCTCCTTCTCCTTCGCGTCGTCGTCGCGGCCGCCGCCGTCCGCGTTTGACTTCTTCTTGTCGTGCTTCCCGTCCTTCTCGCGCCGGGACGCGGACGCGTCCGCGGCCGCGATCTTCGCGGCGACGGCGTCGGCGTCGGCGGACGATTCGGAAGGAGGATTCTTCTTCGACGCGCCTTCGGCCGCCGCCGCCGCCGGGGACGGCGCGCCCTTGACGTAGGTCGGGACCGCCTCGTCGTCGAACGTGATGTGCACAGACGTCGTCATGGACGGCGCGCGCGAGACGCCGCGGACGAGGGAGCACCCGCGCGGGGGGGGGAGGGCGCCCGTGCGGCGGCGGCGCGCGATCGAAATGCGCGAGGTCCGCCAGATCTCGTCCGCTTCTTTTCCGGCAGCGCAGCGGCAGCGGCACTCTCTCGATGATGATTCGTTCGCTCAGTGCGAGGCGCGCGCGCGAGAGGTCGCGATGAGACGCGCGGCGGTCGCCGCCGCGGGGCTGTTCCCGCGCGCGAGGCGAGGCGCGCTCGTCGCGTCGTCGTCGTCGGCGGCGGCGGCGGCCGCGGCCGCGCTCGATGGCGTCGCGGACGCGATGACGTCTGTTAGGGGGGCGAGCGGCGGCGTCGATCGCGTCGACGCGAACTTCGACGCGAGGCGGACGACGAGAACGCTGACGACGTCGACGTCGACGGCGCGACCGACGGCGGGGGCGACGCCGCGGCCGTCCGCGCGCGACGACGAGCGTCGTCTGTCGGCGTGGCGCGCGCGGCGATCGCGCGGCGCGAGCACGAGCGCGACGACCGCGCGAGGAGACGCGGCGGAAGCGGCGTCGTCGTCGTCGTCGTCGGACGCGCTCGCGCTCGCGAAGTCGCTGCCCACGAGCGGCAAGCTGCGACGCATGCGCGTCGGCGAAGTCCGCGAGCTCCTCTCCGCGATCGGCATCGACGCGGCCGGGAAGAAGGACCACCTCGTGCGTCGCCTCGAGGAGCACCGCGCGGCGGCGGCGGCGGCGGCGGCGGCGGCGACGATCGACGACGAAGACGAAGTCCTTAAGGAACGGCGTTCACCACGCGAACGCGGTCGTATGGGAACCGGTCACGACGCCGTCGACGAAGACCTTCGCGACGATGACCGTCGCGACGCCGCGGGCGCGGGCGCGGAGGACGCCGCAGCGGGGATGCCGACGCGACGGCGGCACCCCACACGGCACCCCACACGGCACCCCCCCCTGGGTCGGCGCGACCTCGGATACGACGACGTCGTCCTCTCGCCGAGCGAACACGGCGTCGACGCCGCGTCTCTCCCGAAGAGCGTGCGCAAGATCGCGGAGCGGCTGAGCAAGCGCGCGGACGGCGCGCGGACGTTCGTCGTCGGCGGCGCCGTGCGCGACCTCCTCCTCGGGAAGACGCCCAGGGATTACGACCTCGTCACGAACGCGACGTGGCGATCCATCAAAAAGGTGCGATTTCCTTACACTGGTCCCCATACGACCGCGTTGGCGTGGTGAACGCCGTTTCTTAAGGACTTTTGCCGTCGTCTCTCTCCGCTCACACCACGCTTTCAATCCCCGCCATCGGCGCCTTTCAACTCCGACTGACGCCTTTGAACTCCACCCGTGGCGTCCAACCGCGGCGATCCGTCAAAAAGAATCTGCCGTGCCTCATCGTCGGCAGGCGCTTCCGCGTCGCGCACGTGCGACGGCACGACGACGAGAGCGACCCGCGCGCGTACCACGAGCTCGTCGCGATGGAGGAGCACGAGCGCGTGGGGCTGGCGCGGCGGGAGGGGAGGAACCCAGCGAAGGAGCTGACGGCGTGGCAGATGAAGCACGGCGAGATGCCGGCGAGGAGGAGGAGGAAGACGCGGGCGGGGGAACGGTGGAGGATGACGACGGCCGACGCCGACGACGAGGAGGAGGAGGAGGAGGACGACGACGAAGACGACGAGGAGGAGAACGCCGAAGACGATGACGCCGAAGACGACGACGAAGACGAAGTAGTGGAGGAGATGAAGATGGAAGATATGGAAGAGTTGGAAGAGATGGACGACGGGCTCGACGACGACGAGCGGTTCCTCGACCGCCTTCGCGACAACGCGTACGCGCGCGATTTCACGCTCAACGGGCTGCTCTACGACGTCCAGAGCGGGGAGCTGTACGACTTCGTGAACGGCATCGACGACATCAGGAACCAGGTCGTTCGGTCGATAACGCCCGCGAACGAGGCGTTTCAGGAAGATCCCGCGCGGATGGTGCGCGCGATTCGCGTCGCCGCGAGGCACGACTTTCGCCCCGCGCCCGATCTCGTCTCCGCGATTCGCGCCAACGCGCGCCTCGTCCGCGCCGAGCCTCCCGCGCGGATGGCCGCGGAGTTGCTGACGGTGTTATCGTGCGGGTACGCCGCGCGCGCGGTGCGCGTGCTGTGGGAGTGCGGTCTGTTGGAGCATCTGATGCGCGAGCACGCGTCCTACATCGCGCGCGCGGTGGGGGACCCGACGAAGTCTCTCGTCGTCGCTGGCGCCGCCAGAGGCGGGGGAGCCGAGGGCGCGACGAACGACGTCTCTTCCTCGATGCAGCTGCAGCGCGCGACGGACGTGCTCTTCGAACGCGATCCGCTGTTCCGCGTCCTCGCCGCGCTCGACGCGCGGCACTCGCCGTCGAGCCCCGCGAGCGAGGCTATGGTGTGCGCGTGCCTCGCCGCGCCGCTCGCGATCGCGGCGCGTTCTCCTCACACTGGTCCCCATACGACCCGGTTCGCGTGGTGAACGCCGTTCCTTAAGGACTTTCTCTCCCGGCGTGTCTCTCCGCCCAGGGTCCCTCGCTTTCAATATCCGCCCTCGGCGCCTTTCAACTCTTACTGACGCCTTTCAACTCCACCCCGACGTTCGCTTCGCTCGTATAGGAGATGGGGTGGCCGGTGCCGCCGCATCCGAACGACGTCGTGCCGACGCCGGTCGTCGCGGCGGACGCGTCGCGCCGCCGCGCGCGCTCGAAGGGAGCGGCGAGGCGCTCGAAGGCATCGGAGCCGCGCGCGTCGACGTCGTTCTCTTCGTTCCTGACGCCGGACGTCGTCGAGGACACCAGGTGCGTTCTGTACACTGGTTCCCATACGACCGCGTTGGCGTGGTGAACGCCGATCCTTAAGGACTTTTCCCGGCGCATCTCTCCGCCCACACCTCGCTTTCAATCCCGACACACCTCGACGCCTTTCAACTCCAACTGACGCCTTTCAACTCTAGGGTGAAGATCCGCGCGTACAAGGCGGAGTGGTCGAGAGAGGACGAACGACGCGCGCGCGACGCGGTGCGGCGTTTGCGAAAGGGGGCCCTGGATTCGAAAAAGCCAAAGCCGTCGTCGCCGTCGTCGTGGCGCGTCGCGTGGACGCTGTGGACCGGCGTCGCGGCGAACGCGATGACGATGATGCGGGACGAGTACGACCAGACGTCGCGCGCGTCGACGTTGCGCGGCCTCTTCACGATGCACCTGCCGCTTTTCGCGACGTGGGCGAAGTCGCAGTCGGTCGTCCCGGGCGGCGGCGACATCGTCGTCACGCGCGACGTCGTCGACGCGATGTCGAAGGAGGCTGCGAACCCGCGCGCGTTCGCGCGCCTCGTCCAGAAGACCGCGACGCCCAGGACGGGTAACGCGAGAGCGAAAGCGAGGACGAGCTCGAGCGATCCGGGCGGCGGCGTCGCGACCGTGCGCGCGAAGGACGCGTTCGATTTCTTCCACGTCGTCATGGACGCGCGCGCGGACGCGGCGACGTGGTCCGCGCGCGCGGCGGCGTTCGACGGCGACGCGAAGTGGAACCACGCGTCGTACAAGTCGACGCACTCGAAAGTCGCGGCGGCGACGTCGGAGGAAGGGTGGGACCGAGGAGGGCGATCGTTCGCGTCGTCGAGCGACGAGAGTTTTCCGTCGGAGAAGAAGGGATGAACGAGGAAGGGGACGCCGGTGAAGGAGAAGGTCGCCGACGAATGGGAGGCGGCGGCGACGAAAGGAGACGGAGATGAACGATGACGCGGTAGACTAGTAGCTGATCGCGATGGAATGCGTAGTAGTATCTTATTCGTATCATCGTGTCGTTCCGTCGTCTTTCGAAGTATTCTCGTCCGTCTCGCCTTGGGGGCGGGGGGGGGTGCTCTCGCGGGCGCCCCCCGCGCGCGTCGTCGATTTCAGTCTCATCGGGGCGCGAGGCGTTTTCGCGCTCGCCGCCGGCCGGCGTCTGCATCTACGTCGTCTTCGCGAATTTGTCGCGAGGGGCCGCCGCGGGGGATCCCGCGGCGTCCCCAAACTCGAATCGGCGTTTTCGAGTCGTCGTCGTCGTCGTCGTCGTCGTCGCGCCCGCCGCGACCTCGCCCTCTTCCTCCTCCTCCTCCGCCGCCGCCAATCGCGCGTCGTCGCCCGCGCTCGCATTCTCCTCCCCGCCCGCGGCCTGGCCTTCGTCCCGGCCTTCGGATGCCGCCGCCTCCTCCTCCTCCTTCTCTTTCACGAACACGTGGTAGTGCGGCACGTCCACGGAGTTGTTATCGTTCATGTCGTAGTTCCACTCGACGCAGCCGGGGACGTTCGCCGCCAGCCACGGCTTGCACCACGCCACGATATCCCTCGCGCGCATCTCTCGCTTCGACCACAGCGTCCAGTGCGATATCCCGGGGGGGCACTCGTACGGGAACATATTTCTCTCGAGCGCGACGTCCGTCGACGGACCCCCGCCGTCGTCGCCGCCGCCGCCGCCGACGCCGAACACCGTCCGCTCGATGTGATCCTCCATGCCCCAGTACCCCCCCTCCGCGTCGATCGCGGCGATGTGCGCGCGCTTGCGTTCGGTGCACTCCTCCGATCGCATCCAGTATTCGAGTCGGAGCGTGCACGGCGGTCCCGGGGCGGGATCCGCGGCGGGGTCGAACGGATCGTCGTCGTCCTCATCCTCTTCCGAAGAAGCTTCGGAGGCGTCCGAGGCGTCGGAGGCGTCCGCGTCTACGTCGTCGGCGCCGCGGCGTCGAGCGCGAGCGCGATCGCGCGTCCGTCCGCGCGCGTCGCGATCGTCGTGATCGTCGTCTTCCTCGGATGCTCTTCTCGTCTTCTCGTCTTCCTCGGTTTCGCCTTCGAGCGAAGATTCGCGCGTGGAGGAGGGGCGGGGTTGGGATGAATCGTGTTCGATTTTCTGCGGCGGCGTGCGCGCGCGCATCGAGGGCGTGTCGCGCGCGCTTAGCGACGTGGATATGCGCACCGAATCGTCGACGGGGGCGTCGACGGCCGCGAGATCTCCCCCCGCGACGGCGGATTCGACCGCGCGCATTTTTCGGGCGAAGCGAAGGAAAAAGAAGGAGAATGAATGAATCGACGGCTATCAGAGCCGCGCTCGACGTCCGATCGCGCGCGTCGTCCGCGCGCGTGATCCGCGCTTCCGCCCGCTCTCTACTCGAGCGGGGCCTTCTCGGACGTTCGCGCAGCCGAAGCCGCGGCGCGCGCGACGCTATCTATGACCTCGAGGCGGCGGCGGACCGATCTATCACGCGGATGGAAGCAGACGACGAGAGAAATTTCACCCGCGGCCAGCACGAGCGTCTCGACGCCGACTGCGAGTTCGATCCGGGTGTTTTTTTTTCAGTTTTTTCACGTACAGTAATAATAAACGTACACGCGCAACTACCTATGCCAGCGCGAACCGTCCCTCCCCGCGCGTCATCGCTACGCGGCGTTCGCGCTCTTGTGCCGCCGCCCGGCGATCGGCCCTCGGTCCGGGTCGGGCTTCCAGTGCAGGCACTCCCCGTGGATCCGCAACTTTCCGCCTCCGCCGCCTCCGCCGCCGCCGCCGCCGCCGCGCTTCCCCGCCGCTCCCTTCCCGTTCCTCTCCGTCAGCGTCTCCGGGCACCACGCCGCGACCGCGTCCTCGAGCGCGCGCGTCGTCGCGCTCACGAGATAGTTCCCGCGGTAATACCGCAACATGTTGTGCGACTGAGGGTCGAGGGTCCGCGCGAAGCGACCAGACGTCGGGGGCGGAGGTCAAAGGCGTCAGTCGGGCTCTTCGCGAGCCGTCGCGGCGGGCGCGTCGGGATCGAAAGCGAATGGCGCGCGGAGAAGAACGCACGCCGGGGGGTGGCCCTAAAGAAAACGAGAAGACGCGTTAAGGATCGGCGTGCACCGCGCGAACGAACGAACGCGGTCGTATGGGGACCAGTGTGACTGATGCTCGCCTGAAGCGTGGTCACGACGTCGTCGGTGGTGATGGCCGTCATCCTCGACACGTCGCTCACCGTGACCTTGCCCTTGTGCTCGTACAGCAGACGCAGGATGACCTTGCTCCAGTAGCTCCGGTATGACACCTGCCCGAGGTCGCTGAGCGGGCGCTCCGGCGTCCCCGGTCGCCCCTCGCGCTTCGAGAGCTCGTACGAAAACTCAATCAAAAATTTCCCGTACCCGCGTCGTTGATACGGCGGCAGCGTGAGGATGCACGCGAGGTTGTAGCTCTCCTGCGAGTGCTTCTCCTTCGAGAAGTACCCGACGAGGTGGTAGTTACCCTCGGGCGTGTCGTTGTCGCGCTCGCACAGGACGTAGAACAGGAACGGCTCGACGTCGTAGTACAGCGTCTTGTGGTCCAGAAACAGCTTGGAGAGGAGGCAGAGGTTTTGGCAGTAGACTCCCGCCTTGGCGCCGTCGACTTCGAACATCGCGAGCGTCGGCGCGCCCGGCGCCGCGTTCGGCTCCAGGGGCTGGCGATAAATCTCGTTCCCGGGCGGATGCGACAGCGGGCACTTCGCGCGGTGTCGCAGCAGCGTCTTCTTCTTGCGCATGTACTTGAGGCAGAACTCGCACACGAAGAGCTTTTGCCTCGAGCAAAACTCCTCCGGGTACGGCGAGTAATACCAGCAGTCCATCTCGTACTTTCCCATCTCCACGGTGTTGACGTTCTTCACCTTGGTCTTCTCTTCGTGCTCTTGCTCGATGAGGCGCTCGATCGGGAACATGTCCTCGGGCGCGACCTCGACGTGGTTCATCTCGTTGAGTCTGCGTTTCTGCGTGCGCGTGAGCTTGCGGCCGGCGGCTTGGCCCACAAACTTTTTCCCGCCCGCCCTGTTTTTCCAGTCGCCGTCGCCGCCGCCGCCGTCCGATCGCCCGCCGCCGCCGCCGCCGCCGCCGCAGCGCGTCTCTCCGTCCGCGCCTCCGCCGAGACCTCCGACCCCGCCTCCGACGCCGCCGGCGCCGGCGTTCTTCTCGAGCTCCGTGAGCTCGCGCACGTTCGACGCCTTCACCCACTGGTCGCAGCGTTTGTTGTAGTCGACGTAGTGGACGTAATACAACGCCCTCTCGTTCTCGTCGAGACGCGCCTTGCCCGTCGCCGACGTCGACGCCGCCTTATCGCGCGTCTCGACGACGTCGGCGACGTGGTATTCGCCGTCGAACGTCGCGAGCGCCATGACGCGCTCGCCCTTCTCGAACGCGGCGCGTCCTCCTCCTCCTCCTCCTCCTCGCCCTCCTTCGCCGCGTCGTTTCGTCTTCTTCTTCTTCGCGGGCTCCCTCTCGTCTTCTTCCCCGGCGGCGCCCGCGCCCGCGTGCGCGTCCGCGGCGGCCGATCGCGATCGGCTCGGTTCGCCTTCTCCGCGCTCCCCCTCCCCGCGCGACGATCGCGGCGGCTCCGCGGGCGTCGCCGCATCCGCGTCCCTGGTCGCGTTCTCCGCGCCGCGGCGGCCGTTCTCCTTCCCCCGCGCCGCCTTCGCGGCGCCTTCCCCCTCCTTCTCCGCGGCGACGGCGACCGCGGCGACGCGCGTCTTCTCCGCGGCGGCCGCGGCGGCGGCCGCGCGCGCGCGCGCGTCCTTCTCATCCTCTTTCGCGCGCTCCTCGCGCTCGAGCTTCGCCAATTCCTCGTTCGACGGCATCTTCGTGGACGGCAGCGGCGCGCTCACGCGGACGTCCGCGTCCACGCGGCGCACGTCGCCGTCGTCCATGTCCGCCGCGAGCCCCGCGGCGGCGGCCCACGCGGCGTCCGCGTCCGCGTCCGCGTCGGACCCGCCGCCGTCTCGGTCCGCGTCGTGCATTTTTTTGTCGGCGTGATGTTGGTTCGTTAACTCGTCTCGCGACGATGCAATGCGCGCGGGATCGACCGCCGCGCCGCGCGCGCCTCCTCTCGCGCGCGCGCTTCGCCGCCGAGACTCGGAGACGACGCCGCGCGTCCAGTCGTCGCCGTGCGCGCGACCGTGCGTTCGCCGCGACCGCCGCGACCGCCGCGACCGCGCGTCGACGAGTGCGCGCGATCGGAGCCGCGCCCCGAACGAAGGGCGCCAGGGTTGCCAGAGACAGCCAGCAAGCAAGCTGGCGCGGAAGGGACGACGGATTTTCCTCGCGCGAGCGCCGCGACTGGCGACGACGAGGAAGTGCCAGTCTCGCTCGCGCGGCGTTCTCCCCCCCGCCGCTGCCGCCGCCGCCGCGGCGATGTCGTGGTGGAAGTCGCCGCCCGCGCCCCCCCCGCCGTCGCCGTTCCCGCCGCCGTCGTCCATCCTCCCCTCGTTCGACGCGTCCGCGCTCGACGACGGCGGCGCGTTCGCGCTTCGCGCGTCGCTGACGGTGTACGGCAGCGGCGCGGACGTCGGCGGGCTCGCGCCGTCGTGGTCCGACGCGTCGTGGCGGTGCGTCACCGACTTCGCGCGCGCGGGCGCGGACGGGTTCGTCTCCGCGTGGGCGCAGCTCGACGTCTACGGCGCGCTCGCGATGACGTCCTCGTTCGACCTGAGCGCGAGGACGTGGAACGTCCTGCGCTTCCGCGTCCGCGCGTCGAACGCGGACGTCGAGCTCTTCTGGGACCACGCGACGACGACGACGACGACGACGACGGCCGCGAACGCGTCCTCCGAGTGGACCGGCCCGCTCCTCCTCAGCGGCATCGTCGACGCCGACGCGGACGCGGACGCGTCGGCGTGGCACAGCGTCACCGTGCCGCTGGACCCGGCGTTCTTCGACCCGAGCGCGACGGAGGGACCGCCCGCGACGAGCTGGAACCGCCTCGCGTTCCGCGACGTCTCCGGCGCGGGCGGGGAGCTCGCGCTTCGAGACGTCTTTCTCGAGTCGTACGCGCGCGCGATAAATCCCCGAGATATCTCCGCGCCGCCCGCGCCGAGCGCGCCGAGCGCGCCGCCGCCGCCGTTGCCGACGAAAGGCGACGGCCCCGGCGCCGCCGGCGACGCCGGAAACGTGGACACAGCTGTCGGCGGCGCCGGCGACGCCAACGGCGCCGTCGCGCGATGGTTCATGGTCTCCACCGTCGCGCTCGTCGCGCTCGTCGCGCTCGTGATCATCGTCTGGCGCGCGTGCTGGCGCGGGGGAGGCGACGGCGGCGGCAGCGCGCGCGCCGCGTCGCCGAGGGACGAGCGACGGTCGGTCGCGAGACGCCGACGCGCGGGCGGCGGCGGCGGCGGCGGCGGCGGGTGGAAAAGGCACTCGGTCGCGGACGCGCCCGCGCCCGCGAGCTCGCTCGACGAAGAGGCCGGCGGCGCCGTGGACGACGACGCGACGGCGATGCGGCGAGCGCGCCCGTGCCCGCTCCCGCCGCGCGGACCGTCGTTCAGATCGATGGGGTCTTTGATGGGATCCGGGTCTGGGGACGTCGCGTCGCGGTCATCCGCGGACTCGGAGGCGATACCGGCGATACCGCCGCCGCCGCCGCCGCCGCCGCCGCCGCCGAGCCGCGCCGACGACCGGAGCAGTGGCCAATCGGAGCAGCAGCAGCAGCACGTTGGAGGATACGAAAGGTCGCGTAACGTCTCGATCGTGAGCGTTATGTCCACCACCGGCAGCGACTTCGGCGGCGCCGCGAGCGGCCACCGACAAAAAGACGTCGTCCTCCTCACCGCCGCGCAGCTCACGAACGCGCTCTCAAACTTGAACGACGACTCGGACTCGGACTCGGACTCGGAGTCGGGGTCAGACTCGGAGTCGATCGGGTCGTCGTCGATCAATATCGTCGGGTCGCTCGATGGACCGCCGTTCGAGACGCTGTCGATCGAAGCCTACGACGCGGACGTTTCGCTGCGACCGCCGGCGCTGGGTCAGGTGCGTTCTATACAAAAGTTTTTCACCCATCGCCCGGTTTCAACACTTGATCGCTCCCCCTTTCAACTGACCGGTGAACTGTTTTTGTATGGAATGGCCCTCAGGGCGCGTCCGGGACCGTCTACCGCGCGCGCTACCGCCGCCGCGGCGGCAAAAGATTGAACGTCGCGGTGAAGCTGATGCGATCGGAGTCGACGCGCGATCCCACCGCGGTTCGAGACTTCGAGCGAGAGATCGACATCTTGCGAACGTCGCGGCACCCGCGGGTGTTGAAAATTTTCGCCGCGTGCGTCCAGCCGTCTCGCGGCGTCGTCGCGCTCGTCGCCGAGCTCGTCGACGGCGGCTCGCTCCACGACGCCCTGCGCGGGGAGGGCGTCAACGGGCACGTGGACGCGCGCGCGCGGTTGGGGGTCCTGCGCGACGTCTGCGAGGGCATGGACTACTTGCATCGAGCGAGGACGCCGAAAGTGGTGCACCGCGACTTGAAGCCGCAGAATATTCTGTTGTCGTCCGGCCCGCCCGGTAAGCCGCGCGCGACGATCGCGGACTTTGGCGTCGCGCGCGCGTCGCCGCACACGAACTTGCGCGCGACGTGTAACGCGGTCGGGACGCTCGCGTACATGGCCCCGGAGCTGTTCAACGGCGGCGGCGGGAGCGACGACGGGAGCGGCGGCGGCGGCGGCGGCGGCGGCGGCGGCGGAGGTGAGACTGCTTCCCATACGACCCCGTTCGCGTGGTGCACGCCGTTCCTTAAGGACTTTTCCCGTCGTCACTCTTCACCCGCGCTTCCCTTTCAACGTTTGACCGGTA
>Ga0181560_10001162_pt1 | contig 24667 bp, 25 predicted proteins | sample 011ome_20_FD_133751 | JGI IMG/M metagenome (GOLD analysis project Ga0181560, IMG submission 133751) | Coastal salt marsh microbial communities from the Groves Creek Marsh, Skidaway Island, Georgia - 011509CT metaG (megahit assembly) | ecosystem: Environmental > Aquatic > Marine > Intertidal...
CAACTCCGTCTGACGCCTTTCAACTCCACCCCGACTTTCGCTTGTATAGAACGGCCCTAAGTCGCGGGCTCTCGCGCGCGGCTGTCGGCGGGAGCGTCGGCGCCGGTCGCTGTGGGTCGCAGAGTCAGCGGAGCGCGTCGCAGAGCGCGCCGTCGGTCGCGCTGCCGCCGCCGCGGTGCGTCGTGTGCCAGAACGCGTGTTCGAAACCGTTCGAGGCGGCGTGCGGGCACCCGGGGTGTTACGGGTGTTGGCTCGGGTTGATGTCCGCCGCGAGGGGCCCCGGCGCGCCGGAGTGCCCGTCGTGTCACAAGCCCGTGGTGAAGCGGCAGCTCTCGAAGGTGTTCTTCACGTGACGCGAGGCGACGCGAGGCGGGGCGAGGCGAGGGGTAGCGAGGGGTAGACGAGCTGTAAAACGTTCTTGAATGAAATTGCAACGCGCGTGGACGCGCCGCGCGCGCACGTACGACGTACTTCAAAAGAAAACCAATCCAATCGCGATACACCCCGGCGACTCCTCTCTCACCCGACGACGCTGCGGCTGCGCTTCGCGTTCTCCATCTTCATGAAGTTCAGCGCGCTGCCGTGCTTAAACCACTCGATCTGCTCGTCGTTGAACGTGTGATTCACGCGGACATCGAACGCGTCCCCGCCCGCCGCCGGGTGCACGCGCAGCGTCAGACCGCTCCCGGGCTTGAACGCGTCGTCCTCGAGCCCGAGCACGTCGACGACGTCGCAGCCGGAGATCTTATCGTAATCCCCGGGGTCCGCGAACGTCAGCGGAAGCATGCCCTGCTTCTTCAAATTCGTCTCGTGGATGCGCGCGAACGATCGAACGACGACGGCGACGCCGCCGAGGAACCGCGGCTCGAGCGCGGCGTGCTCTCGAGACGACCCCTCGCCGTAGTTTTGATCGCCGACGACGATCCACTTGATCCCCGCGTCGCGATACGCGCGCGCCACCTCCGGCACCTTCCCGACCGCCCCCGTGCGGTGGTGCGTCACCGCGTTCGTCTTCCCCGTCTCCGCGTTCACCGCGCCGATGAGCATGTTCTCGGAGATGTTCGTGAGGTGACCGCGGAACTTGAGCCACGGGCCCGCCATGGAGATGTGGTCCGTCGTGCACTTGCCCAGCGCCTTGATCAGGACGGGGCACCCGACGTAATCTCTCCCGTCCCACGGCTCGAACGGCTTGAGGAGCTGCAGACGTTTGCTCTCCGGATCGACCGCGACGTTTACTCCGCTGCCGTCCGCCTTGGGCGCCTGGAAGATGCTGTCGTCGATGTCCCACCCCGACGGGGGGATCACCGGGCACCCCTCCGGGATTTTGAACCGAAACTCTTTTCCGTCGGGCGTCGTCAACGCGTCCGCGTACGGGTTGAAATCGAGGCGGCCGCTGAACGCGAGCATCGTCACCAGCTCCGGGGACGTCACGAACGCGTGCGTGTCCGGATTGCCGTCGTTGCGCTTCGCGAAGTTGCGGTTGTACGACGTCACGATCGTGTTCTTCACCCCCGGGGGCATCCGACGCTTCCACTGCCCGATGCACGGGCCGCACGCCTTGGCCAGCACCGTCGCGCCCGCGGATTCGAATATCTCCACGAACCCGTCCTTCTCGATGTTGACCTGCACTGCTCTTGACCCGGGGGTGACGTAAAAGTCGATCGCGTACGTCAGCCCCGCGTCCAGGGCTTGCTTCGTCAGGTTAGCGCACTTCGCCATGTCCTCGTACGACGAGTTCGTGCACGACCCGATGAGGCACGACGAGATCTCGACGGGCCAGCCCTCCTTCGCGGCGCGCGTTTTCAGCTCGCTCACGGGCGTGCACAGATCCGGCGTGTACGGACCGTTGATGTGCGGGCCCAGCGCGGAGAGGTCGATCTCGACGACGCGATCGTAGACGCACCCCTCGTCCGGGACGAGGTTATGGCGGTTCTTCGACGCGAGGCGCGCCACCTCGCCGCGGCCCGTCTCTCGGAGGTACTCGAGCTGGCGTTCGCTGAGCGCGAACACGGACGTCGTCGCGCCAATCTCCGCGCCCATGTTGCACACGGTGGCCATCCCGGTCGCGCTGATCGTGTCCACGCCCTCGCCGAAGTACTCGATGATCGCGCCGGTTCCGCCGCTCACGGTGAGAATGTCCGCGACTTTCAGGATGATGTCCTTGGGCGTCGTCCAATTCGCGAGCGCTCTGAGGGTCGTTCCATACGAGCGAACGTCGGGGTGGAGTTGAAAGGCGTCAGTTGGAGTTGAAAGGGGTCGATTTTGGGAGTTGAAAGCGAGCTGTGGGAGGAGAGAATCGCCGGCGAAAGTCCTTAAGGATCGGCGTTCACCACGCCGACGCGGTCGTATGGGAACCAGTGTATGGAAGGACGCACCCGGTCAGGTTCACGCCGATGACTTTCGGGGCTTTGAGCTCCCACGGCAGCGACGCCATGACGTCCACCGCGTCCGCGCCGCCGACGCCGACCGCGCACATCCCCAACCCGCCCGCGTTCGGCGTGTGCGAGTCGGTGCCGATCATCAGACCGCCGGGGAAGGCGTAGTTTTCGAGCACCGTCTGATGGATGATGCCGGCGCCGGGCTTCCAATATCCCATCCCGAATTTGTCCCCGCACGACGACAGAAAGTCGTACACCTCCTTGTTCTCCACGTTGGCGTTCCCCAAGTCCTCCACGTCGCCCGTCTCCGCGGCGATGAGATGATCGCAGTGGATCGTCGTCGGCACCGCGGTCTTCGGGAGCCCCGAAGAGATGAACTGCAGAATCGCCATCTGCGCGGTGGCGTCTTGCATCGCGACGCGGTCTGGCCGCAGCTTGAGGTACGACGCGCCGCGCGTCGGCGCGTCGCCGCCGCGGACGTCGTCGAGGTGCCCGTACACGATCTTCTCCGCGAGCGTCAGCGCGACGTCATTCCCGCCCAGCTTCTCGCGAACCGCCTTGATGTTCTCGTCCAGCGTCGCGTAGATCTCGTTCACCGTCTTACTCCCCGGAGGATCCAGCGCGCTCATCATGATCTCCTGAGGGTCGTTCCATACAAGCGATTGTCGGGGTGGAGTTCAAAGGCGTCAGGTGGAGTTGAAAGGCGCCGCGGGCGGGCGTTGAAAGCGCGGGGTGGGCGGAGAGAGACGCCGGGAAAAGTCTTTAAGGATCGGCGTTCACCACGCGAACGCGGTCGTATGGGGACCAGTGTATAGAACGCTCCTGATCCACGAGCGCGTTGAACGTCTCCGACGGCCGCATCGCGCGCTCCGCCTCGTCGACGTCTGGGAGCCAGTACCCGCCGACGTCCACGCTCGATCCCTGGCACTCCGTGAGCTCGCGCACGATGACGTCCTCGCTCGCGGCGAGGTCGGACGCGAGCTGCTTGAACGACGGAAGCGCTCTGGAGACCGCCTCCGCCCACCACATCGCGACGTAGAAGTGCGCGGCGCGGTTATCGGGTTCGCCAACCTTGCGTCCCGGCGATTTGTTCTCGTCGAGGAGCTTCCCCGTGGCGGTCGTCAACCCCTTCGCGAGCGTCTTGATCTTCGGGTTCCGCGTCTTGTGCGCGAGGTCCTCCAGGGACACCGCGAGCGCGAGGTACTCCCCCAGCGAGTCCCAGCGCAGGTGGTTCTCCTCCGTAAACTGCTGCACGTGCTTGGGCGCGCTGCCCCCCGCGCCAGTCTCGAAAAGGCCGCCGCCCCGCAGCAGCGGGACGATCGAGAGCATCTTCGCGGACGTCCCGAGCTCGATGATCGGGAACAGGTCGGTGAGGTAATCCCTCAGGACGTTGCCCGTGACGCTGATGGTGTCTTGACCCGCGCGCGCGCGCGTCATGCTGAAATCGATCGCGTCCACCGGGGACTTGATCGAGACGTCCGCGTCGGCGACGTCGTGATCGGCGAGGTACAGCCGAACCTTGGACGTCAGCGCGACGTCGTGCGCGCGGTTCGGGTCGAGCCAAAACACCGCGGGCGCGCCCGTCGCGCGCGCGCGGTTCACCGCGAGCTTGACCCAATCCCTGATCGGCTCGTCCTTCGTCTGACACATCCGCCACAGGTCGCCCTCGGACACGGCGTGCTCGAAGACGACGTCGTCGTCGTCGTCGCCGTTGAAAACCTTCACGACGCCGTCGCGCTCGATCACGAACGTCTTATCGTGCGAGCCGTACTCCTCCGCCTTTCGCGCCATCAACCCGACGTTGGAGACGCTGCCCATGGTGGAGACGTCGAACTTGCCGCGCTTCTTGCAGTCGTCCACGCACGCGGCGAACACCGCGGCGTAGGACCGGTCCGGGATGACGCACACGACGTCCTCGAGCTCGCCGTCCGCGTTCCACATCCGCCCGCCGTCGCGGATCATCGCCGGCATGGACGCGTCGATGATCACGTCGCTCGGCACGTGGAAATTCGTGATCCCCTTGTCGCTGTCCACCATCGCGACGCGAGGGCGGTTCGAGGACGCGTACGTCGCCGCGATCGAAGCTTCCACCTCCGCGCGATCCGCGTCGGGGAGATTTTTGATCGCGTCGAGCACCGCGCCGAGGCCGTTGTCCGCGTTGGCGCCCACGGATTCGAGCGCGCTCGCGTGCTTCTCGAACGCGTCCGCGAAGTACGTCCGCACGACGGTGCCGAAAAGCACGGGGTCGGACACCTTCATCATCGTCGCCTTGAGGTGCAGCGACACCATGACGTCGTCCTTCGCCGCCTGAGGGTCGAAATTGTCCATAAGAGCGATGATATCGGGGTGGAGTTAAAAGGCGTCAGTTGTTGGAGTTGAAAGGCGTCTTTCGAGGCGCGTCGGGATTGTGAGCGAGGGACCCTGGGCGGAGAGGGATGTCGACCGGGAGATAAAGTCCTCAAGGAACGGCGTTCACCGCGCCAACAACGAACGCGGTCGTATGGGGACCGGTGTAGCGCAACAACAGAACAGAACGCGCCTGACGCAGCGTCTCCTCGGCGAACGCGGCGAGCTTCTCCGCGGACATCGTCGCGACGTCGACGATCTCCCCCGGGAGCGCGACGACGGATCGCTTCAGCGTCTGAATCACGCCTCCTCCACCGTCGCCTTTGGCGTGCAGCTCCACGCGCAGCGTCGCGGGCTCGCGCGATTCGTTCGTCCACGACTTCTCGGAGCCGTAAAAGTCGCCGTCGCTCATGGACGCGACGCGCGTCGAAGAGTCGGCGCGCCAATCGGCGAGGCGGTGGGGATTTTTCTTCGCGAAGTCCTTCACGGGGGGCGCGACCCGCCGGTCGCTGTTCCCCTCTCGCAGCACCGGGTTCACCGCGCTGCCGATGACTTTCGCGTACCGCGTCGCGATCGACAGCGTCTCCGCGTCCATCGTCTCCGCGTTGGCCTTTCCCGGGTACTTTGGGAGGTCGTATCCTTTCGATTTAAGCTCCGCGACGCACGATTCGAGCTGCGGGACTGAGAGACATTCCATTCCATACAAAAAAAAATCACCGGTCAGTTGAAAGGGGACGCGATCAAATGTTGAAAACGGGTACTGTAATGATGGGTGAAAAACTTTTGTACAGAACGCACCTGACGCGCTGACGTTGGGGAGCTTGATGATGTTCGCGCGCTCCGTCGTCGCGAGCTCGCCGAGCTTCGCGAGGACGTCCGTCTTGCGCTGCGCGGGCGTCAGGCGCTCCGGGAACGCGGCGAGGACGCGCGACGCGAGGGAGATGTCCGCGCTCTCGACGCTCACGCCGACGCCGCCGCAGAATCGGCGGACGACGGGAAGGAACGCGTGCGTCGCGAGCGCGGGGGCCTCGTCCGTGAGCGTCCACCAGATCTTCGCGGACTTTTTCACCCCCGGGGCGTCCGCGCCGTTCGGATCCGTCATCGGCATCGTGTCCGCGGCGCTCGCGGGCGTCGACCGGCTTCGCGCGCGATCGGCGCGCGCGCGGGGACGACGACTTTTCGAGGCGTCGAGGAAAAAGGGCGAGGCGCTTTTTCCGGAGAGGACGCGCCGTGAAGTGGGATCTGGGTTCCGTGACGCGAGCGACGCCACGGAAGAGAGCTCGAGCGCGCGCGCGCGCGCGAGGAGCTTCGCGCGAAGAGGTCTCGCGCGGCGGCGAGAGGAGGGAGGTCGGCGCGGGCGATGCGCGAGCGGCGAGACGAGGGCGTGCGTCGAGACGCGCGTCAGCATCAAGTGCGGCATTCGACCTTTCGGTGACTCTGAGATATTTCCGATTCGGGTATTGAAACTTTGACGTGCTGCGCGCCAATTCGGGTCGGTCGTATTAGCTCGCAGCGTGCGTAGGGGGCTGACGGCGCAGAAAAAGAAAAAAAGCCCACGCGCGCGTCAACGGCCACGTCAAAGGCGTATGGACAGATAGACTGAGCTCGGACGCTTAACCTAGAAGAATTGCGCGTACTGCGGTCACAGTGCGACGGCCGGAGACGCGGCGGCACGCGCGGGTCGACGCGCGTCGGTAGATGCGAGCGAGGGAAACGGTCGACGCGTGCTGAACCCGCATCGATCGACCGCGCGCGCACGCGTCAGCGCGCTTCGGCGACCGCGATCCGCGCCGCTCGGGGTTAATTTTGGCGCGCGAAAACCACTCGCAGGGTGAAAGCGCATACGCCGAGCGCGAGATCGCGGTCGAAAAAAAAGCGGCGACGCCGTCCGCGCCGTCATGTCGCGCCCCTCGTTCCGCGCGCGACCGATCGACATCAACGTCGCGCTCGCGATCATCCGCGACGCGGACGTGATCAACAGCGACGAGCAAGTCGTCGCGAGGGAGGTCACGCACGCGCACAAGAACCTTGACAAAGACAACGAGGAGGTGCGCGCGCGATCCGCGTTCAACAGGCCGCCATTCCGTTCGCGGTTTATATTAAACCCTCGATCGACGAGTTATTCCGTTCGACGTCGCGCGTTCGACGTCGCGGGTTCGGTTTGAAAACCTCGCGAGCGCAGTCGGTGAAACGAGTCGCGTTCAAAACTCGATTCTTCCCTCGCTCCGCTCGCGCTCGCGCTCGCGCTCACGCGTCGGCCCCTCCTCTAAATACATCCCTCCACCGCGTCCCGCCGCCCACCACCGCACCAGGTGCTGACGAAACCGGTGGACAAGCAGACGTCCAAGGATGGCAAGGACAAGGAGATTCCAATCCCAGAGATTCGCGCCGTGTCCACGTACGAGCAGGACTACCGGCCCAACTATCGCAAGTCGACCACCTACCTCCGAGGCGCCACGTTCGGCGCGCCGCCCCCGGAGACGGTGGAGTACGACCTGGACAACGACGACGAGGACTGGCTCGAGAAGTACAACGACGGCCAGAACCGCCTCCCCGCGGAGAAACTCGAGATCATGATGTGGAAGGTGCGTTCTATACACTGGTTCCCATACGACCCCGTTCGCGTGGTGAACGCCGATCCTTAAGGACTTTGCCCGGCGTGTCTCTCCGCCCACCCCTCGGTTTCAATACCCGCCCGTGGCGCCTTTCAACTCCAACTGACGCCTTTCAACTCCACCCCGACATCGCTTCGTATGGAACGATGTGGAAGCTGGAACGCGCGTGCGGAGACGCCAACGACGTCGCGAGCGCCGAGCGCGCCGCCGAGGCGACGGAGAAGGGGCAGATCATATCGTACCAGGATAAGTGCGCGATGGCGGCGTCGACGAAGGCGCTGCCGAAGGCGAAGGCGATCGAGCTGCTGGAGGAGGTGAGCGGGAGGCCCGCGCTGTTGGACGCGGTGTACGAGTACTGGGCGAACAAGCGAAAGGCGCGTTCTATCTCACACTGGTCCCCATACGACCCCGTTCGCGTGGTGAACGCCGATCCTTAAGGACTTTATTTCCCGGCGTTCGTCTCTCTCCGCCCAGGGTCCCTCGCTTTCAATCCCCGCCCGCGCTGCCTTTCAACTCCATCTGACGCCTTTCAACTCCACCCCGACGTCGCTTCGTATGGAACGACCCTAAAAGACGACGGGGAAGCCGTGCCTGAGACGGCTGCAGCCGCCGCCGGCGCCGAACGACGCGAACCCGTTCAACGTGTTCCGTCAGCGCGAGAAGACGAACCGGCCGCAGACGCGTCGACGCCGGGAGAACGACGCGGCGTCGTACGAGAAGCTGAGGCAGATTCGACGGCACATGGAGTGCGCGTACGCCGTCGTGGAGCTGCAGCTGAGACGAGAGGAGAAGAAGTTGGAGCGGGCTCGGTGCGAGGTGGACGCGCAGGCGCTCGCGATCAAGCTGAAGCACGAGCCGCGGACGCTGCACGAGGAGATCGAGGCTGAGTTCGCGGCGAGGCCGAGCGCGAAGGCGCTGACGCAGAGGGAGCTGGAGTGGGACGCGACGAAGCCGTTTACGCTGCCGCTGTCGAGGGTGGAGATTTGTTTCGGGTCGGACGGCGCGTACCACCTCGGCGGGGAGCGGTACCGGGAACAGATGGACCGCGATGCACACCGCGGCGGGCACGACAAGAAGTCGAAGAAGCGACGACGGGAGGAGCTCGCGATGGCGGCGATGGCCCCGGCGGCGTACGGCGGCGGCGGCGGCGGGTTCGGCGGCGGGTTCGGCGCGCCGCCGATGTACCCCGCCGGGTTTGAACCCAGGCCGTACCGCCCGTCCATCCCGGTCGAGCCGGTCACGCCGTATCAACCCCCGCCGGAGATACCGGACATCGAGATGATCTTCGCGCAGACGCCGAAGATGAACACGCTGCGGGAGTTTGTGCTGCCTCTCGGGCTGCACAAGCAGCGGTGCAGACCGAGGGTGGCGCGCGGGGGGAGGATAGTGTTCGACCTGAAGGATCCGCTGTCTCGGGAGCCGTACTTCGACGGCGGGCCGGGGCCCGACGGGTTGCCCGCGGACCCGGACGAGGACGAGGACGACGAGAACGTGACCCCGTCGCACGCGATGATGCCGCGCGTGCGCGTGTGAGGATTTGAGGAGGATTTGAGGAGGAATCCGACAAAAAAAAACGATAGCAAAACCAGGCGAGGCGACGAGGCCGGGGATCGGACGACCCGCGCGAGGGCGCGGCGTCGTTCGCTCTTCCGGCGGGCCTGAAAACCTAGCGCACGCGGAAGACGACGTGTAACAAACGACAAAACAAACGTAGCGTCGAACAGAGCAGAACAGACGCGGCGCACCGATCGCGCGCGCGCTCGGCGTCTCTTCCGTTTTCTTTATTTATTTCAACGGGTTCACATCGGGTCCACATCCGGTCGCCGCGCGCCGTTCCGTTCTCCCCGTCCCCCTTCAGTTTCCGCCCTCGGGCGCCGGGCCCGCGCCGCCGCCGCCGCCGCCCTCGCTGTCGTTCCACTTCGCGAACATCGCCCGTCGCTCCTCGTCGGTCATCCCCTTCGCGCTGACCTTGTCGTCGTCCCTCCGCCCCGGCGCGTCGCGGCGACCTCCGTCGTCTCTGTACCTGTCGTCGCGCCCGCCGCCGCCGCCGCGTCGGTCTCTCGACCTCGACCGCGACCGCCTCCGCCCGCGATCGTCACCGCCGCGACGATCGTCTCTGCCGCGGTCGCCGCCGCCGTACGGGTGATGCCGGTCGTCGCGGGGTCGGTCGCCGCGTCCTCTGTCGCGGTCGCGGTCGCGGTCGCGGTCGCGGTCGCGGTCGTCCCTGCGCTTGTAGCGACCGAATAGGATCTTCCGCAGGTTCCTCGAGATCGGCTTCAGGTGCATGAAGTTGCAGTACCCGCCCCTGGTGCACGTGTTCTCTTCGTACTGCCGGCACGTGGACTCGCGGAAGTCGGTGACCGGGGAGAATTCGCACAGGATCGGCCGCCCGGCGTAGAACCGCCCGCTGAGCGCGTTGAGCGCCGCGAGCGCGGACTCCTCCTCGCGGTATTTCACGTACACGTTCCCGACGAGGTGATCCGCGAGGTTATCGCAGATGTTCAGACCCTCGATCTCGCCGTACGTCGCGAGCTCCTCGAAGATGTCTTCGTAGAAGTCCTCGAAGTGCTCTTGCATCTTGCGCGCGTCCGGCGCCTCGGGGACCGCGCCGGACGTCGCCGCCTGCGCGGCCATCGCCGCCTCGGGGCTCTGGTACATGTTGGACATGAGGATCGTCTGCGAGAGCGTCGGTTTGTTGTGCAGGCGCGAGCATCGATCCCCGTGCCTGCACGCGCCGATCTGGGGAGGGGAGGAGGAAGGGTCGAGAAGCGCGGCGTGAGATCGCGTCGTTCGTTCGTTCGGCGGGCGGCGAGGACCGATCGATCGTTCGTTCGTTCGATCGTTCGTTCGTTCGTTCGATCGCGTTCGGCGGCGGGGCGATCCGCGCGCGCACCTTGAAGTAGAACGGGCAGTTCACGCGATCCTTCTCCGTCCCGAAGATGGACGCGAGGTGTTCCGCCATTTCGTCGCCGTCGGAGGGAGTCCGCCGCGGATCTGCCGGATTTATTTGTGAACGCCGGATTCGCGCGCTCGCGCTTTTTCTTTTTCTTTTTCGGTCGTCGGCGCGGGTTTCGCGAAATGTGCCGCCATCGCGTCGACGCGCGCGGCCTCGCACCGCACGCGCCCGCGGCCGCTCGTCATGCCCAAAGAGACGATGGGCGGCGTCGCCGCCCTGGGCGTCGCGCTGAACCTCGGCGGCGATAAGGCGACGCACAACGTCGAGAAGCTGTTGGAGGCGTTGCGCGACGTGCGCGGCGGCGGCGGCGGTGGCAAGGCGGAGGCGGACGCGCGCGCGGCCATCGTCGCGCTCGAGACGTTCTTCTCCGAGCGCCTCGGCAAGGGCGAGCTCCGCGTCGCGGGGACCAAGGCGGCCGCGCTCGATGCGAGCGCGATGAAGCGCGCGGAGTGGCTCGGGCGGCAGTACAAGCTGTTCCTCAAGCGCCTGTGCGCGCTCGTCGCGGGAGGCGGAGGAGGAGGACGCCATCGCCATCGCGGCGACGACGGCGGCGACGACACCTTCGAGCCGGTGTCGCCGCGGACGACGACGCTCGCGCTCGCGGCGACGATGGAGTGCGCGCGGTCGGAGCACCCGGGGACGTTCGCCGCGGACCCGTGGGTGAACGCGCTGCGAGCGGCGACGACGGGCGACGCGTTCACGCCGGAGCTCCTCGGCGCGATGTCGTCGCGTTATTTCAGGCGCGTTCTATACACTGGTCCCCATACGACCCCGTCGGCGTGGTGAACGCCGATCCTTAAGGACTTTCGCCGGCGCATCTCTCCGCCCACCCCCCGCTTTCAATCCCCGCCCGCGTTGCCTTTCAACTCCGCTTCTGACGCCTTTGAACTCCACCCCGACATCGCTTTGTATGGAACGACCCTCAGCTACGCGGACGCGCGGTATCACGCGTATCAGTGCGTGGTGAAACTGTGCGAGGAGACGCGCGCGAAGGCCGCGGCGAAGAAGAGAGGACGAAGCGAAGAAGACCGCGAGAGAGAGGACGACGTCGCGAGGTGCGTGTACGACGTCCTCGCGAATCTCCCGAGGGAGTTCGACGACTTCGCGTCGGGCGGCGATATCGGCGCGAAACCGGCGGCGGGGGGCGACGAGGAAAACTTCGAGGCGATGCTCGGCCTCATGAAAGGCGGCGACATCGGCGGCGATGTCGAAGAGCGAGACGAAGAGAAGGCGTGGTGCCTCGGCCTCAGCGTCGGCGAGGCCGCCGCCGCGGAGCGCGCCGCGGATGCCGCCAAAGCCGCGGGCGCGCGACGGAAAGAGACCGACGCCGCCGTCGCCGCGGCGACCGCGACCGCGACCGCCGCGCGAAAGGCTGCCGCGAAGACGTCGCCGAAGTGGAAGGACGGCAAGCGCCACAGACGTCTATTCGCGGACGCGTGGCTCGCGTTCCTTCGGACGCCGATGCCACCGGACATTTACCGGAAGACGTTGACGTCGCTGCACGACGACGTGATCCCGCACCTGCCCAACCCGCAGCTCCTCTCGGACTTTTGCACGCACAGCATCGACCGCGGCGGGCTGGACGGCATGCTCGCGCTGAACGGGATCTTCGTGTTGATGACGAAGCACGGTCTGGAGTACCCCGCGTTCTACGCGAAGCTGTACGGGTTGCTGACGCCCGAGGCGTTTCACGCGAGGGGCCGCGGCGGGTTCTTCGAGCTCCTCGACGTCTTCCTCAAATCCTCCGCGTTGCCCGGATACCTCGCCGCGGCGTTCATCAAACGCCTCGCCAGGTGCGTCCCATACACTGGTCCCCATACGACCCCGTTCGCGTGGTGAACGCCGATCCTTGAGGACTTTATTTCCCGGCGTTCGTCTCTCTCCGCCCACCCCTCGCTTTCAATCCCCGACCTCGACGCCTTTCAACTTCAACTGACGCCTTTCAACTCCACCCCGACGTTCGCTCGCCAGGCTCGCGCTGCGAGCGCCGCCCGCGGGTGCGATGACGTGCGTCGCGTTCGCGCATAACTTACTCCGCAGACACCCGGGGTGCGCGGTGTTGGTGCACCGAGGTCCGACGGAGGAGCGCGCGTCCGCCGCGGAGGGGGCGCTGGCGTCGTTCGCGTCGGATCCGTACTCGGGTGCGTCCTCTTCTTCACACCAGACTGGTTCCCGTACGACCGCGTCGGCGTGGTGAACGCCGATCCTTGAGGACTTTCTCTCCCGGCGTGTCTCTCCGCCCAGGGTCCCTCGCTTTCAATCGCCGCCCTCGACGCCTTTCAACTTCAACCGACGCCTTTCGACTCCACCCTGACTTCGTCAGAGCGCGAGCCCGACCCGGCGAAGTGCGACGCGCTGAAGAGTTCGCTGTGGGAGCTGAAGACGCTCGCGGAGTCGCACTATCACCCGCAGGTGGTAAAGCTCGTCAAGATGATCCAAGAGCGCGACCTGTCGGACCGAGTGAAGACGAAAGAGCTCCCGGTGAAGGCGCTGTGCGCGGCGTCGTACGCGAGTCTCGTCGCGGAGGAGCTGGACGCGAGGGTGAAGGTGCGTTCTATACAATGGTTCCCATACGACCCCGTTCGCGTGGTGAACGCCGATCCTAAAGGACTTTGCCCAGCGATTCTCTCCGCCCATCCCTTGCGTTCAATACCCGCCCGCGGCGCCTTTCAACTCCAACTGACGCCTTTCAACTCCACCCCGACATCGCTTCGTGTGGAACGACCCTGAAGACCGCCGCGTTGGCGCACCACGGATCGAGAGGGTTGTCGGGGCTGTTCGCGTCGAGGACCTTCGCGGAGTGCGGCATCGGAGGCGGCGGCGGAGGCGACGGGTTGGTGTTCCGGTGGAGAGAGAGCGAGGCGGAGGTCGAGGGTGGGCGGCTCCTCGAGGGGGAGAACGCGGCGGTCGCCGCCGGCGCACGATGACCGACTGCCTTCGCGCCGCGATTGACGTTTCATTTAGACGACCCCCTCTACAGTACTCACGGCGATATACTACGCCTTCTTCTTCCCCTCGGCCGGACCTATCGCGCGCTCGAGATGAGGCGAGAAGACCTCGTACACGACCGTCATCGGGACGCCGTCGTGCCAGAAGATGTAGTGCCGCCCCCAAAACGGCCCGGGCGCGTCGAAAATCTCTTCCAACGCCGCGCTCTCAGGGTCGTTCCATACGAGCGAACGTCGGGGTGGAGTTGAAAGGCGTCAGTGCAAGTTGAAAGGCGTCGCGGGCGGGAATTGCAAGCGAGGGGTGGGAGGAGAGAGAGGACGGCAAAAGTCCTTAAGGAACGGCGTTCACCACGCCGACGGGGTCGTATGGGGACCAGTGTATAGAACGCACCTCGCCGCGGTACACCGCGCGCACCTCGCGGTACAGCTCGACGTTCTTCTCTCGCAAGTTGGTCCACATCGGCGTCCGCGAATCCGTCATGTACGCCCTGAACGTCTCCTCTGACCACCACGACGCGGCGTACACCATCGGCGCGTCGCTCGCGTCGCCGCCGTCGTCTTCGCCCTCTTCGCCGTGACTCTCCCCGTCCCGATCCCTCGCGCTCTTCCTCTCGCCGCTGCCGAGCCCGAGCACCACCTCGCGCTGCACGAGCGCCGCCCCCCCCGTGCTCTTCCCCGCCGCCTCCACGATCCTTCGCACGTCCTCCGCGATCCCCCCCACCGGGCACGTCTCGATCGTCCCCTGCCGCAGACACGTCAGCGTCGACGCGCGAAGCTCCGGGCACAGGAGCCTGAGGCATCGTCGTTCCATACAAAAAAGTTCACACATCGGTCAGTTGAAAGGGGACGCGATCAAGTGTTGAAACCGGGAGATGGGTGAAAAACTTTTCATGTACAGAACGCACCTGAGGTGGCGCGTCACGCTGCCGTCGGACATGAGGAGCATCCGCCACGACGGGGCGAGCGACTTGAGGACGTCGCCGCGCAGCGCGGTCTCCTCGTCCGCGGTCCAGAGCGGCGAGAGGCGGTGCCACGACGTCGTCGTCGTCGCGTCGTCGCACCACAGCGGCGATACGGCGTCGGAGGAGGAGGAGGAGGAGGAGGAGGAGGAGGAGGAGGAGGACGCGAGCGTCGCGATCGAACGCCGCGCGCGCGACGACGTGGACGCCGAGGAGGGCGCCGCCGCGGAGGAGGACGAGGACGCCGCCGCGCGTCGACGGCGGACCCGCGGCGCGCGGCTCGCGGGAAGCGCGGCGGCGGCGGCGCGCGCCATCGTCGCGGCGCGCTGGAGGGGTCGCCGCGCGCGATCGTTGTGTGACGATGACGTCCGGTCGCGGTCGTCGACGGCGAAAACTAAACTCTCTTCCGTCACGCCGCAGATGCGTCGTCTGTTCATCGTCAGTGTCCGGGGCGCGCCCGCGCGCGATGCGACGCGTCGCGTTCGCCCGTCGCGCGCTCGCGGCGCTCGCGCCGTCGCGCCCGCCGCGGCCGCATCGCCCGTGGGTCGCGCTCGCGGCGCGAGGAGAGACGCCTCCGTCCTCGCTCATCGCGCCCTCGCTCCCCCACGAATGGCGGTGCAGCTCGCGAATTCGACCTCAGGTGCGTTCTATACACTGGTCCCCATACGACCGCGTTCGCGTGGTGAACGCCGATCCTTAAGGACTTTTGCCGGCGTGCCTCTGCGCCCACCCCTCGCTTTCAATCCCCGCCCGCGTTGCATTTCAACTCCACCTGACGCCTATGAACTCCACCCCGACGTTCGCTCGTATAGAACGCCCCTCACACGCGCGGATTCGCCGCCGCCGCGTCGGCGTCGCGCGACGGCGGCGACGGCGACGGCGACGACGCGAAGACCCCACCAAAGCCGGCGCGACCCTTCGCCGGGTGGATCCCGTGGGGGGGGTACTCCAAGGTCGCCACTCGCGCGGAGGACGACTTATACGACGCGGAAGGAGAGTCGGAGTGGTGGTCGCGACCGAGGCGCGCGTCTGAGGTGCGTTCTATACACTGGTCCCCATACGACCGCGTTCGCGTTGTGAACGCCGATCCTTAAGGACTTTTCCCGGCGTGTCTCTCCGCCCACCCCTCGCTTTCAATCCCCACCCTCGACGCCTTTCAACGCCGCTTCTGACGCCTTTCAACTCCACCCCGACGCGCTTGTATAGAACGCCCCTGAGCAACGCGATCGCGCGTATACGTCGTCGTCGCCGCTGCGAGCCGCCCTCCTCGGCGCGAAGAAATGGAACGCGCTCCTCGACGTCATCGCGAACGCCGCGACGAAAGGGCGTCGCGAATACGCCGACGCCGACGCGTCGTCGACGATCGCGATCGAGCCCAAGGACGTCGCGATCGCGACGTCGCGCCTGTACCGCCTCCTCCGCGCGATCGTCCCGGCCGCGAAGGGCGCGGAGATCTTACGCGCGCGCGTCCTCGGCGACGTCTACCAGCGCGAGGAGCGGACGCGCGAGGAGCGCGCGCGGCGGCGGCGGCGGCGGGGAGGGGGCGCGGCGCCGCCGCCGCGCGAGTGGCGACCGCCAGACCTCGCGCGCATCGACGCGCGGTGGCTCGCGCTGCGCGACCTCGTCCGCGACGCCGCGAGCGCATTCAACGCGCAGGAGACGTGCAGCGTGACGCGCGCGCTCGGCGAGCTCGAGCGATTCGAGAGGGACGCGGGCAACCTCAGCGGCGTGTTCGACGGCGTGTTCGCGCCGGTGCCGGTTGACGTGGGTGCCGTTTCATCTTCCGCGACCCTAAGCGGCGACGGTGAGAAGGGCGCTCCTCCTAAGCTCGCGAAGCCGTGCGCGGATGGGATCGCGCGGTCGCATCAGGTGCGTTCTATACAAACGTTTTTCACCCATCCTTCGGTTTCAAAATTTGATCGCGTCCCCTTTCAACTGACCGATGAGCTATTTTTGTATGGAATGGCCCTCTCAGCCGGAGCTGCTCGCGAGGCCGCTCGCGGCGGCCGTCGCGCGCGTGTGCGCCGACGCGCGCGCGGACGATGTGAGGGAGGAGATCAACGGCAAGCAGCTCATCATGCTGACCACCGGGTTGCGGAAGTTGAAGCACGTCCGAACCGCGATCGACGAGCGGAACGACGACACGTGGCGTTCCATCGCGCGGCGCGTGCTCGACGCGGCGAACGCCGCGGAGACGCGCGGGCCGGCGCGGTGGAGCGGCAGCGGCGCGTGGAAGGGCGGCGCGCGGAACACGGTGCGGTCGCGGCTCGAGTCGTATGGGCAATCAGTCGAGGAGGGCGAGCGCACGGCTGGCGGCGTCCCGGAGACCGCGGCGCTTCTCGCGGCGAACCTCGCGCACGTGCCGCAACTTCGCGACGCGCTCGACGACGACGCGCGGTGAGACTGCTTCCCATACGACCCCGTTCGCGATGTGAACGCCGTTCCTTAAGGACTTTTCCCGTCGTCGCTCTTCACCCGCGTTTCCCTTTCAACGTACGTTTGACCGGTAAGACGTTCGACTGACCGATCGCTTCACCCACGCAGGCGGCTGTTGGTGCGCGGTGTCGTCCGCGCCGCGAAGACGGGCGCGCTGACGGGGACGCTCGCGAGCGACTTCGACGGCGACGGCGACGCGAAGCGCGGCACGCGGCGGCTGCTGCAGTACGCGTTCAGCGCGTTCAGCGCGTGCGACCGGTTCTGCGCGGTGGCGAGCGAGGACGACAAGGCGACGTTGCTGGCGGCGGCGACGACGCATTTTTTCGAGCCGATGCGGCGGGCGGCGGCGAGAGCGCCGCCGCTCCGGAGGCGAGGTGCGTTTTATCTCACACTGGTTCCCATACGACGGCGTTCGCGTGGTGAACGCCGATCCTTAAGGACTTTGCCCGGCGCATCTCTCCGCCCACACCTCGCTTTCAATCCCCGACCTCGACGCCTTTCAACTCCATCTGACGCCTTTCAACTCCACCCCGACATCGCTTCGTAGGACGAAGAGATATGTCGGACGCGCGTCGGACGAACCTCGCGACGAAGAGCCGTCGTCGGTGGGACGAGCACGAGGGGTTCGGCCCGCAGCGTGGATCGAGGCCGACGTCCGAGCACGACGTCGTCGTGAAGGGATTGATCGGGTTGGGGTTGGAGGAGCCGTGGAGTTCGTGGGATTGGCGGATGGGGAGGATGTACGGCGAGCCGCCGATTCCGGAGCCGGACACGATCGACCATTTCCTCCGGCGGCGGCGAGAGGAGCGAGACGCGGCGGCTCTGGAGAGGAAGAAGGAGACGAAGGCGCGAGCGGCGGCGGCGCAGACGCGCGAGGAGAAGACGGCGGCCGCGGCGACGGGCGAGGGCGAAGGCGAAGGCGAGGGCGAAGGCGAAGGCGAAGGCGAAGGCGAAGGCGAAGGCGAGGGCGCGCCGCGGGAGCGGCGGCGGACCGCCGCCCTGGGAAGCGAGAAGCGCGGGTGGTTGAGCGACCTAGGGTTCTAGGTGCTTCGGGGTGAAGCTGAGGGATGTGGGTCGTTGAGCGAGTCACGTAGCAGTCGTCCTGGGTTCTAATACATTACCGCCACCGCGACGCGTCGCGTCAAGCTAGCCCCCCCGCGCGCCTTCTCCCCGAGACGCCTCCGCGTCTCGCAGCGCGCTCGAGCTCAGCTTCCCGCCCTCGCCGTCGTCGCCGATCACCCCCACCGCGATCAGCGTCACCGGCGCGAACCCTCTCTCCCTCCGCGCTGCGTTCAGCGCCTCCCCGCCCTCCGTCGTCTCCCCGGACACGACGAGCGCGTCCATGCGCTCCGTCGTCGCCGCGAGCGGCGGCTCGTTCGCGCGCAGCGGGCCGACGCGAACGTCCAGCGCGTCGCGCGGAGGACGCGTCGCGCGAAGAAACGCGAGCGCCGCCGCCGCGCGGTCGTCGTACGACGCGATCATCCCAGCGCGCGTCTTCCCGCGGAGCATCTCGTCGCTCGTGACGCCCACGTAGAGCACGCCGTGACTGGTTCCCATACGACCGCGTTCGCGTGGTGAACGCCGTTCCTTAAGGACTTCGTCGTCGTCGTCGTCGTCGCCGCCGCCGCCTCCCGTCACCGCAGACGCGGTCGCGAGGAGAAGCCTGTGACCCGCGTGGATCCGGTCGAACGTGCCGCCGACGCTGACGCGAGCGAAGCGGACCGGGGCCGGGGCCGGGACCGGGGCCGGGGCCGGGGCCGGGACCGGGCGGGACGACGGCGGCGGCGGCGGCGGCGGCGGCGGCGGCGGCGCGTCGTTCGCTCCTCTCTCCGCGTTCGGAACGCTCAGAACCTCCAGCGGCGGCGCGCCCGCGGCTTCGCGCTTCCGCGCGATCGCGTCGAGGGTCGCCTTCGCGCCGGCGCCGGGCGCGGCGGCGACGAACGCCGCGCGGCCGGTGGTCGACGGGGATCCTCCTCCTCCTCCTCCGTCGTCGTCGGCCCAGACTGCGGCGACGTCATCGTCCGTCCATCCGAGGCTCCGCAACAGCGGGATCGCGCTCAGCGTCGGCGCGACGGACGCGACAGCGTCGTACATCCTCGCGAGGAGCGTCGCCGTCGCCGTCGCGTCCGCGGTGGCGTCGGCCCCATCCTTGACGTACACGCGCAGCTCGCGCGCGGACGAAGACGACGAGGCACCGCGACGATGGCACCGCGACGCGGCCGCGGCGACGACGTCGCGCCATCGCGCGTCGTCGTCGTCGTCGTCGTCGTCGTCGAGGTCCACGATCACGACGCCGCGCGTAGCGCCTTCGCCGCCGCTCGACATCGCCGTCGCCGTCGCCGTCGTCGCGCGCGCGCGTCGCGAGGTGGCCGCCGACGCGGCAGATTCACGACGAGCTCGACGGAGGAGGCGAGAGGGCGGGCGGGCGGCGTCGCGCGATGGAGGACGCCCCGGACGCGCGCCGACCGCGAGCGGCCGCGCGTCGAGGACGCGCGCCGACGTCGTGCTCGTCGCGACGCGCGCGCGGGGCCGGGACCGGACGGTCGGCGGCGCGCGGCGAGGCGATGCGCGGCGACGCGACGAGCGGTCGAAGTCGCAATGCAATGCACTCGTCGAAAACGTCGTCCTCGGCTCGGATCGATTAAACATTCGCGCGCGCTGACGCGGACGCGGAGGAACGGGGCGCGCGTCGCCGCGCGCACTTCGCCGCGCGCGGTGGTCCCGCGATCGCGATGGCGTCGCGCTCGACGGCGTCGCTCGCGCTCGCGCGCGTCGCGCCGGGGAGCGGACGCGGACGACGGCGCGAGCCCCGCGTCGTCGATCGCGCGCGGTCGTCGTCGCGAAGGGCGACGACGACGACGACGACGACGACGACGACGCGAGGAGGAGGATGCCGACGCCGACGCGGCGACGCCGCCGCGCGCGCCGCGACGACGACGGACGCGACCGCCGAGGAGGAGGAGGAGGAGGAGGAGGAGGAGGACGAAGCGTACGCGTTCGCCGCGCCCGCGCCTTCGCGCCTCGCGACGACGTCGCGCCGGCGCGTCCTCGCGCTCTCCTCCTCCGCGCTCGTCGGGTGGGGCTCGATCGCGGGCTCGATGGGAAGCCTCCTCCTCCTCCCGCCGCCCCCCGCGTCCGCGCTCGTGGACGCCGCGAACGCGCAGAGAGTCTTCGCGGTCGCCGCGCCGGGGGTGGTCGCGCTCGCGGACTTCACCGCGAACGGCGCGAACGGCGGGTACGTCCCCGCGGGCGTCGGCGTGCTGTGGTCCGACCGCGGGTACGTCGTCACGAATTTCCATCTCGTGAAGCGCCACCTGAACGGCGCCGCGGACGCGTCGGAGCCGTCCAAGCCGCAGAGAAGCCAAGCGGACAAGGGCAAGGGCGCCGCGGTCGCGACGACGACGCTGCGGGTGAACGTCCCGGTCGCGGTGGACGGCGACCCGGTGTGGTACGACGCCGAGGTGATCGGGACGCAGGCGCGTGCTATACAAAAGGGGGTTTTTCACCCATCGCCCGGTTTCAACACTTGATCGCGCGGGTCCCTTTCAACTGACGACCGATGAACTGTTTTTGTATGGGATCGCCCTCATCAGAGGACGAGCGACGTCGCGGTGTTGAGGCTGACGGGGCCAGTCGCCGACGAGCCAGTCGCCTCCTCCACCTCCTCCTCCTCCTCCTCCTCGTCGTCGTCCTTGAGGGGTATGCCGTTGGGCGGGCCCTCGGACGAGCTCCTCGTCGGACAGCTGTGCTACGCGATCGGCGCCGGCGACGCGACGACGACGACGAATAGCGACGGAGCGGGGAAGGGCGCGAACGGCAACGGCAACGGCGGCTCGAGCTCCTATTCGTTTAGGCAGCGGTCGACGATGAGCGCGGGCGTCGTCAGCGGCCTCCGACGGAGCGTCCCCTCGAAGAACGGGACGACGATTCGCAACGTGATACAGACCGACGCGAGCACGGACGAGTCCGCCGCCGGCGGCGCGCTCGTGGACAGCGGCGGGCGGCTCATCGGACTGATCGTGACGACGTTCGGGAACTCGCCCAACTCGAGCGGGCTGACGTTCGCGGTGCCGGCGGACGACCTGCTGAAGATCGTCCCGAGCCTGATCACGCTGCGGCAGATTTCGTGAGTTGGCCCTATTAGTAGGCGCGGCGAGTCGACTTATTACCGTAGGGATCGTATGTATATTTCGCACGTAGCCCTCACGTACTGTAATGTCCTCGCGTAAACGACGACGAACGACGTCGCTCATCACGCGCGCGCTATGAACAGGAGCGCGTCGTTCGTCTCCGGGGAGAGCCGCGCGCCCGCTCGCGATCTCCGCACGACGTCCGGCGTCGCGCTCGCGCGAATCATCGTCTTCATCTCGTCCGCGGCGAGCAGAAGATCCGTCGCGCGATGAGCGTACATCAGTCTCGAGCTCGTCCCCGTCCCTCCTCCCGTCGCCGCCTCTCTCTCTCTCTCTCTCGCCCTCTCTCGCGTCCATCGCGCGTGCAACACCGCGGCGACGCCGGCGACGTGCCCCACGCCCATGCTCGTCCCGCTCTGCGTCGAGAACGCGTCGTCGGAGGGGCTCTCGCAACGCTTCGACCCGCCGCACGCGCTGAGGGCCGTTCGATACAAAAATAGTTCACCGGTCAGTTGAAAGGGGACGCGATCAAGTGTTGAAACCGAAGGATGGGTGAAAAACGTTTGTATAGAACGCACCTGACGACGTCCACCCCTGGCGCGTACACGTCCACGCACGCGCCGTCGTTGCCCCAGGCGTACGCCACGTCGGATTCGTCCGACGCCGCGGTCGTCAGCGTGGACGGCGCGCGCGCGGGGGAGACGTCGCAGGCGTCGCCGCGGAAGTTGCCGGCGGCGACGACGACGAGGACGCTGAGGGCGAAAATATTGCCGGGGAACAAAAAATGTTCATCGTTCATCGTCAGTTGAAAGAGCACGCGATCAAATGTTGAAACTACGTGTACGTGTACGGGGTGATGGGTGAAAAACGTTTGTATCCCTAGCAGAACGCACCCGAGCCGCGCGGCGACGGCGTCGACGGCGCGTTCGAGCGCTCGGGAGGACGCGCCGTCGGCGACTCTGAGGCCCAGCGCGAGGGCGATCACGGACGGCCACGCGAGCCCGCGCCTGGCCGGCGTGATATCGGATTCGAGGAGGTCCGTTCAGTTGAAAGGGACCCGCGCGATCAAATGTTGAAACTACGGGGTGGGTGAAAAAAAAAAGTTTGTAATGGCGCACGCGCACCTTCGATGGTACGCGACGTGAGACGCGACCCACTCGAGCCCCGCGACGACGTCCGACGCGCTTCCGCCGCCGTCGCAGTCGAGGACCCTCACCGGGTGGATCGTCGCCCCGGGAGCGACGCCGACGGTGGCGCCCGCGATCGTCGCGGAGACGTGCGTGCCGTGGCCGTCGCAGTCCTCGAACGGCGACGACGACGACGACGACGACGTTTTTTGTCCTCCGTCGTCGGTGAAGTCGACGCCCGCGCCGATCGCGCGGCCGCCGCTGAATTCCGCGTGCGTCGCTCGCACGCCGCTGTCGAGGACGTACACGTGCGCGCCCGCGCCCGCGTCGGCGTCGCGGACGTACGCGCCGTCGAGCGGGAGCGCGCGCTGGTCCAAGCGGTCGAGGTTCCAGAGTTTCGTTCGCGTCGTCGTCGTCGTCGTCGTCGTCGTCGCGGCGGCTTCGACGCGCGCGTCCGGCTCCACTATCTCCAGCGCGGGTCCCAGGCACCGTCTCAGCGCGCGGAGGTGCGTCGGCGCGAACGTCGCGGCGAAACCTCGGACGCCTCCGCCGCCGCGGTAGACTCGTCGGCACAGGCCTCGGACGGCGAGGAGGCACCCGAGTCGAAGCCGGTTTTTCCTCCCAGTTTTTCCTCCTCGGAAGTCGTCGTCGTCGTCGTCGTCGTCGTCGTCGTCGTCGTCGTCGTCGTCGTCGTCGACGACGACGACGCGACGCGTCGGACCGATCACGGGCGCGAAGCGCGCGCACATCTCCTCCGTGACGTCCGGCGCCGCGTCGTCGTCGCGGAGGAGCACGACGAAGCGCCTGCGCGAGAGGGTCGGGGGGCGCGCGCGCGGCGTCGGGTTCAGAGAGGAGACGCGACGCGGAGAGAAGAAGAGGAGCGGTCACCTGGGAGCGTCGTCGTCGTCGCCGTCGTCGACGACGCCGTCCGCGACGGTCTCGGTCGCGTTCCCCCGCGCCGCGTCGGCGTCGGGGGCGAAGAGAAGGACCGCGAGGAGCGACGCGAGGACGAGCGAGACGCGCGCCATGGCTGGCGGCGGCGCGGGCGCGAACTGCGCCGCGGCCTCGAGAGACGCGTCGAGGGAATAGAAACTCACCGCAGTGACAGGCCGCGCGGGCGTGGGCTCGGCTTCTGTTTCTGTTAGGGCGCGCCCTTCGCGAACGAGCCGTCCGACGCGATCGCCAGTGTCCCCGGACGCGACGCGCGATCGTCACGATGCCCGCTGCCGCGAAGAAGGCGAAGACCGCCGCGGGCGCGGGCGGCGGCGCGGTCCTCCCCGGACAGCCCGTCCAGGCGCCGTCCGCGCACCCGCAGCAGGCCGCGCACCCGCAGCATCAGCAGCAGCCCGCCGCGCCTCAGGTGCGTCCAAAGTTTTTCACCCATCGCCCGGTTTCAACACTTGATCGCGTCCCCTTTCAACTGACCGATGAACTATTTTTGTATGGAATGGCCCTCAACAACAGGCGCCTCCGCAGCAGCGTCCTCCGCCCTCGCAGCAGATGCCCGGCGCGCCGGTCGCCGCGGTCGCCGCGAAGCAGGCGCAGGTGCAGGCGCAGGCGGCCGCGGTCGCGGCCTCGCAGGCGGCCGCGCGCTTGCCGCTGCGCCAGCGCTCGAGGGCGGACCTCGAGAAGGAGATCCGCTCGAATCAGGCGCGTTCGAGTCGCGCTGGTCCCCACGCGACCGCGTCGTCGGCGCGGTGAACGCCGATCCTTAAGGACTTTCTCTCCCGCTGTTCGTCTCTCTCCGCCCAGGGTCCCTCGCTTTCAATCCCGACATACCTCGACGCCTTTCAACTCCGCTTCTGACGCACCCGTGAACTCCACCCCGACGTCGCTTTGAACGATGGACCCTCGACCCTCAGGAGCTCATCCGACGCGAGTACGCGGAGACCGCGGCGGCGGCGAGCGCCAAGGGGGAGGAGTACGCCCCGCCGAAGTTCGTGGTCCCCGCGCAGTACGACGCCGCGATCGGGATCGAGCTGTGGCTGTTGGACCACGCGTCGAATTTCAACGCGTCGGAGCTGGACAAGAAGGTGCAGCTCATGCGGTCGATCCAGGCGCGTCCCATATATGTTCGTTCGTTCGTTCGTCGCGCGCGCCGGCGGTTTCCGCGCGACGGCGTCGGCGCGGCGCGCGCCGTTCCTCGAGGACGGACTGGACTCTCTCTCCCGCGTGCGTGCGTTTCTCTCCGTCGCTCTCTGTCGTCCGTCCAATGAAACGAAACGTCGTCCACGTCATCAAATAACTAACCAATCACATCACTTCAAAACGCCGCGTCGCCCGCCGATCGAACGACCCTCAGGACAAGGTGGCGAGCGGATCGCTGAACAAGATCGAGGAGGAGGGCGTCCAGATGGAGCTCCTCGCGTGCTGGGTCGAGCTCACGAAGACGTTCTACATCGCGCTGCGCGAGAGCCGGAACCTCTCGAGCCGCGGCGTGCCGAACATCAAGGCGCCGACGTTCCGCCTGCCGGAGGAGCTGCTGCCGATGCCGTTGCCGTGGGATCCCGACACGGAGCTCGTGGACGAGCACGACTTCGACAAGGTGCGTCCCATCTCACACTGGTCCCCATACGACCCCGTCGGCGTGGTGAACGCCGTTCCTTAAGGACCTTCTCTCCCGGCGGGCGTTCGTCTCTCTCCGCCCAGGGTCCCTCGCTTTCAATCCCGACGCACCTCGGCGCCTTTCGACTCCGCCTGACGCCTTTCAACTCCGCCTGACGCCTTTCAACTCCACCCCGCCGTAGGCGATGATCGAGGTCGTCGGCGCGC
>Ga0181560_10001163_pt1 | contig 24661 bp, 14 predicted proteins | sample 011ome_20_FD_133751 | JGI IMG/M metagenome (GOLD analysis project Ga0181560, IMG submission 133751) | Coastal salt marsh microbial communities from the Groves Creek Marsh, Skidaway Island, Georgia - 011509CT metaG (megahit assembly) | ecosystem: Environmental > Aquatic > Marine > Intertidal...
CCCCGTTCGCGTGGTGAACGCCGTTCCTTAAGGACTTTCCCCGTCGTCACTCTTCACCCGCGCTTCCCTTTCAACGTTTGACCGGTAAGACGTTCGACTGACCGATCGCTTCACCCCGCCACCTCGTCGCGGCGAAAAAGGTGAGCGCGAAGATCGACCGACCGGGCGGGGTGGTCGACTTCAAGACGAAAGCGCAGGGCGCGGACTGGCTGTTGAACCAGTGGGTGGGGAAGATCGACAAGCTGCTGAGCACGTTGGACAAGGCGAATCACCTCATTCACAAAGAGGCGATGGCGCGCAAGGTGTCGCTCGAATGATGCGATGGACGACGACGCGAAGGAACGACGGAGAACCGTCGCGCGCGGCGAAGCGCGCGACGTCCGGCGGCGGCGGCGCGGGCGGCGCGTCGTCTGGGACCCGAGCGCGCGCGCGGTGGCGTGTAATGATTCATACGACGACGTGACGTATTCTTCGTTCTACGACTCCCCCGCGCCTATCGTTTCTTCGCGTCGACGACCAGATACCGCGCGCTGTTCTCTCCGCGTCTCGCGCCCGGAGGGCTACGATAGTCAGACGACGCGACGAAAAAAAAGCCAGCAGCGGAGAGCACCTGTGACTCAGCACTTTCGTCCGCGCGCCGGGAGCCGATGGCAGCGGTCGCGCGCGCGGCGCCGCCCGCGGCGCGCGCGCGCGCCGGCGGCGCGAGTCGACGCCGCCGCACCGACGAGGACGCGTCGCGCCTCCGACCGAGAGGGCGCCCTCCTCGCCTCCGCGCGTTCACCGACGCCGTCGGCTCCGTCGAGCGTCGGCACGACCTCCTCCTCGCGCAGGCCGCGTTCAAGCGCGCGCGGCTGCCGCTCGCGAACGACAACGTCGCGACCGTGCGACCGATGCGCGCGGCGGACGTGCGAGCGCTCACGGAGGTCATGTCCGGCGCGTTCAAGGGGACCCCGGACGAGCGCCCGCGCGCGCGCGTGGCCAAGTACCTCCTCGATCAGCTCGAGCCGAACCCGGAGGAGATCTGCCTGGTCGCCGTGCTCGGCGACGACGACGACGACGACGACGCGCGCGGCGAGGAGGACGGCGACGCGTCCCCCCGCGCGACCGCGACGCCCGTGGCGATCGCGTCGCTGTCGTTCACCGCGCGCGCGCGCGGCGACCCCGCGAACGGCGGCGCGCGATCCGACGCCGGCGCCGGGTCGCTGCCCGTCCCGACGGACGCGCCCTACCTCTGCAACATGGCCGTGGACGCGGCGCACCGACGGAAGGGCCTCGCCAGGGCGCTTCTCAGCGCGTGCGACGATCTCGTCGTGGAGATGGGCGGCGCGGACGTGTGGCTGCACGTCAGAGCGAACGACGCCGCGGCGACGGCGTTGTACGAGAGCGCCGGGTACGACGAGATGAAGAGGGAGAGCGCGATGCGCCGGTTCTTCAGCGCGGACGGCGGGGGGGTCGTGCTGATGCGGAAGGAGCTCGTTCCGGGGGGGGTGAATGCGATATTCGACGCGTGACGGGCGACGGGGGGGGGGACCGCCGACGGTGTCGTCGAACGAAACGAAACGCGCGCCGGTTCGCCAGTCTATCGAACGAATCTATATCATTTCTACCCCAACCTCCCGCCCGCGCGCGCGCGGACAGTCGGTCGTTTGCGCGCGCGCAGACGCGCACTTCATCCGCTCCCTACCCTCCCTAGCTTGCTATCCGTTCTCGGGTCCGACGTGTGCTCCTGCATCGCGACGAGCAGCGCGTCCACGGCGCTCTGCAGCGCGCGCAGGTCGTTCACGTGTAACACCCGCAACGCGTTCACCGCCGCCGTCAGCGTCGCGGGCGCGCCGTCCGGGAGGTCGATGCCGCTCGGGAACGCCGCGGGGTCGAGGGCCCATCGCGTCGGCGGTGAAGCGCGCCGTTTGGATGGTTTCGGTTTGGGTTTGGTCGTCGTCGTCGTCGTCGCGGGGTCGCTCCGGGCGGCGGCGGGCGCGTCGTCGTCGACGACGAACGACGACCAGAACGGCGCGACGAGCCTCTCGACGCCGCGCGCGCAGGCCCCCGCGAGCGCGTCCGCGTCCGCTCCCGCCGCGGGTTGAATCCCGAGCGCGGCCGCGAGCTCTCGGAGCTTCGCGATCAGCGCGTCGTCGCCGCAGCCGCGCATCCGCGGCCGCGTCGTCGTCGTCGCCGCGGCGTCTAATCGCTGCCGCTTCGACGGCGGTCCGGTCGCGATCGACGCCCTCTTCAGGTCCTTCACGACGCCGCCGAGGTTGTCCGCGTCGTCGCGGTAGTCGAGCCCGACCGCATGGCTCAGGAGGTGCTCCAGGACCTCGCGCGCCTTCGCCGGCGACGACGCGTCGAGGTCGGATCCCGTCGTCGACGCGAGCGCCGCGAGCGCGTTCGGCCAATCCGACGCGCGCACGTCCCTCAGCGGGCCGCGGCTGTCCATCGGCAGCGCGCGGATCTTCGTGTCCTCGAGCCACACGACAAGCTCGCGGAAGGTCACGTCCGCGAGGTCCGCGGGTGGCGGGGACTTGGGATACCCCAGCGCCCTCAGCGCGAGCGCGCGCGTGCGGAGCCCCATCGCGTTCTGACGACGTTTCCAGAGCAGAGTCGTTTTTCGGTGAGGGTTCCGTCCCTAGCCGGTAAAAACGCGCCAGCTGCGCGCGTCGTCGCGTCGTGGCTTTCTTTTCCCTTCCGCGACCTTCCAGCTTCGGTGCGCCGCCGCGCCCGGACACCTCCCCGCGCGCGAACGCGAAGACGAGGCGTCGCGCGCGCGCTTCTCGAGGCGCCCCTCGCGGCGATCTCCCTCCCGCGCTCGTTTCGCGCCGCTTCGGGCGTCGCCGAGACGAGAGCGCGAGCGTTTCGCGGCGCGAGCTCGAGTTTCGAGGCGTCGCGCGCGCACTCCGCTCGCGCGCGGTCGTCGTCGCGCCGCCGTGCCCTCGCGCGTCGCCGACGATGCCGCGCTCGTCCAACGCGTCGCGGCTCGACCTCGAGTCCCGCGGCGGCGGCGATCGCGCCTCCTCCCCCCAGAGCGCGAAGACGACGTCGTCGACGTCGTCGCGCGCTTCGCCTCGGGAGCCGCGCCCGCGCCTCTCTCGCGCGTCGTGGTCGTCGTCGTCGTCCGCGACGACCCCTCCGTCGCTCGTCTCCATCGACGACGTCTCCATCTTGGACGCGTCGCCGATGTCGCCGCACCCGCTGTCGCCGCGACGAAAGAGGAAGCGCGCGCCTCCGTCGCATTCGCCGCCCTCCGCCGCGTCGCCGTCGCGGCGCGCCGTCGGCGGCGAGCTCGCCAAGTTCCGCGCGGTCCTCGCGAAGAACTGGACGCTGAAGACTAGAGGCGCGAGCTTCTTCTGCTTCCTCCTCGAACTCCTCGTGCCCATCGCGTTCGTCGGTCTGATGTGCCTCCCGAGGGCGCTCATATCCGACGAGTCGCACGGCGTGGCGTTCCACCGCCCGAACCCGATCCAGAGCCTCGCGTGGAGCGGCGTCGCCCCGGGCGGCGGATCCGGCGCGTATAAAGTCGTCTACGCGCCGAACGTCACGAGGTATCACCGCGCGACCGCGGAGGCGGCGGCGATCGACCTCGTGTGCGGCCCTCCGTTCGCGATCGACGAGGGCGAAGGCGGCGGGGGCAGCGGCGGCGGGAGCGGCGCGTTCGTTCCGAGTTTCATGCAGCAGGTCGCGCTCGCCGCGGCCGTGGAGGTGGACGCCGCGGCGCTGACGAATGAGTTTTCAATCGGCGGCGGCGGCGGCGAATCGGCCGGGTCGCCGCTCGACGCCGCGTTCGCGACGTGCCAGCGCGACCCGTCCTCGTGCGTGGACGCCGCGGCCGGGTTCTTGAAGCCCCGGGAGAACGGTCTGCCTCTGGACTCGCCGCTGTTGTTTCCGCCCGCGCTTCTGCGCGCGACGCTGTGCTCGGTCGGGTGCGTGAACGCGCCGAGCTGTTACCGCCCGGTGATTGAGACTTTTTTGGTCGGCGCCGTCGACGAGACGGAAGCGATTCGCATCGCGTCCGCCGCGGCGTCGAGCGACGCCGACCCGGGCGTCTTGGGCGTCGTGATCCTCCCGAACGATCTGTCCCCGAGCTCGCGCGATATCACGTACAGCGTGCGCGTGAACGCGACGGACGTCCCCACCGGGGACGAGGGCGCGCGGTGGGCGAGCGAGAAGTTTGAACGCTGGGTCGTCGGCGAGAGCGCGAAGTGGAAGAAGTACTACGCGTTCGCGAACCTCCAGCGGTCGTTCGATCAGTCCCTCATGCGCGTGTCGCTCGTCGACGCGTCGACGACCGGCGCCGCGGAAGACATCGCCGTCGGGGCGCTGCCGCCGGTGTCCTTGCTCACCGCCGTGAAGGCGTTTCCGTTCCCGGAGTATTCCACCAACTTGGGGTCGACGTTCGCGGCGGTGTTTTTCGGCCTCGTGTTCGTGTTCACGTTCGTGACGACGGTCATAACGACCGTGAAGGGCATCGTCGTCGAGAAGGAGCTGCGCATACGCGAAGGGATGAAGATAATGGGCCTCGGCGACGTCGTGTATTGGAGCAGCTGGTTCGTGACATCGTACGGGGGTTTACTCGTCGTCTCCGCGCTCGTCGCGCTCGTCGGCGTGTACCCGTTTCAGCACACGGACTGGACGGTAACGATCGCGTTCTTGGCGTTATGGACCGCGCAGCTCGTGACGTTCTCGTTCACTCTGAGCGCGTTCTTCAGCAGCGGCAAGATCGCCGCGATCGCGAGCGCGCTGCTCTACGTCCTGACCTGGGTCCCCGGCGTCGCCGCCGTGGCGTCCGCGCCGAACGGGACGACGTCGTGGCTCTTGTCGTGCGTCATGATGCCCGCGTCTGGGATTTACATGTGGGGATGGGCGGTGTCGATTCTCGAGAACGCGCAAGAGGGCGTGCGTTGGGACAACATCCACGTGAATTTACTCGACGGCGACGAGTACACTGGCGAGAAGAGCGGCGTGTTCGGCACCGGGTTGATCATGCTCGCGACGCTCCTCAACTTCGTTCTGTACGGCGTCCTCGCGATGTATCTGGATAAGGTCGTGCCCGGGTCGTACGGACGCGCGGAGAGCCTCTTGTTCTTCGCGAAGCCGTCGTACTGGCGCCGCCGCCGCGGCGCGACGCCGCGCGCGACAGACGCGGCGACCATCGCGGACGACGCCGAGCCCGACGCGGCGACGCTCCCCGGCGGCGTCGAGCCGGAATCGAACGCGTCGTCGAGCGTCCCGGTCGCGATCAAAGCGGTGAACCTTCGCAAGATGTTCGGATCGACCGTCGCGATCGACGGTCTCAGGTTCACCGCGCGCGCGGGTCAGATCACGTCCCTGCTCGGGCACAACGGCGCGGGGAAGACGACGACGATCTCGGTGTTCACGGGGATGATCGCGCAAGACGCGGGGGACGCGTTCGTAAACGGTCTGAACGTCGCGACGGACGTTCGATCGATCCGCGGCGACCTCGGCGTGTGCCCGCAGTTCGACGTGCTGTGGCCGACGCTCACGGTGCGCGAGCACTTGGTTCTGTACGCGCGGATACGAGGCGTGCGCGCGCGCGAGATCCCGGGCGAGGTCAGCGCGAAGATCGACGCCGTCGGTTTGACGCCGAAAGCGGACGCGCAAGCGGGGACGCTGTCCGGGGGGCAAAAGCGCAAGCTCTCCGTCGCGATCGCGTTCATAGGAAACCCATCCGTGGTCATCCTGGACGAGCCCACGAGCGGCATGGACCCGAAGAGCCGCCGCGCGACGTGGGAGGTGATCCAGGGCTTCAAGCGCATTCGAGGAACGTCGATCCTGCTCACCACGCACTTCATGGACGAGGCGGACGTCTTGAGCGATCGCGTCGCCATCATGTCCAGCGGTAAGCTCGCGTGCGTCGGGTCTCCGCTGTTCCTCAAGACGAAGTTCGGGACCGGCTACACGCTCACGGCGTCGCTGAAGCCGGACGCGAACGTCGACGAGGTCGCGAAGCTCGTGACCGACGGCGTTAAAGGCGCGCGGTTTCTGTCGCGCTCGAACGCCGCGGCGACGTTCGCGCTGCCCGCGCGAGAGCGCGGATCGTTCGCGAAGATGCTGTCGTCGTTGGAGAATAAGCGAGATGCGCTGCGCGTGGACACCGTCGGCGTGAGCTGCTCGACGCTCGAGGAGGTTTTCCTGAACGTCGCGGAGCTCCACGACGCGACGGACGACGCGGGCGAAGGCTCGGGGCGCGAATCGCGCGTCGCGTCGCCGGCGCTGGCGCCGGCGCCTTCGGCGACGTCGTCGCCGTCCTCCGCGCTCGCGCCGCCGCCGCGCGCGGTCGAGAACCCGGAGACGTCGAGCGTCGCGTCTACGCCGCCGCTCGTGCACGGGCTCGCGCTGACGTGCGCGCAGTACAGAGCCGTCCTCGTGAAGCGCCTGACGCACGCGCGGCGGGATAAGCTCTCGCACGTCACCATGTACCTCGTCCCGTTGCTCTTCGTCGTCTTGGGACTGGTCGTGTCGAAGATCAGCGCGGACGCGGCGAGAGACCCGCCGCCCGCTGTGATGAACGACGCGTCGTTCGTGGGCGATCTTCCGCTCGCGTTCGCGACCGCCGCGGGCGCGAGCGTCGCGGAGAGAATCCTCGCGAGCGCGTCGAACGCGCGGACGTTGCGCGCGTTCGAAGAGAACGAAATCGCGGAGATCGAAACCGTGAACGCGACGTGGCACTGCTGGAACGCCTCCGCCGTCCTCGATTCCTGCGAACCCGCCGTGGAGGCGTGCGATCAGTGCACGCCGCTCGACGACGCCGGCGCCACGCTCGACGGCTTCTTGCTCGAGAACTCCGTCTCCGCGCGGAGCTCGTGCGTCGGCGGCGCGCACGCGTTCCCGACGTGCGCGGGTCTCTTCGCCGGCGCCGCGACCGGGACGTTGCGTCTGTCCGAATCTTCGAGGGTGTTCAACTACACGATCGCGGTGTCGTCCACGGCGTTCCACGCGCTGCCGTCGACGATGGCGTCCGCGCACGACGCGTTCTTCGCGGCTCTGCACGCGACGAACGCGAGCGGCGTCGCGGCGGCGTCGATGACGACGATCAACCATCCGCTGCCGACGACGCCGGAGAAGAAAGCCGAGCAGGCGATGTTGATGCAGCTCATCGTGAGTCTGTGCGTGATCATGGGCCTCGCGTGTTTGTCCGCGTCCGTCGCGGTGTTTCTCGTGTGGGAACGCGCGTCCGCGTCGAAGCACTTGCAGACCGTGAGCGGTCTGCACCGCGGCGTGTTTTGGGCGGGGACGTACACGTGGGACCTTCTCGCGTGTTTCCCGCCGATTCTTTTGATTTTCCTCGCGTTCGCCGCGTCCGGCCTCGACGCGTACGACGGCGACGCGCTCGCCGTGATCGCGGTCGCGCTCGTGTTGTTCATCACGTCCGCGATACCGTTGGCGTACATCTTCCACTGGCCGTTCGAGAACAACATGGCCGCGCTCGCGGCGCAGATGGGGACGTATTTCTTCTTCGGCGTCGCGCAGCTCATCGCCGGCGTCGTCCTCGCCGGCCTCGCCGCCGCGGGCGTCGCCACCGCGACGCGCGTCTGGGCCGCGTTGGAAGTTATCTTTCGGTGGCTGCCGCACTACTGCGTCGGCCGCGCGCTGTTCACGCTGTCCGGCGAGAGCATCGCCCCCGGGTCCGAGCCCGGCGCCGCCGCGAAGTCGCCGTGGAGCGACGACGTCGCCGGCGGGGAGCTGAAAGCGATGGCGTGCGCGACGGTCGTCTACGGCGCGCTCGTCGTCGCGATCGAATACGGCGCGTTCAGAGGGAGCGCGTGGAGGGGCGCGGTCGGACGCGCGCGCGAACTGTTGCACGGCGGGCGGGCCGCGGCGCCGCCCGAGCAATACGACGACGACGACGACGACGACCCGGACGAAGACGAGGGCGTCAGGGCGGAGCGACGCGTCGCGCTCGCGCCGGACGCGCCGCGGACGCATTCGCTCACGACGCGACGGCTCGAGAAGCGGTACCCAAAGCGCGGCGGCGGGCACGTGCGCGCGGTGAACGGCGTCTCTTTCGCCGTGCGCGAGGGCGAGTGCTTCGGCCTCCTCGGCGTGAACGGCGCGGGGAAAACGAGCACGTTTAAGATGCTCTCGGGGCACTTCCCGCCGAGCGCCGGGGACGCGATCGTCACGCCGCGGCCGAGCCAGAGCGTCGCGGCGTCCTCGCCCGCCGCCGCCGCCGCCGCCGCCGCCGCGCCGCCGAGCGAGAGCTTCAGCATCCTCACCCAGCTCGCGCGCGTGCGACAGCACGTCGGGTATTGCCCGCAGTACGACGCTCTGCAAGGGACGATGACCGCGAGGGAGCACCTCGCGTTCTTCGGGACGCTGCGCGGGTTATCCCGCGCCGCCGCGAACGACGCCGCGTCGGCGCTCATCCGACGCCTCGGGTTGGAAAAATACGCCGACGTCCCCGCCGCGGGATACAGCGGCGGCACGAAGCGGAAGCTCTCCGTCGCGATCGCGCTCGTGGGCGACCCCGCGGTCGTTCTCCTGGACGAGCCGAGCACGGGGATGGACCCGAAGTCGCGGCGGCGGCTGTGGCGCGCGCTCGCGACGGCGTCGCGCGGTCGGTGTCTCGTCCTCACGTCGCACAGCATGGAAGAGTGCGAGGCGCTGTGCGCGCGCGTCGGGATCATGGTCGCGGGGAAGATGCGATGTTTGGGCGACGTCCAGGCGCTGAAGAGCGCGTACGGCGAGGGGTACACGTTAGATCTGAGGGTACCGAATGTTGCTGACGTGGCGCGCGTCCGACGGCACGTCGAGCGGGAGATTCCCGGCGCGCGCGAGACGGAGGCGCACGCGTCTCGGGTGCGGTACCGCCTGCCGTCCACGGCGCTCGCGCGAGGGGGGAAGGCCTCCGTCGCCGGCGCGTTCGCGTCGTTGGAGGGGAACAAGACGCGGCTCGGGATCGAGGACTACCAGCTCGGGCAGACGACGCTCGAGGAGGTGTTCCTGCGGTTCGCGGAGGAAGCCGCGGACGCGGACGACGACTGACGACGGATCGATCGACCGACAGAATTTGATGTGTTTTGCTTTTTTTTCCATTCCGTTCAGATCGACGACGACGAGTGATGTTTAGTCGTCGTCGTCTTTGTCGCCGCCGCCACCCTCCGCCTTCGCCACCTTCTTCGCCGCGCGCTCCGCTTTCTTCTTCTCCTGCAGCGCCTTCTTCTCCTCCTTCGTGAGCTTTTTCTCGAACAACGCGTCCACGCCCGGGCCGACGCTCTTGGCGACGGGCGCCGCCGCCGCGTCGCCGCCGCCGGTTCGATCCCCGCCGCCGTCCATCCTCGGGCGCGACTTCGGCGGCGCGTCCCCGGGTTTGAAACTCTCGGGGAGCAGCGCCGCGGCGCCGGCGCCGCCGCCGACCCAGCCCAGCATCGGCGGGTCCGCGAGCATGCCCTCAGACACGACGCCGCCGACGGAGGCTTTCTTAATCTTCTCCCCGTTCAGCTCCGCGCCCACGGTCGCGACGACGACTCTCGACCTGTGACGGGGCGACGAGACGGGCGCATCGCGGGAATGGGGCGGCGCGTCAGTCGACGCCGCGAATCGTTCGGCGCGGAGAGGGAGTCAGCGAAAGGTCGAAGGCGTCGGCGCCGTCCATCGCGCGACGACGACGACGAGAGGGAAATGAAATATTCGACGACGCGTACCCGGACTTCACGTTGGACGCGTTCGTGACGATCGTCAGCGGCTCGTCCGCGCCGACGTCGACCTTGAGCTCGCGGAGCTTGTCCTTGTTCGGGATCTCGTCGCACTCGAGGACGAGCCCGGCGAGGAACCCGGCGAGGTCGTCCGCCATCGCGGTCGGCGCGCGATCGAAAATGAACGCCGGCGAGGTCGCGTCGTCCGAGGATGACGACAGGACAGGAGAAATCGCGCGAGCGGCGGCGACGACCGGACCGCGACCGTTTCGTTCGGCCGTCCGCGCAGAACAGGACACGTGGACCTCAAAGAAAACGGTTGTCCACTATACGTTACGGGAATTCACTTTACTCATGCTATAGCGCATCCCCACGAACGACTCACGCGACGAGGAGCGCCGCGCACGACACCGCCGCCAGCGTCGCCGCCGCAGCCGCGGAGAACCTCGCGAACGCCGCCGCCGCGTCCGACGTGCTCGCGACCTCGTTCATCAACAGACTCCACGCCCCGGTGGAGACGTCGTAGCTCCACACGTCGTTCTTCAAGTTACCCCCGAACAGCACGAAACTCGTCCCCGAGGTGGGGTCCGACGCGGTCGCGGACGCGCCGCTTCGCGTCGCCGGCCACGTCGTCGCGCTCGCGCCGCCTCCGAGCGGCGCCGCCTGCGACCACGTCCCCTCCGATCGATCGAACTTCCAGAGGTCGTTCATGTCACCCGCGTCCGGGTCGTACCCGCCGAAGATCCACAGGTCGCCCTGAAGCACGACCGCGGCGTGCCCGACCCGCGGCGGCGGCACCGTCGGCGCGGACGCGTCCGCGGGCGTGCTCCCGCCCGCGTGGAGACGCGTCCAGAACCCGGTCGAGTGGTTGTACTCCCACACGTCGTTTAACACCCCTGAGGCGGCGAGGCCGCCGAACAGCACGGACGCGGTCGAGTCCACGCGCGTCTGCGGACGGACGAGAGCGGCGCGCGGGTCGTGGCGAGGAAGGGTCAGGAGAGAGGAGGAGCTGAGGAGGAGGGGACGAGAAGAGACGAGACGAGCCGCGGGTCGGGTTGGAATCCAAAATCCAAACGACGGACGGACGCGCGCGCGCACCATGCTCTGCCCGCTGCGCTGCGTGGGCTGGTACCCGAACCGCCCCGCGACTTGCGAGGTGTACGACACCGTGACGTCGACGTACGTCCCCGACGTCGCGTCCGCGGTCGTCGCGAGCGCGGAGAGCGCGAGGAGGAGCGCGAGGAGAAGCAACGACAGATTGCCGAGCGCGAGACCCGCGACGCGGACGCCGCCGTCCGGGCGCGACGACCGCGAGACGCCGCCGCGCGTCCTCGCGGCGTCCGCGCGGAGGACGCGCGACGACGACGACGACGACGCCGTCCGCGACGACGGTCGCATGATGTCGTTCGCTCCGCGAGCGCGCGCGGCCGACTGACGGTTCGAGCCGCGGCCCGCGGGTGCTCACTCCTTCCGTTCAAACCGAGCTTCCGTGCTGTGTTCAGCTGCGCGCCACGCGCTAATAACCTAAAGGTTTAGGGTAGCAGGAAAAACGTGGTTCGGGAAGACCCTGAGGAACCGCGACAGACCAGGCTAGGAGGGGCACCGCTTCGCCGCTTTGAAAGGCGACAGGATATTTAGTGACCAAAAAGCGTCACCGAAGAACGCGCCGTCGCCGCCGGCCGCGAGACTTCGTCTTCGCCACGCGCGTCGCGGTCAAAGACGCACGCACACCGCCGGTCGACGCCCGTCACCTCGCGCGTGCACTCGCCCTCGACGCTCTCTCAAGCAGGCGCGAACGCACTCGCGAACGCCGCTCGGTGCTTCGCTCGATCGCCGTCGCTCGATGTCAGCCGCGGCCGCGCTCGGTGCATCTCCCGCGCTCTCCTCCGCGCGCGTCCTCAGGACCGCGTCGAACAAGGCCCGCAAGCCCGTCGCTCGCGCTTCCGGTGCGTCCTCTGCTTAGATCTGTGATCGCGCGGCGTCCCCGCGCGGCGATCGCGGCGCTCGCGACGACTCGCGCGCCTCGGGACCGCGCGCGAAGGCGGATCGCCGCCGGTTCGGTGTGCCTAATAAATTCTCGCGCACCACGTGCTCGCGATCGGCCGTCGCGCCGTCGCGGCGTTTCCCGCCGTCGTTCGCTCTGATCTCACGCTCCGCGTCCTCGAATCCGCAGGCGTCCGCGTCAACGCCATGGCGGACGAAGAAAAGAGCCGCGTCGGCCTCGTCGGCCTCGCCGTGATGGGACAGGTGCGCGATCCGCCGCGCGACGGTCGTTCGGACCGCCGAACTTTTCGAAGATTCACTCCGTTCGTTCCGATCGTCTTCTCATCTTCTAAATCTTCTGCTTTTCCCCTCCCACCTCGCGCGCAGAACCTCGCGCTGAACGTCGCGGAGAAGGGGTTCAAGATCTCCGTGTTCAACCGCTCCGGCGATAAGACCGACAACGCGGTCGCGCGCGCGCAGAAAGAAGGCCTCGGCGACAAGCTCGTCGGGTACAAGGACATGAAGGAATTCGTGAACTCGCTTCAGAAGCCGCGCTCCGTGATCATCCTCGTGAAAGCGGGCGCGCCCGTGGACGCGACGATCAAAGGCCTCTCCGAGCACATGGAGCCCGGGGACATCATCATCGACGGCGGGAACGAGTGGTACGAGAACACCGAACGCCGCATCGAGGAGGCGCACGCGAAGAACCTCCTCTACATGGGCATGGGCGTCTCCGGCGGCGAAGAGGGCGCGAGGAACGGTCCGTCCATGATGCCCGGCGGCGACGTGGAGGCGTACGAGGCCGTGAAGGAAGTGCTCACGGCGTCCACCGCGCAGACGGACTCCGGCGCGTGCGTCACGTTCGTCGGCAAAGGCGGCGCCGGGAACTTCGTTAAGATGGTGCACAACGGCATCGAGTACGGGGACATGCAGCTCATCTCCGAGGCGTACGACGTCTTGAAGACCGTCGGCGGGCTCACGAACGCGGAGCTCGCGACCGCGTTCAACGAGTGGAACGCCGCGGAGCTGGACTCGTTCCTCATCGAGATCTCCGCGCTGATTCTCGCGAAGGAGGACGACCAAGTCGCCGACGGCGGCCCTCTCGTGGATAAGATTCTGGACAAGACCGGGATGAAAGGCACCGGGAAGTGGACGGTGCAGCAAGCCGCGGAGCTCTCCGTCGCGATCCCGACGATCGCATCTTCGCTCGACGCGCGCTTCATCTCCGGCGTGAAGGACGAGAGAGTCGCCGCGGAGGCGTGCTACAAGACCGCCGGCCTCGCCGCTGCGGACGCCGCGACGCCGAAGCTCTCCGCGGAGGAGAAGAAACAGCTCGTGGACGACGTCCGCGCGGCGCTGTACGCCTCGAAGATTTGCTCGTACGCGCAAGGCATGAACCTCATCCGCGCGAAGTCCACGGAGCAAGAGTGGGGGCTCGACCTCGGCGAAATGGCTCGGATCTGGAAGGGCGGGTGCATCATCCGCGCGCGGTTCCTCGACCGCATCAAGAAGGCGTACGACAAGGACGCGAACCTCCCGTCGCTGCTCGTCGACGGCGAGTTCGCGGCCGAGCTCGTGGAGCGCAACGAGTCGTGGAGGCGCGTCGTGACCGCGGCGATCAACGCCGGGGTCGCGACGCCCTCGATGTCCGGCTCGCTCGCGTACTTTGACTCGTACCGCCGCGGAAGACTTCCGGCGAACCTCGTCCAGGCGCAGAGAGATTTCTTCGGGTCGCACACGTACGAGCGGACGGACATGGAGGGGTGGCATCACACGGTGTGGTCCGACATGAACTCCGCGGACTCGATCACGACGGACGGGTACAACGCGTGAGTTGAGTGAAGAGCGACGCGAGCGACGTTCGCGTGCCTTGCGTTCGATCGGTCCGACTCCGCGACCGACGCGAGACGTCGGGCGGGCGTCGAAGAATTTTTTATGTCTGGTTTTTGTTGTTCATGAAAGAGCTCCTACTTTTGATTTGAGCTTAAACCCGGGTGCGCGCTATCGTCTGTGACCCCCGCCCCCGCCTCTCGCCCCGCCGAACGCGGAGCCGTACCTCTCGTCCGATCGATCGCGCTGCCGTTTCACCCCCCCGCCCCTGTCGCGATGGTCGCGTCGCTCCGCCTTCTCCGCCGCGGCGCCCTCCCACGCGGACGACGCCGCGCTTTCGCGACCGAGACCCCGGACGTTCGCGTCGTGCGCGGACGGGAACGTCGGCATGTCGTGCAGGCGCTTCGGCAGCGGCTGGTCCTTGAAGTAATCGTGCTCCAGAGCATCTTTCGCGGTGCATCGCTTCCTCGGGTCGTACGTGAGCAACCGGTTCAAGAGGTCGACGCCGCTGCGAGGAATTTTCGGAAACTCGAGCTCGAGGTAATTGTACGGCTGGTCCGGGGGGCGAAACGTCGGCGCTTTCGGAAGCGCGCTCCACCCCGGCCATATCCGCTCGTTCGGCGACCCTAACAGTTTGAATATCCGCTCCAACGTGTCCACCTCTGCTTTCCCCGGGAACAGCGGCTCGTGTCTCAGAAGCTCCGCGAGGACGCACCCGACGGCCCAGTTGTCGACGGCGGCGTCGTACTTGGCCGTCCCCAGCAGAAGTTCCGGGGCGCGGTACCACAGCGTCACGACCCTCGGCGTGTACGCGCCGTCGTTCCCGGGCTGGTAATACCTCGCGAGCCCAAAGTCGCACAGCTTCAGTTCGCCGCGGTTGTTCAGAAGGAGGTTCGACAGCTTCAAGTCGCGGTGGAAGATCCACTTCGAGTGAAGAAAGTGCACCGCCTGCAGGAGCTGCAAGACGAGGCACTTCACCTCGCTCTCCGAGAAGCTGTGCGACTCTATGAGCTTCGACATATCGTGCTCGCAGTACTCGAAGACTAAGAAGATCGCGGCCGCGTTGCGTCCGGTGACGACGCGGAGGAGGTTCACGATGTTCTTGTGCCGCGACGCTTGTAAGATTCTGACCTCGCGCAGCGCGGTGACGGGCATCCCGTCCTTCTCTTTGTCCATGCGCACCTTCTTCATGGCGACGATCTCCCCGGTTTTCTTGTTCCTCGCGCGATACACGACGCCGTACGTGCCCTCGCCGATGCGTCCTGCGGGGGATGGCGGGGAGAGAGGGGAGATCGTCAGTCCCGTCGCGAGTCGTCGATCGAAGAACGAATGGACAGTCTACTAGGAGGGATCGCGAACAGGGATCGCGCGTCGGTCGCTCGCGGGGACGCACCGATCTTCTCATAATCGGACACGGTCGGCTCCGTCGCCATGGCGCGCGTGGACTATCTGCGCGTCCCAGGTCGGGTCATGCGACAACGATATCGCGTGGCGCGTGCGGCGAGTGCGTGTGTGTGTTGTGTCCCGGGAATCGCGTGGAATTAACCTCAAGCAGAGTATTTTCATCTGTCAGAACCAAATCTACTCGGCGGGCTCCTCGCCTTCGGCGCCCTCCTCGCCCTCGCCCTCCTCCGGCTCCGGCTCCGGCTCCGGCAGCGGCGGGAGCTCAGAACTCTCCTTCGGTATCTCCGGAACCTCCTCCCCTTCCGCCGGCTCCGGCGCTTCCTCGCCCTCCTCGACGGGCTCCGGCTCGGGGGTAAATCCGAATTCGTTCTGGATCTCCGGCGGCGGCGCGGGCACAAACGGCGCGTTCTTGAACCCGTACCCGACGTAGCAGTTCGAAAACGCGCCCGTGGACGCGTCGTACGCGACGAACGCGCCGGGCCACACCAGGGACTTAATCCCGATCACCGGGAACTTCACCCCCGGCACCGTGGACGACGTGCAGCTCGCCCACGCGGGCCGTCCCTCCTGTACCTCCTCGCCCTCTTCGTTCTTCGCCGTCACCGCGGCGCCCCAGTCGATCGCGTCGCTCTCCGCGTCCGCGTCGAGCGTGGACAGCAGCGCCGGGGACGTCTCCGGCTCCACCTCCTCCGCGGGTTCCTCGCCCTCCTCCGGCTCCGGGACCGGCGCGGCGTAAAACTCGCACCGGCCTTGCGGCTTCACGTGCGGGTACCGATGCGCCCAACGATCGAGCTCCACCATATCCTCCGCGGCGCCCGGGGCGTACTCCTCAACCTTGTTCACCGCGCCCGTCTCCTCGTCCAGGGTGAACATCCCCGCGGGGCACACCACGGTCGCGGACGCGATCCTCCCGATCATCGCGCGAAGGTAGTCCGCCTCGAGGCCGGGGAACGCGGGGTACGCGGAGACGTCGGCGGCGAGATCGCCGGTGAGGTAACGCTTGATCAGCCGCGCACATCGAATCGTCGCGGGGGTGACATCCGGAAGCTTCGTGAACGGCCCGCCGAGGGTCTGGCACACAAAGTACGTGTACGTGTTCGCGCCCTGCCCGGACGCTTCCGGTGGGACTTCGCCCTCCGCGGTCTCCCCCTCCGGCGCGGGCGCGGGCTCCTTGAGCGTGGACTCGAAGACGTAATAATCTGCCGTCGTGCCCAGCATCTTGCCGAAGAAGCGGACGGTGGCGAGCTTCTTCTCCGGGTCCTCGCCGAGCCTCTTCATCGCGAGCATGACGCCGTACATCTCGCCGCGGGATAGGCCGAGACCTAAGGCGTCGTACATTGCCGCGTCCGCGACGACGTTCTCCGTCTCGAAGTCGTTCGGCGGCGTCGCCTCCATCGGTTCCCCCGTCTCCGGATCGATCAGCGGGCTCGGCGTCTTGTAGAGCTCTTTGAACATCACCGCGGCGGCGGCGTTCTTCGACCTGACCGTCGCGTACATCGGATCTGGGGGGGCGTACTGCGTCTTCTTCACGAGGAGGGACGTCTCCAGGAGATCCACCGCGTCTTCCGGTTTCTCATCGAGAATTTTGCCTGGGTTGGCGGAGAGGACGGGGGAGACGGCGGTCGGTGAGTCGCGTTTTCGACGGGAGCGACGCGCCGCGGCTCCGCGCGCCGAAGCCGGGCGAAGCGAATCGCCCGATTCGGGTCGGGGGCCGGCGCCGATCGCGGTGCCCGAGGCGAGCGACGATCGCGGGTTCGTCGCGGAGGCGCGCGCGCGGTGGGGTGGGTCACTCGCGCGCGGACGCCGACGGACGATCGTCCGCCGTTCGCGTCTTCCCCCGCGGCTCGCGCGCCGCCCCGGCTCGAGCGCGCGACCCAACCCCGGGCTAAAAAAGGACGACAATTAAAACAAATTGACCCGCCCTCGCGTTCGCGAGGGAGGCGCGGACGTCGATCGCCGCGATCCCGTCGCGCGAACGACGCGCGCGCACGACGCGGTCGATCGTCGAGGAGGGATCGCGCGACAGCGGACGTCCACGCCGCGGGATCGACGCGCTCGGGGCGAGGGTTCTTTCTTTCATCCGTCCGGTCAGCAGTCGCACGCACCTACGACCTTCGCGAGCTGCTCGTACACGGACTCGCCGTCGACGTTCGTCTTCTGGAGGAACGCGGTCGCTTCCTGGAGCGCATCCTCGAACGCCATCGTGCGTCGCGGGGGTCGAGCACGCGTGCGCGGTCGTCCGTCGCTCGCCGACGGAGTGCGCAAACGTTCCTAAATCAGTTCGCTTCCCGCTCCCGCCCCGCTCCAAAAAACCATTAGGCCGACCGACCGCGAGGGAAATCTCGGTTCTCGTGACGTGGGAAGAAGAGACGCGCGCGACGTCGCGACGCCGGCACTCCCCGCCGCGCCGCCACGCGCGTGGAACGAACCGGCGCGGTCCGTGAAAGATGGCGCACGTCTTCGTCCTCGGCGCGGCTCTGACCGGGACCATCGTCGGTGCGCGCGCTCGCGTCGCGCGCGCGCGTCTCTCGTCGTCAATCGTTCGACCGTTTCGCGTTTCGGAGGCGTCGTCCCCCTCTGTCGCGATCTGAGCCGCGAGCGCAGCTTCGGCGACGCCTCGCGCGCGCGGGTCCGCGTCGACGCGATCGTCGCGCCTGAAGCACGCGAGCGCCGATCGCTCACGCCTCGACCTCCGCGCTCGCGCGCTTTCGAATCGCCGTCCGACGCGCGGAACGACGCTCCGGCTCATCCCCCTCCGCGACGACCGACTGAATCGCCGAAACTCACTCCGAAACGTTCCCCGTTCCCGTCTCGTCTCGACCCGCAGTCCGCGTGAAGAAGAAGCTTGACAACGGCGGGAAGAACAACGAGAACCTCTCGCCGGAGGAGCGCGAGAAGCGCGCGAAGGACGCGTCCGCGCGCGTCGCCGGGATCGAAGCGCTCCTGAGGGACGCGCAGTCGAAGCTCCAGACGACGGAGTCGATGGCCGCGGAGAATCAGAAAAAGTTTGAGCAGCTCGTGACGGAGAAGAACGCCGTCGAGCGCATGCTCGAAGAGATGGAAAGGAAGAAGGAGGCCGCGGAGGAGGCGGCGATCGCGGCGCAGGAGGACGGCGCGCGGCTGTACGACGAGAACAACCAGCTCATGGATAAGGTCACGACGCTGCACAGCGCGCGAGCGGCGGACCACGCGAGCCGCGCGGTGACGACGCGAAAATGGCGCAACGAGCTGGCGACGTTTGAAGAGAAGACGCCGGAGGATTTTTTGAACGAGCTGCTGACGCTCGTGAAGGACATGGACAACGACGTCGAGATCGAGCTCATGGACGCGGAGACCGCGGCGAAGTGCGCGTCCGGCGGTATCAGGCTCGCGCGCGGGGAGGAGCTCTCGCTGTGCGACGAGTGGACGCACAACCCGACGCTCGCGATGGCGAGGCCGGACAAGCTGGCGCGGCTGGCGTCCAAGACGACCATCCCGTCGTCGGACGCGAACGGCGCGTCCGCGTCGTTCGAGGCGCAGGTGGATATCGTCGCGCGAAAGGCGAAGGAGAACGCCGCGGCGATCAAGAAGGCGGGCGCGTCCGGGGTCGAGGTGAAGATCACGTCCCCGATGGGCGCGTCGAAGCGCCGCGCCGCGCTCGGGGCGGTGGATGCCAACGTCGTCGCCGCGGCGCTCGCGGCGAGCGCCGACGCGTCGGTCTCCAAGCCGTCGGTCTCCAAGCCGTCGCCGCTGCCTAAGCCCGTCGCGGACGCGCTCATCGAGCCGCACTACGTCGACTGCACGCCCTCGCACTCGCCGGCGACGTCCCCGATGCGCGCGAAGCTCAGCGGGAACACGCGCGCGGAGCGGGTGCTGATGTGGGGCGGCGCCGGCGACAAGGGCAAAGCCAAGGCGGGGTTCAGCGCTTCCGCGTCCGTGGACGTGAGGTCGCTGTTCAACGGCAGCACGGGGACGTCGACGCCGAGGACGAAGAAAGCCGCGCAGAAGCACGTGATGGCGGCGGCGGGGTTCGACGTTTTCAGCGATTTCGACGACGTCGCGCCGGTGCGTCGCGAGCTCGTCGCGAGCGAGTAACTCGATGGCGCGCGCGAAGCGTCGAGTTTCTTTCGCGCGTCGCCGACGAGGCGACGCGCCGGGTTGTAACTCATTTGAACTTTATTTGCATCGTTACAATCGTGTTCGTTTCGTTCGTCCGCGCGGTCGCGCGTCGTGCGCGCGCGCGCGTCGTGTCGTGCTCCGTGCGCGGTAATGAGCGCCCGGTTCGAATCGAAGACGACCAACCGCGCCGCGACGAGTGGGTTCCTCCTCGCCACCCGCGCTCGCTCACGCCTTGGCCTTCTTCGCCGCGCCGCCGCCGCCGCCGCCGCCGCCGCCGCCCGGCCGCTTTTTCCCGTCCACCTCCTCGAACTCCTTCTCCACGAGGTTGATGAGCGTCTCCACGCGCCGGGAGAGCTCCTTCGGCGTCCGGGACTTGATGAACCAGTCGAATCGGAACAGCCAGTGCTGTCGGATCTGCGCCTTGAGCTCCTCCCAGTTTCCGAACCCAACCTCCGGGATGCTGCACAGCATGAACCGATCCTCCTCCTCCGTGTACGACTTCACTTTGTTCGCGCCGTATAAGATCTTGAGGTCCCGCCACGGGTTCTTGTACATCTCGATCTTCCTCCTGACCGCCTTCAGCATGTCGTTCTGGCGCTGAATCTTGTTCTCCCCGCGTTCGATGTTTCCGATGATTCGCTGCCACTCGCTGATCTCTTTGTAACGCTCCCAGAACACTGTGTTGTACTCTCTCACCTCCGCGATCGTCTTCCCCTCGATCTCGGACGCCATCCCCTCGACGTCGTCCCTGCCGAACTTCTCGCACGCGCGGCAGAACGCCTGGAAATCGCGTCTGTTCCAGTTCGAGAACCCGCCGTTGAGGAGCTTTTCGTACTCTGCGCGTTCGTCCTCGCTCAGAGGCTTCGGGTCGTTCGGCGCCTCGGGAGGGAGATCCTGCGGGACCGCGTTGTTCTGGAGGTCCTCGAGCTGCCTCGCGCGCTGCCACTCGTACTGCTTCCGCGCGACTTCCTTGTCGTACAGCTCCGTCGTGCGCTTGACGTCGTAGAACTGGAAATCGGACATGTTCTGAAGCTTCAGGATTCTCGGCCCGGACGCCTTCTGCTGCCGCGGCGCTTGCGCCATGACGTCGCGGTAGTAATCGGACTCGTTGTAGTTCTTCTTCCGCTCGCGCTTCGGGGGGTCGATCCAGTTCGCGGAGATGACAGCTTTCATGTCCAACCCCTCGAAGTTCTCGTCCTGGGGCTTCTCGTCCTCGAACTCGTACAGGCTCGCGTCCGCGTCCATGGAAAACTTCAGCGCCTTGTCGGTGAACCCGGCCATCTTTTCGTTCAACATCTTCGTCTCGTCCTCGCCCTTGGAGATGATCGTGTCGATGTCCTCGTCCGTGATCGTGGTGCCCGTGCCGCTGCCGTCGAAGATCTTGTCCGCGCCGTATCGAACCATCTGCAGAAGCTCGTCCTTGTTCAGGTTCTTCTGGTTCTCCTGGAGTCGGCCTTGTTGAATCACGAGCGCGTCGAGCGCGAGCTTTTTATACGCCTTCTCGATCACCTTCTCCTCGACGCTCATGTCCGTGCAGAAGCGGAAGACGGAGACCTCCTTCGTTTGACCGATGCGGTGCGCGCGGTCCATCGCCTGGAGGTCCATCTGCGGGTTCCAGTCCGAGTCGTAGATGATCACCGTGTCCGCGGTGACGAGGTTGATGCCGAGGCCGCCCGCGCGCGTGGAGAGGAGGAACGCAAACTTTTCGCTCCCGGGGGCGTTGTACCCGTCGATCGCGTTCTCGCGGTCCTCCCCGGACGTGTTCCCGTCGATCCTGCAGTACTTATGCTGGCGGTAGATCATGTAATCCTCGAGGATGTCGAGCAGACGCGTCATCTGCGAGAAGATCAGCACGCGCGAGCCTTTTTCTTTCAGCCGCGTCAGGAGCTTGTCCAGGAGGACCATCTTCCCGGAGTTTTCGATGATGTGCTCGCCGGTGAAGTACGGCGGTCCGGGCTCCGCGCCTTGGAACAAGTACGGGTGGTTGCAGCACTTGCGCAGCTGCATGACCATGTTCAAAAGCCGCGAGCGGTCGCCGCCGCGGTTCACGACTTCGATGTCTTTTTGCAGCGCCTTTTTGTAGTAGTCCTTCTGCATGTCGCTCATGGCAACCTTCAAGATCATCTCCTTCTTCGGCGGGAGGTTCTTCTCCACCTCCGCTTTCAGACGACGCAGAAGGAAAGGCCTCAACACTTTATGCAGCTGCTGCACGACCTCGACGTTCTCCGCGCCCTCCTCGCCGGTGCCGAACCATTCTTCGAACTGCCCGGCGGAGCCGAACACCTCGGGGAGTAAAAAGTTCAAAAGCGCCCAGAGCTCGTGGAGGTTGTTCTGCAGCGGCGTCCCGGTGATCAAAAGCCGGTTGTTGCACGAGAACATCCGCATCGTCTTCGACAGACGCGAGTTTTCGTTCTTGATGCGATGCGCCTCGTCGATGATGCAGTATCGCCAGTGAAACTTCTTCAGCGCGTTTTTCTCTTTGATGATCATCTCGTACGATGTCACCAACACGTCGAAACCGCCCGCGTGCATGTACTCGTCCTTCTGCGCCTGCCTCTGTTCCGCGTTGCCGTGGAACTTAAACGCGCGGATCATCGGGCACCACCGCTTGAACTCGTTCATCCAGTTCCCCAGCGTGGACTTCGGGACGACGACCATGTGCGGTCCCGTGATCCCTCGGTACTCGCTCAGGTATCCCAACAGAGAGATCGTCTGCAGCGTCTTCCCGAGGCCCATCTCGTCGGCTAAGATGCCGTTGATGCCGTGATCGAACAGGCGGATCATCCAGTTCAATCCCGCGAGCTGATACTCGCGCATCTTACCAAACTTGATGCACTCCGGCTGCACGGTGAGACGCACCGCGTGGTACTCCTCCGCCTGTTCCACGAGCTCCGCGTCCTCCGCGTCTTCGGCTTGTTTGCCGCGGCGGCCGCCCTTCTGCGCGTTGTGCGCCTTGGTGCCCGCGAGAAAGTGCGAGAACACCTCGGTCTGGGCCATGAGGTACTTCCACTTCCCGCCGGTCGTGTCCTGCGAGTAGGAGGAGGAGGAGGAGGGTATAGGAAAAGGGAGGGGTTCAGAAAAAAGAATGAACGAAGACGCGTCGGCGCTCCGCGCGTCGTCGTCGCGGTCGCGAGGGGTCGCCCGCGTCGGGCGGGGCGGCGCGCGCGCGAGCGCGCGCGCGCTCGCGGCCGCGCGCGCGTCCTCGCGTCGGCGCGGACGCCGGCGTCGATCGCGTCGCGCGCGCGACCGCGAGGATCGCTCGGATCGCGCGCGTCGCGCGCGCGCGTCGCTAGGGTCGGCGCGCTCGCGGCCGCTCGATCGTTCGTCGAAGAAAGAGGCGGGAGAGCGCGAGAAGACAAAAAACGCGCGCGGCGATCGCGATCGCGACGCCGATCTCGCCGTCGCGCCCGCGAAAAACCCTACTCGCGGATCCGAACGCGCGCACACCTTCGCGATCGCCGCGTTCTGCTGCTCGCGCATCTTCTCCAGCTCCGCCTTCTGCTGCCTCTTCAGCTCGCGGATGCGCGCTTTTTCCATCTTCGCCTGCTTGATCTTCGTCGGCGACAGCGGATCGTCGTTCGCGGCCTCGTCGTCGGACTCGCTGAGCTCGGCCTCGTCGACGGCGTACTCGTCGTCCGTCTCCGGCTGCGCTTCCTCGAACGCGGCGTCATCGTCGGAGTCCTCGGGTCCGCGTCCCTTCCCCATCGTGGCGTCGTGCGTCCTCTCGCAGCGAGGGCGGGATGTGAGGAGCCCGGGGAGGATCTCGCGCGAGCTGACCGAACGGCGCGCGCGGGCTTCACACGTTCAAGCGGGATGCTTTTTTTGATCGGCGCTTACGATGAAAAACGCCCTTTCAAAACTTTTAGTCGGAAAATCCCCGATCGAGCGAGCTGCCGAAAGGTGCTCGTCACTCATCACTCATCACTTTCGCAGTCGCATCCGCCGGGGGACGAGTCGCGCGACCCCCCCTCGGGCGCGATGCCGACGCAGTACGTCCGCTTCAGCGGCGCCGCGGACCTTCGCATGCGGCTCGTGTGCGCGACGCTGGCGAACCGAGCGTTGCGGTGCGTCTCCCGCGTCGAACGCGCCGTCGTCCGTCGAACGCCGTCCGCCGCCAGCCGCCGCGTTTCCAATCGCGCGTCGCGTCGCGTCGCGTCGCGTCGCCGTCCCGTCCTCACCCTCTCGCCCCCCACCCTACGTCGCGCATCGCGTTCAACCACCACCACCACCACCACCACCATCACAGCGTCGACGACATCCGCGTGAACGACCAGAACCCGGGTCTGAGAGACTACGAAGCCTCGCTGCTGCGCCTCGTCGACAAGCTGACGAACGGGATGGAGGTCGTGATCAACGAGTCCGGGACGAGCGTGAAGTACAAGCCCGGGCTCGTGACCGGCGGGCGACGGATATCGCACGACTGCGGGAGCTCCAGGGGGATCGGGTACTTCTTAGAGGTCGTGTTGTGTCTCTGCTTGTTCGCGAAGAAGCCGCTGGATTTGACCCTGACCGGGATAACGAACGACGAGGCGGAGACGAGCGTGGACACGTTTCGCACGGTGACGCTGCCGATGCTGAAGAGGAATTTCGGCGTCGAGGAAGGGCTCACGATGACGATCGCGAAGCGCGGGGTTTCCCCGGGCGCGGGCGGGGAGATCAACCTGAAACTTCCGATCGCGCGGTCGCTCGTCGCGATCGACTGGTGCGACGAAGGGTTGGTGAAACGCGTCCGCGGCGTCGCGTTTACGCTGCGGGTTTCGCCGCAAACGGGGAACCGGCTCGTGGACGCGTCGAGAGGGGTGCTGAACAAGTTTCTCCCGGACGTGTACATCTTCACGGACCACCACGCGGGGGATGGGAAGAACGGGCAGAAGAAAGGGCGGAGCACGCCCGGGTTTGGGTTATCCCTCGTCGCGGAGACGACGACCGGGTGTCTGATCGGCGCGGACGTCGCGTCGAGCGCGGGGACGGCAGCCGCGGAGGAGCTCGGGTCGCCGTTCGGGGACGACGACGGGGACGGGGACGGGGACGGCGGCGGGGACGGCGGGGAGGGTGGCGGGAAAAAACGGGGACGCGGGGGCGTCATGGTCCCCGAGGAGCTCGGCGCCGCGGTCACGGAGGCGCTCGTCGCGGAGATCCAGAGGGGCGGCGTGTGCGACTCGACGCATCAGCCGCTCGTTTTGCTCCTCATGGCGATCGGTCCGGAGACGATCTCGAAGGTGCGCTTGGGGCAGCTCACGCCCAGGGCGGTGAGCACGTTGCGGACGTTAAAGGCGTTCTTCGGGGTGACGTTTAACATCCAACCAGAGCGAGACAGCGGGACGGTGTTTCTGTCCACGATCGGCGCGGGGATTAAAAACATCAGCCGAAGGGCGACGTGATCGTGAGTTCGGTAGTCGCGAGAGCGTTGTTTACGTCTACGGAACGAATAGGTATTACATCGAACGAGCGCGCGACGAGAGAACGAGTCGCGACGACGACCGACCGCACGTCGCGTCACTGCTGCCGGCGCATGGACAGCGACTGCAGAACCTGCAAGAGATCCCGCCCGGACATCATGTTCTGCATGCCCGCAAGGGAGATCCCCCCCCCCCCCCCGCCCCCCCCCCCGCCCCCCCCCCCGCCCCACCTCCTCTGCTTTGTCGGCTTCGGCCCGCCCGGCCCCCCCTTCCACTCCACTCCCCGCCCGTCCCCGCCCC
>Ga0181560_10001170_pt1 | contig 24570 bp, 19 predicted proteins | sample 011ome_20_FD_133751 | JGI IMG/M metagenome (GOLD analysis project Ga0181560, IMG submission 133751) | Coastal salt marsh microbial communities from the Groves Creek Marsh, Skidaway Island, Georgia - 011509CT metaG (megahit assembly) | ecosystem: Environmental > Aquatic > Marine > Intertidal...
GAAAGCTATTTCCTAAATGATGCTTTGACTGAGGAGGACATCGACTTTACCCTTTCTGCTTTTGAGGATTGGCTAAAAAGCCTTTAAAGACCCCTGGTGGCGCTGTCCACTCCTGAGCTTGACAATTTATTATCAGCTTTTTGATAACTTTTTATCAATCCATCTCGGGATTTACCCCATAAAAAAACCATTACTGCAAAAAACAGTAATGGCTTTATAAGAGGAAGAAGGTGGCACGCCTTACGGAACTTGTCCGCCTCCAGCGGGCGCGCACTAGTGGGGGGTTAGCGGCTGAATCGGCCGGGCCCCTCCTTTTTCATCGCATTTTTTTTCCCATTTCTTCCCCTGTATTGCATGGCCATTCGTTTTTTATGGCTTTGGTTCTTTTTCCAATTTTCGAATTGTTCTTCTGATAGGATGGATTTCATCTGTTCCTTTAAGGACAATTGGAGGTCCAAAAAGTGCAATTTTCTATCGTATTCAGAAAGCTGTTCTGTTTTTGCTTTTTCTCGATGGGCTTTTACGGCTGCTATTTGCGTCAACATGATGTTTTTGATTTGTTCCTCTTGTTCCGCCGATAAATCCAGCTCCAAACGCAGGGCTTTGGCTTTGAGGATTCCATGTTGTTCGGGGGTCATTTTTTCTCCCTGGTGTTGATGCGGCTGGGCCATTGAGACCAAGGGAAGTGTCAGTGCTAAGGTCAATAATAACTTTTTCATAGTATTTTTTTTTGATTATAACCTTTTGATGGTTTGGAAAAATAAAAGTTTAATCCTTTAAGAAAAGTTTATGATACTTTAGATTTTCTTACATTTAAATACCAAATCTTAAAAAGCCGTTATGTCCACCATCGCCTTTATAACCTACTTTCCGCCTTGTGGGGATGCTGATAAACCCATTTGTCAAAAAACCTACCACCTAATCCATAAACCATGCCCTACAATCTTTTAAAGTATCAAAAATTCCATGTCTGGATCGGTCTCCTTATATCCCTGTTGTTTTGCCTTTGGTTGTCCTCATTTTTTTATCCTCCCCAAAACAAAAGCATAACTTTCTTTCCCAACCCCTATCCTGAGACCCCTTGCGATTCGGTGATCTACAGTTTTGCTTTTATAGGGTGCAATAGGGTCGACATGGAGGATTTAAACAATCCCATGGCCACGGATTCGAGTACTGCCAATCGCTATGTATTAAAACGCATTTTTAATGAGGTGGCCAAAGAAAAACCCAATGCCCTCTTCCTTTTGGGGGATATTGTTTTTGGATTGCGATCCACCCTTGAACTGGATAGAGCGCTTTATCATTGGAAAAAACACTTTGAAGACCCTCAATTCAGCAGGCTTAGCGGTTCGGAGATTGAAGTTGTTTTGGTTCCCGGGAACCATGAACAACTTTATTATAGAGACGTTGGGGTCAAAGGTCATTTTGAATGGCCGTTAAAAGAAGCCCAATCCACTTGGATCAAACATTTGGGAGGGTATCTCCCCAAGGATCGGGACTACATTTCGGGCAAGGACAGTATTGAACAGCAATCTACCTTTTCATTTGTAAGGCAAAATACTGCTTTTATTGATATGAATATAGACACCTACGTTGCACCCACGCCCGATCATCCTTATGGGCTTGAAGGCCAGATTCCATTGGAATGGATTCAAGACAAGATCATCTCCTACCGTCAAAACCCCAAGATTGAGCACATCTTTGTCTTGGGACACAAACCCTATTATATTTTTGATATTCCCTTTACGGGACATTCTGGCTTGCCCCAAGGGAAAGCACTTTGGGAAACGATGAAAAAAAATAGGGTCATCGCCATGCTTTCTTCTCATTTCCATGCCTATCTGCGAATGCATCCTACCCCCCATGGGCCTTACCAGATCATTGCTGGAAACGGAGGCAGTTCTGGGCCAGCAACATTTTTTGGTTACACCCTTATTAAAATTATGGTCAATGGAAAAATTCAATTGATATCCAAAGGATTTGATAAGGGAACCCCATACTATACTTCGGTTGAGGAAAACCCCATTGTTATAAGAGATGCTACGGTATTGAATTGGGACAAGAATCACCCCCCTTACTACAATCTACTCCATATGGATTATGAGGAAATAAGCCAGGAAGTATTGATGGAAATTGAGAAGTACCTAAAAAAATAGCGCTCTATCCCTCTCTTTTAACCAGCGCCCAATATAATTTATTAACTATATTTATTAATGTTTTGAAGCCGACCCAAATCCCTTGGGTTGGCATTAAAAAGTAATTTTTGAACCACCAATGTTGACCTAAATGTATAGAATCCTTCTTTTTAGTTTCCTTATGCCCCTGTGTTCTTTTGTTTCTTTTGCCCAAAGTGATACTATTTTGTGAGTTTGGAAAACTGTTGACGATACCACTGGAGAAGAAAAATCAAAAGTGTTCCTCTATAAAGATACCGACGGAAAAATCTACGGAAAAATAGTGGGCATCACCGACCCCGCCAGACAAGAAAGTACTTGCGATCAGTGCAATGGCAGTAAAAAAGGCCAACCCATCATGGGAATGGTCATCATAGAGGGGCTGCAAGAGAGTGATGCGGTCTATGAAGGAGGAACCATCCTGGACCCCCAGATCGGAAAGGTGTATAAATGCAAGTTATGGCGGGAGAACAACCAACTGAAAGTCAGGGGATATTGGGGGTTTTTATACCGAACCCAAACTTGGTTGCCGGACTCATGATTCCCGTTGACTGCTTTTCCACTCAGTTTTTAAACGGAGCTTGTCAAAATTTCCACCCATAGCCCTTGCTCGTCTTTAGAGACTTTGGCCAGTTTGTTTTTGGTCAGTCCTTTGATAGTTTTATCCCATTTTTTGTTGCTCAGTCCCGACTGTTCTTTAAGTTGATTTAGGCCCATTGGACTTTCTTTTATCAGTAAGTCCAACACCAGTTTTTCATCCTCGCTTATCGGGATGGCTTTTGGTTCGGGTTTCATTTGTGGGAAAAACAAAACTTCCTGGATCGAACTGTTGTTGGTCATCAGCATCACTAAGCGGTCAATCCCGATCCCGATCCCTGAGGTGGGGGGCATACCGTATTCCAATGCGCGCAGAAAATCCTGATCGATAAACATGGCTTCGTCATCGCCTTTCTCACTGAGAGCCAATTGGGCTTCAAAGCGTTCCCGTTGATCAATGGGATCATTCAACTCCGAATAGGCATTGGCCAATTCTTTTCCATTGACCATTAACTCAAAACGTTCGGTTAGTTTGGGATTGTAGCGGTGTTCTTTGGTCAGTGGGCTCATGGACTTGGGATAGTCGGTGATAAAGGTGGGTTGGATGTAGTGGTGTTCGCACTTTTCCCCAAAAATTTCATCAATCAACTTTCCTTCTCCCATGCTTTGGTCTACTTCAATCCCTAAGCTTTTGGCAGTTTCTCGGAGTTGGTCTTCATTCATTTCCGATACATCAATCCCTGTATGGGTTTGGATGGCCTCCAAAATGGGTACCCGAGGATAGGGGGCCTTAAAATCAATGCGGTGTTCTCCGACAATGACTTGAGTTGTGCCGTGTGCATCTGTAGCTACTTTTTCCAAAAGGGCCTCGGTGGTTTCCATCATCCAGAAGTAGTCTTTATAAGCCACATACAATTCCATAACGGTAAACTCAGGGTTGTGGGTTCGGTCCATCCCCTCATTTCTAAAGTCTTTGGAAAATTCATACACCCCTTCAAATCCACCGACAATCAAGCGTTTGAGATACAATTCATTGGCAATTCTCAGGTAGAGCGGAATGTTGAGTGCATTGTGGTGGGTAACAAAGGGCCGTGCTGCCGCTCCTCCCGGTATGGGCTGAAGGATGGGCGTTTCCACCTCCAAATAGCCTTTGTCATTAAAAAAACTGCGGATACTGTTGGTGATTTTGGTACGTTTGATAAAGGTATCTTTGACTTTGGGATTGACGATCAAATCCACATAGCGTTGCCGATAGCGCTGCTCGGGATCATTGAATTCGTCATACACCCTACCTTCGGCATCGGTTTTGGGCAGGGGGAGGGGGCGCAGGGTTTTGTTGAGCAGGGTAAAGGCTTTGACCATTACGGTTTTTTCCCCTACTTGAGTAGTAAACAGCCTGCCTTCCACACCAATAATATCTCCGATATCTAATAATTTCTTATAGACCTCATTGTAATTGGTTTTGTCCTCGTCAGGACAAATTTCGTCTCGGTTAAAATAGACTTGTATGCGCCCTTCGCTGTCTTGCAATTCAGCAAAACTGGCTTTCCCCTGAATTCTTCTCGACATCAAACGCCCGGCAATGGTAACGGTTTTGCCTTCGCTAAAGTCCGCTTTGATGGTTTGGGAATTGGCATCTACTGGGTATAAAGCCGCAGGATAGGGGTTGATTCCCAATTCCCGAAGCCCTTGTAGTTTTTCTCTTCTTACCTGTTCTTGCTCTGAAAGTTGCGCCATAAGGCCGTTTGATTTTTGCAAAGATAATCAGTCTAAAGGAATCGGTAATCAAATTTTATATCTTTGCTAAAACACAGTATTTTGAGTTTTTGGCGTGTGCTTTTATCGATCCTTTTCCCTCCGCTGGCAGTCATTGATCAAGGTTGCGGTTCTGTGATCATTGTCTTTTTACTGACCCTTTGTGGTTGGGTTCCTGGGGTGATTGCGGCCCTGGTGATTTTGAACAATCCCGATCGTTGGGGAGCATGATGAACAAAAAGATCAAAGTAGCAGATTGGGGTCTGCTTTCCTACAAGGAGGCTTGGGAAAGACAAGAAGATTATTTTTCTCAAATCATTGACTGTAAAAGGGAAAATCGAAAGCTGGAGCATCCTTTTCCTACAGAAAATCACCTTTTTTTCGTCACCCACCATCCGGTATTTACCATCGGTAAAAGCGGTAAAATCGAGCATTTGCTGCTCAACGAAAAAGAGTTGGTGTCCAAAGGCATTTCCTTTTTTAAAACCAATCGAGGGGGAGACATCACCTTCCACGGGCCTGGGCAGATTGTGGGATACCCGCTATTGGATTTGGACAATTTTTTTACCGATATCCACCGCTACCTCCGTTGTTTGGAGGAGGTCATCATCAAAACCCTAGCGGATTACGATATCGATGGTGCCAGAAGCGACGGTGAAACGGGGGTATGGTTGGATTTGGGAACGCCATTGGCCCGAAAAATATGTGCCATGGGCGTACGCGCCAGTCGATGGGTCACCATGCATGGCTTTGCCCTTAATGTGAATACGGACTTGTCTTATTTTGATTATATCGTTCCTTGCGGCATACAAGGCAAAGGGGTTACTTCACTGTCGCAAGAGTTAAATAGAAAAATCGACGAACAAGCGGTCAAAGAAAAAATTGTAGAGCATTTCCATGCTGTATTTGAAACGGAGCCTCTTAGTTGATTTCGTAGATCAGCAGGCTGTTGTCTTCGGTTGCGACCACCATCTCTAAGGCTTTGTCTCGGTCACTGTTGGCCAAGTCAACGGCCGTATTTCCATAAACGGGAAACCCTTCCACAGCCGTTCCATCGCTGTAATACAAATATACTTTTTGGGCGCTTTTGTCAGTGGTACTGAAATAAAGGGTATTGTTGAGGTAAAATATTTTGGGAGGGGTATATTCTCCATAGGGAAGTTTGACGGTTATGCCTTTGATGTTGAGTTTGTTTTCGGAAAGGGTAACCAGTGTTTTGCTGGTGGCATCGATGCGGTGGCCCGTTGTCAATTGTAGGGGGGACGAAACTTTATTTCCCCTCGTATCTACTTGAATCAAATTCCCCACTTGATCAGTGGTGGCAAAAGTGTTGAGGTAGGAAAAAATTTCATTGTTTGAGAAGTCGATTTTTCCTTTGACGTTAACACGGTCTTTTCCAGTTCGAGAAACGATTTTTAGGGTTTTGTCTTCTAGGGGGATCAATATATAATCCTTGCTTTGTAGCCGAATGTGTTTGGGGGGAGCAATGATATTGGCGCTTACTTTTTTAAGGGTAAATCCATTGAGTTTTTTTCCGCGATTGTCAAACATGGTAAGGGAACGGTCTTGAGCAATCAAAAAGCGGTAATCGCGGTTGTTGTCGTAATCAAAAACGGCCAAAGGAAGCGGGTGGTTGCTTTTGGGAAGCTGGAGGTCAAAAGGAGGAACAACCTCTCCATTGCGATCCAATACCATCAGTCGGTCGGGGGTACGAAAGGCCAATTGCCAACGATTGTTTTTGTAGAGATCTATCTGATGGATTTTACCGATGATGGGACCAGAAAGCTGCTTTTTCCAGAATAATTTTCCCGTATTGGAGAACAAATAAAGCACATGGTTCTCATCTTGTACGACCACATCCATCCCTTTGTTGCGATGATTTTTAAACCACTGCGGGCCAATGATAGGTTTTTTGGAAAGCGCCAAGGTATAGGCATTCTTGACGCTTCCCTTTTTTTCGCTCGGTAGATTTTTTTGGAGATTAAAATGCAAATGGCTAAAACTTTCCTCTCCAACCCCTTGGAATGCAAGTAAGGGATAGGCTTTAAAAGGGAGCTCCTCTACCGCTTTGGGAGCCTCATTCGCCTTCCAATAATCGACCAAATTCTCACTGTTTCCCAGCCATAAAAAGGAATTTTCATCAGCGAGGTTTTCATGCAGACTTTTAAATGCATTATTATTTTCTAGTGTTTTGCGATCTTGGAGATTTCCCAAAATATTTTTAAGTCCCGATTCTGTCTCGCTCATGATCAATAGATTTTCGTGCCAGCAGCCCCAGCGCGGGTCAATGGGATCTCCCAAAAGCTCAATTAAGGTGTTGATAGCTGCGGGTATGGAAATGGGGTAATACTCATAATTGCGAAACTTTTTGGAGGGATCTACTGCAGTAATAAAAGGGGGAAAGCCTTCCTCGATTTCATCCATTTTTAACACCACCGTTTTATCTCCCCCCACTTGGATAATAGCAATTTCATTCAATAAGGGCAGTTGATTTATTTGGTCAACGGTTAGGGACAGATTGTTCCGAAGGCTGTAGCGTTTAAAATTGTCCTTGAGCACTTCCATGTTGCTCACAGCAAACCCCAAAAAACTGCTAAAGTTTTCAGGCACTTTAGCAGTAAGGGACAACTGCTGTGGTTTGAGGTTTTTAATCAAGTTCAACGCATTGGGTATGGAGTCATTAAAAAAACTCACCCCGTGGAGGTTGACCGCGTCTTCGCTAACGTCCATACTCAGTTCTATCCAATCTTGGCCCGTATCAGGGAAGAGTGGGGTTTTTGGAAATGATTTTTGAATGAACGCATTAGAGGAGGGGTGAACCAAAAAATTAATCGCCATGTCTTCATCCATACTCTCTGCCAACTGATAAAAAACAGAACTGCTCACTCCCTTTTGTCCCTTTTGAAAATTTCTTATGCCGTTCTCAATCACCAATTGGGATTGAGACCACATGCGCAACTGCCCCAGATCGGTGGTGTAGAAAATTTGCCCCCCTTGGTTCAAAATACCAATTTTTTGTTTGCTATACTCAATGATGTTTTGGAAAACGAGCAGACTGTCTTCCGTGCTCTTTTTGGCAATTAGCCCAAGTACATTTTCATTTTTTCCTTCAGGGGTGATAAAAAATAATTGTGGAGAGGAGCTACCTTGGGAATTGAGATTTTGAATGGTTTTTTTTAATTCCCCATCTAAAGAAAAGATTTTGGACAAGACCGTGGCATTTTTTAAAGAGAGGCTATCGTTGATTTGAGCGACCCAAATGGTGTTTTGTGGCACCAATTCAATCAGCTTAATTTCTTTTTGTTCTTTGGGTACACAACCCAAAATAAGCCAGAGAAAAATAAAGGGAAATGGTTTTTTTATCATTCCCATAAAATTATTAAATCAAGCCGACGAATCCATAGGTATGGGAGGATTATATTCAACGGACTTTTCAACATCAAAAGGATTTTTTAAAGGGGCAACTCCAACTGCTTGGGCAGTAATTGAAATGATTTTCTATGGTAGGGACTCGGCCCGATTTTTTGGAGGGCCTTGCGGTGGGCTTGAGTAGGATAACCTTTATTTTGATGCCAATGATAATCGGGAAATTCCGCATGGATTTTTTTCATGTAATCGTCTCGGTAGGTCTTGGCCAAAATTGAGGCTGCTGCAATGTGCTGGTATTTCCCATCGCCCTTTATCACGCATTCATAGGGTATGGATTGGTAGGGGTGAAAGCGGTTGCCGTCCACCCCAATAAAATCGAACCCAACACCCAACTGAGATAAAGCAAGGTGCATCGCCTTTATGCTGGCGTTCAAGATATTGATTTGATCGATCTCATTGGGATGAACATGAGCGTAGGAAAAAGCAATGGCTTGGGCTTCAATTTGAGGCCGTAGTTCATAACGTTGTTTTTCGCTGAGTTTTTTGGAGTCGTTCAAGGCTTCGACATCAAAATTTGATCCTAAGATAACCGCAGCTGCTGTAACCGGTCCAGCCAGGCATCCCCTTCCGGCTTCATCTGTCCCCGCTTCGCTCAGCGATGTAATTTGTTTGATCAACAAAACCTTATATTCGTTTGACTTCCTCCACCCAAATTAAGGACAATTATTTTAACTTCGCATCAAATTCATCCTAATGAAGCGTTTCCTCTTTGTTTTTTTGCTGATGGCAAGTGCTTTGTCCTTTGCGCAAGAAAATCAAGAATCGGAGGAGCCCCAAGTCCCACAAAAAAACACCTTTGAAGTAACGGGATTTTCTGTTCCCGTTGAAGCCCTAAGTGACAGCCTGTCCTTAGCACAAGATAGTCTTGTTGTAAAGGAGGTCAAAAAAATCAGTCGATTGGACTCCCTGCTGTTTTTGTCATTCAGCTTGCCCGAGCCCGTGGTTTTAAAAAATATTGTTTTGGATACGCTTACCCATGAGAGCGACTCCTTGGGGGAAATATTTCCGCCCAAGTTCAAATACATGGATCAAATCGGACTGGATCACGACAGTAAGATACTATCAGGGGAAATCATCATCCAATTACTGGATTCTTTCTCATTGGAACGAACACAACAGCTTTTAAAACTCCAAAAGCTGAGGACAATCGCCCAAAAACCCATCAAAGAAATGGAGGAGGTGTCCATTGAAGATTATAAGATTTTTTATTCGGATGGCACCGAGGCTTTCGTGGATACCACCCTGACCATCCAAAAAGATTATCGCTTTAACTATCTGCGAAAAGATTATTTTGAATTATTGCCTTTTGCCAATACAGGGGAGGCATTCAACCGACTGGGGTATGACTTCCAAGATCAGAAGTTGATCCCGGATATAGGGGCCAGAGCCAAACACTATGCCTATATGGAGGAAGATGAAATTCCTTATTATGAGGTACCCTCCCCATTGACTGAATTGTTTTTTAAGACGGTATTTGAGCAGGGCCAGCTATTAGATGCTTTGATCACCGTCAATACCGCACCGCGGTTGAACATCACCTTGGCACACAAAGCTTATCGTTCCCTTGGGAAATACATCAATACCCTAGGAGGAGCAACCAATTTGAGGTTTTCATCTCAGTACACCTCCAAAAACTACCGTTACCGCCAGCGCTCTCACTTTGCAGCCCAACGCTTAGAAAACCAAGCCAATGGAGGTCTTGATTCTTTGAACGTTTATTACTTTGAAAAAGCAGTAGAGGATTTGGATTACGATGGATTCCTCGACCGATCTCGTTTAAACAATAATATTGAGGTCAACAACACCTTGATCGGCAGAAGGTATTATCTCGACCAACAATACGATCTGAAATTGGGGGGGAGTGCCAAAATGTTTAACTATCAAAAAACCAAGCGGTTGACCGTGGGTCACAAAATCAATTTTGAAGGAAAACATTTTATTTACGACAACACAAAAAGAAATTCCTTTTTTGGAACTGTATCAGGAACGTCCATTTTTGGGATCAAGACGAGCTTGGACGTAATGGACAATGAAGCCTATGCCATTTGGAGAGAAAAAAATTTAGGAGAACTGAAAGCGGGATTGCGTCTCATTCAATGGGATTATAAAATCACCATGCCCCAAAATTCTGGCAATTCGGAGGAACCCATTGATTATGGACCCGATCCTACCGAAATTCAGGCCAATCAACTGGCCCTTTCCACCCATTGGAAAAGAACATTTCTAAAATTTGATTTCATGGCGGAAGGTTATTTTTCTGCCGTAAGAGATTACTCCAGTCAATTCATTTCCGGAGCCATTAGCAGGAAATTTGAAAATGGACTGACCACAAAAGCAAAATTGAGCCTCAGGTCTCAAGCCCCCAATTTTAACTTTTACCTCCACCGAAGTAATTTCGTGGAATATAACTGGTTCAATCCTGATTTAAAAAACCAATTGACCAACTCGCTTCATTTTTCGCTCCGTCATCCTAAGTGGGGCGAGCTGACCGGCCAGTATGAGATCCTAAACAATTATACTTATTTCAAGAATTTGTTACCACAAAACAATGGAGCTTCCTTATCATCTCTCAGTATCAAAAAGGAGGAAGAGTTATTGGTCGCTCCAGAGCAACACCCAAGTAGCATACAGTACCTCAAGCTGAGATTTTATCAAGCCTTGGATTTTTGGAAATTTACACTGGCCAATAAGGTGCAGTATCAAAAGGTGTCCCAGGAGGGAGCGCCCGATGATTTTACGCCCCTCAATGTTCCCGAATGGAATTTAAGGAGCTCGTTTCTGTTTTCGAGTGAGGTTTTTAACAAAGCTCTCTTTTTGCAAGTCGGCGCAACGGCTCAGTATTTCACCCTATATTATGCAGATCGATACAATGCCCACCTTGGGGAGTTTGCCTCTCAAAACCACACCCAAATTGGAGAATTTCCACGGATTGATCTGTTTTTTAATGCCAAAATTCAACAAACCCGCTTGTATTTCAAATACGAACACTTTAACAGCAACCAAACAGGCTATAATTATTACGCAGCTCCCTTTACGCCCTACCGTGATTCCATCATCCGATTTGGCTTGGTTTGGAACTTTTTCCAGTAATATCAGTATCCATTTTCAGTAGTCAGTTTCCATCGCTTATGGCTCCATAACCACATTTCGGGAGCCACTATAATGGCCTCCTGAAGGGCTTGTGAATAATTCTGAATCAAATCGTTGGGAACTTTATCGTTTTTGTTGGGATGAAGGGGAACAAAGCGAATTTCGTAGTATCCTCTTTTGGGTTTTCTAAAATGGGGAAATAGTACCACCAAGTCTAATTTTTTGGAAATCCGATCCACGCCTGTCAAAAAAGCCGTCTTACGATTAAAAAAATCAGTCCAAATTACATTTTTTGCATTGGCAGGGCTTTGATCCCCAACCATTAAGGTCATATGTCTGATGTTTTTTGTTTTCATATCAACCAGTTTCTTGAACCCTTGGTGAGAGGGGATGCACTCCATACCGAATCGACTACGGATGAGCTTAGACCAAAAGGAGTGAATTGTAGGCAACGAAAAGCAAAAATTACTCGATTTGGGTATCTCAAATTTAGCCAAATAAATTATAAAACAAAAAAAGGGCTAAAATGCCCTTTTATAATCGCTAATGAGGCAATTTATACTGCGATCAAATCTCCCATCTTGTTTTTTAAAGGAAGCTCAGAGCTGCCCATCAGGTAGGTGTCAACTTGATGCGCTGCTTCTCTACCTTCTGAAATGGCCCATACAATCAACGACTGCCCTCTTCTGGCGTCTCCAGCAGTGAATATCTTGGATTTGCCGGTTTGATATTGATTTTCTCCTTTGATGTTTCCACGGTCGTCAAAAGTCAATCCAAATTGTTCCGGCAATGATTTTTCAGGTCCGGTGAATCCAAGCGCCAAAAGGGCCAGTTCACAAGGCCATTCTTTTTCGGAGCCTTTAATTTCTATGAGTTTGGGACGCTCACCAGGAATTTTTTTCCATTCCACCTCTACGGTTTTCAACCCTTTTAGGTTGCCTTTGCCGTCAGCTACAAATTCTTTGGTGAGGATACTCCACTCCCTGTGACTTCCTTCTTCGTGAGAGGAGCTGGTCTTGAGTTTGAAGGGCCAGTAAGGCCAAGGATTGTCTTCTGTTCTGCCATCGGCAGGTTTGGGCATGATTTCAAAATTGGTCACACTTTTGGCCCCTTGTCGATTGGAGGTGCCAATGCAATCGGAACCGGTGTCTCCTCCGCCTATGACCACCACATTGCGGTCTTTGGCCAAAAATTTGGGGTCTCTTTTGTGTTGACCATCTACCGCCTTATTGTTGTGTGGTAAAAAGTCCATGGCCTGAACCACTCCATTCAAATCGGCACCAGGGATGGGGAGTTCACGCATTACAGAAGCGCCGGTACAGATCACCACCGCATCAAATTCCTTTTCTAATTCCTCAGCACTGATGGTCTTCCCTACCTCAACTTCGCATTTAAATTCAATGCCTTCGGCTTCGAGAACGGCTATGCGTCTGTCGATTACATTTTTTTCCATCTTAAAATCGGGAATACCATAACGCAACAATCCACCGATCTTGTTGTCTCTTTCAAAAACCGTTACGTTGTGTCCAGCTCTGTTCAGTTGTTGTGCAGCCGCTAAGCCCGCAGGCCCTGAGCCAATGATGGCCACAGTTTTTCCTGTTCTGTGTGCAGGGGGGATTGGTTTGATCCAACCTTCTGAAAACCCGCGCTCAACGATGTATTTCTCAATCAACTCAATGGATACCGGAGGATTGATAATGCCCAACACACAAGCTTCTTCGCATGGAGCAGGACACAACCTTCCAGTAAACTCGGGGAAGTTATTGGTGGAATGTAAAATGGTTAGGGCCTTTTCCCATTCGTTTTTGTAAACAGCATCGTTGAAGTCAGGAATCAAATTACCCAACGGACATCCACTGTGACAAAAAGGGACACCACAATCCATACATCTGCCCCCTTGTTCCTGAAGCTCCCCGTTTTTAGGAGCTACCGTAAACTCTTTGTAGTTTTGAATACGCTCTTCTGGAGCCACAACTGGCTCCTTGATTCTTTCGTATTCCATAAATCCTCTTAATTTTCCCATGATTAATCGATTTTTGCTTCTTCTGCTTCTTTGGCTAACATCTCTAATGCACGCTTGTAATCCGTTGGCATTACTTTGATAAACTTCTTAGAACTTTTACTCCAGTTCTCGAGGATCATTTTGGCACGAGAACTATTGGTGTAATCTACATGATTGTTGAGTAAACCAAGTACTTTTTCAAAATCTTGATCTGTCAAATCCTCCAATTCTACCATTTCCAGGTTGAATTTTTTATCGTCGAAGGTGCCGTCATCGCTGTATAGGTAGGCAATTCCTCCACTCATTCCGGCGGCGAAATTTCTTCCAAACGTACCCAAAACAAGGGCGATTCCCCCCGTCATGTATTCACAACCGTGGTCTCCAATTCCCTCAACCACTGCGGTGGCCCCAGAGTTTCTGACACAGAAACGCTCTCCCGCTACACCATTGATATAGGCCTCTCCAGTCACGGCTCCGTACAAGGCAACATTTCCAATGATGATATTTTTATCCGCCTTGAAAGTAGCTTCTTTGGGAACTTTAGCGATGAGTTTTCCTCCAGACAATCCTTTTCCAAAATAGTCGTTACAATTTCCGATGACCTTCAGGAACAGCCCTTTGGTAGCAAAAGCACCAAAGCTTTGCCCTGCAGTTCCCGTAAAATGGATGCTCAAGGTGTCTTCTGGCAGCCCATTAGCACCGTGAATTTTTGAGATTTCATTGCTCAATATCGCCCCCACCGCTCGATCGGTATTTTTGATATTGAATTCAAGGTGTTGGGGATCTTTTCTGTAGATGGCCGTATGGGCTTTGGAAACGATTTTAAAGTCCAAAACTTTTTCCAATCCATGGTCTTGTTTTTTGGTATTGTAGGTGTCAACATAATCCGGTATTTCGGGTTTATAAAGGATTTTTGACAGATCGATACCTTGTGCTTTGTAATGATTGATGGCTTTGTTCATGTTGAGCTTTTGAGACTGTCCCACCATCTCGTCCAGGGTTCTGAACCCAAGGCTGGCCATAATTTCTCTTAACTCCTGCGCGACGAAATACATGAAATTGATGACGTGTTCGGGCTTGCCCTTAAAATTCTTTCTCAACTCAGGATCTTGCGTAGCGATCCCCACCGGACAGGTATTCAGGTGACAGGCGCGCATCATAATACAACCAGAGGCTACCAGGGGTGCAGTCGAGAATCCAAATTCTTCAGCCCCTAATAAGCAGGCAATGGCGACATCGCGACCGGTTTTCATTTGTCCATCACATTCCAGTACAATACGCGAACGCAGATCGTTCATTACTAAAGTTTGCTGCGCCTCGGCAATGCCCAGTTCCCAGGGCAGTCCGGCATGCTTTAGTGAGGTCAATGGTGAGGCACCCGTTCCACCATCGTAACCGGAGATTAAAACAACATCCGCCTTGGCTTTAGCTACTCCAGCAGCAATGGTTCCTACGCCAACTTCGGAAACCAGTTTGACATTGATTCTCGCTTCTCGGTTGGCATTTTTAAGATCAAAGATCAGTTGAGCCAGATCTTCAATAGAGTATATGTCATGGTGGGGTGGGGGAGAAATCAATCCCACATAGGGGGTTGAGTTTCTCACGGAGGCAATGTAGGGATTGACTTTCGGTCCGGGCAATTGTCCACCTTCTCCTGGTTTTGCCCCTTGGGCCATTTTGATCTGTATTTCTTTGGCCGAACTCAGGTAGTGACTCGAAACCCCAAATCTCCCAGAGGCTACCTGCTTGATGGCACTGTTTTTCCAGTTACCATCCAAATCGGGCTGGAATCTGTTGGGATCCTCTCCACCCTCTCCAGAGTTACTTTTACCTCCAATACGGTTCATGGCAATGGCCAAATTCTCATGGGCCTCAGCACTGATGGATCCCAATGACATGGCACCCGTTTTGAATCGCTTGACGATGGCCGTCCAAGGCTCAACCTCCTCTAAGGGGATGGGATCAAAACTTGAAAATTCGAACATGCCGCGCAGGGTCATGAGCTTTTCACTTTGCTCATTGATCAGTTTAGAGTAAACCTCGTAGGTTTCAAATTTATTTTGCCGAACGGCTTGTTGAAGTTTGGCAATACTGGCGGGATTCAACATGTGATTTTCACCATCTCTTCTCCAACGGTAATCTCCTCCAATTTCAAGAGGCATGTTGGGAATATTTTTTTGGCTGTAGGCTTTTTGAAAGCGTTGGTGGATTTCTTTTTCAATTTCATACAATCCAATGCCCTCAATACGAGTAGCAGTTTTACAGAAATAGGTGTCAATGAATTTTTGATTCAATCCTAAGGCTTCAAAGATCTGCGCCCCGCGATAGGAATGTAAGGTGGAGATACCGATTTTGTTCATCACCTTGACAATACCCTTGGCAATGGCTTTGTTGAAATTGTCAATGGCTTTTTCCGTACCAAACCCTTCAATGACATTGTTTTCTACCTGATGTGCAATGATCTCGTTAACCATATAGGGGTTGATGGCACTGGCACCATAGCCAAATAGTAGAGAGAAGTGGTGGGGTTCTCTGGGTTCAGCCGATTCAATGATGATGCCGAACTGAGAACGTTTTTTTAGTTTTTTGAGTCCATGATGGGCATGTGAACAGGCGAGCAACATGGGAATAGGGGCTTTTTTTGGAGAAATACCACGATCCGAAAGAATGATGATGTTGGCACCGCCATCTACTGCTTTTTCGATATCCAAAAGCATTTGATGTAAGGCCATTTCAAGACCATTGTGTCCTCTCTCTACTTCATATAGGGTGCTGATGGAGATTGCTTCGTAATCCGAGTGTTTGATGTATTTAATTTTGTCCAAATCTTCGTTGGAGATCACCGGATTCTGTATTCTTAATTTCTTGCATTGCTCAGGAACCACTTCAAATATGTTGTGGTCACTTCCAATGGAAAGGCTGGTGTCGGTTACAATTTCCTCACGAATACCATCCAAGGGTGGATTGGTTACTTGTGCAAAGAGTTGCTTGAAGTAGTTGTAAAGCAACTGTGGCCGGTCGGATAAAACCGCGAGAGGCGTATCGGTACCCATAGAGCCAATGGCTTCTTTGGCATTAACACTCATCGGGTTGATGAGGGTTTTGATGTCTTCTTGGGTGTAACCGAAAACCCTTAAACGGGTTTCAAAATCTTCGCTTTCAACAGGGGTTTTATTTCCAGTGTAGGGAACGTCTTTAAGTTCAAGAAGGTTTTCATCGAGCCACTTTCGGTAGGGTTTTTTTCCTACGATTTCTTTTTTGATTTCTTCATCCTCAATAATTCTTCCTTCGTCCATGTTAACCAGGAACATTTTCCCAGGCTCCAACCGACCGTGTATTTCAACGTTATCGGGTTGGATGTCTAAGACGCCGGCTTCAGAGGACATGACCACATAACCGTCTTTGGTCACCGTATAACGGGAGGGTCTGAGGCCGTTTCTATCGAGTAATGCACCAATGTATTTTCCATCGGTAAAAGGAATGGAAGCTGGGCCATCCCAAGGTTCCATTATACAGGCATTGTACTCATAAAAAGCTTTTTTGTCGTCCTCCATGGAAAGGTGTTTTTCCCATGCTTCAGGAACCATCATCATCATCACTTCGGGGAGTGATCTGCCAGTGGACAAAAGTAATTCTAAAGTCATATCCATCGATGAAGAGTCGGACTTTCCAGGCAAAACAACGGGCAATATTTTTTTGATGTCATCTCCAAATGCATCGCTTTCAAAGAGTTCTTCACGAATTTCCATTCTACTGAAATTTCCCTTGAAAGTATTGATTTCACCATTATGACACATATATCTGAAGGGTTGTGCCAGATCCCAAGTGGGGAAGGTATTGGTTGAAAACCGCTGGTGTACCAATGCCAAACGGGTCACCACCATGGGGTCATTGAGATCCTTGTAGTAGGCATTGATGTCCTCAGGGGTGAGCAGTCCTTTGTAAATTAAGGTATGGGTGGACAAGCTGGGAAGATAAAAATAGTCTGCTTGTGACAATTTAGAGGCTTTAACGGTATGCTCGGTAACTTTTCTGGCGATAAAAAGTTTGGTATTGAATTCTTGTTCACTGATTTTGTTCGCTCCTTTACCGATAAATATTTGACGAATTTCGGGTTCGGTTTGTGCAGCAATGGCGCCTACTTGGCTTTGATCAACCGGAACTTTCCTCCACCCCAAGATTTTTAACCCCTGTTGAACAATCTCGTTTTCAAAAGTATCGATACAAAACTTCATTTGATTTTCTTTGCGAGGGAGGAATACCATACCCACAGCATACTGGTGAAAATTTGGAAGCTCAAAATCACATTTCTCTACAAAAAAATCATGAGGTATTTCAATTAATATCCCAGCACCATCTCCTGTTTTACCATCGGCACTAACGGCACCTCGGTGTTCCAATTTTACTAGAATATCCAGTGCTTTGTGGATGATATCATTGGTCTTTTTTCCTTGGAGACTGCATATAAAACCAGCACCACAGTTGTCGTGCTCATTTTCTGGGGAATATAATCCTTGTTTTTGTGGCAACATCAATAACATTTTTATTTAAGGGGCTACGAATTTAATCGTTTAGAGTCTAAGCCCAAAAGTTTGACAAATACAATAAAATACAATTGTCAAATTACGATTTTTAGACTAAATTTTTATCAAATACACAATCATTCATTTATTTTAGTCGTTTATTTTTAATAGTATTTAACTAAGCATCGAGCAAAAATTGTTTGTAGACAATCCATCCAAAACCTACCATTTGATTGGCTGTATGTCTGGTACTTCGCTGGACGGCATTGATTTGGCCTATGTTAAATTCACTAAGGAGGGGGATTGGTCGTTTGAGATATTGGCTTCCCATACCCATCAATACAGTGCATCGTGGAGGAGAAAATTGGCCGAGGCCATAACACTTTCACCAGCGGAAATCTCAAAATTAGATACCGATTACACCCGCTTTTTATCCCGTCAAATTTTAGATTTTATGGATCAAAAAAAGATCCACCCACTGGATGCGGTTGCTACTCATGGTCATACCGTTTTTCACCAACCGAACAAGGGCTTGACTTTTCAAATGGGAAATTTAGCCGAACTGGCAGATGAGTTGGGCTGCACAGTGGTCTGTGATTTTAGGGTTCAGGATGTGGCTTTGGGGGGGCAGGGTGCGCCTTTGGTTCCTATTGGAGATATATATTTATTCAAAACCTACCAAGCTTGTCTCAACCTCGGGGGGTTTTCCAATATAAGTATCAAAAGTGATCAAGCGGTCTTAGCCTATGATATATGCGCGGTCAATACGGTGCTCAATGCCTTGGCGCAACGGAAGAACAGGGTCTATGACGACCGTGGAAAAATGGCTCGGATAGGAAAATTCCTTCCGCCTTTTTATCAAGAATTAGAGGAAATCAATCACTATTCGAAAACCCCACCTAAATCTCTAGGTCAAGAGTGGGTCAATAAAAATGTTGTTCCAATCATCTATAAATATAGTCAACAATCTACAGAGGATCTCTTGCATACCTACACCCATCATATTTCAGATCAAATCGTAAAATGCTTGCCGGATCAAGGAGCTGTTTTGCTCAGTGGGGGTGGTACTTACAATACTTATTTGGTTGAATTGTTAAAGCAAAAATCCAGGGCTGAGATTGTTATTCCTCCTCCTGCGCTGATCGATTACAAGGAAGCTTTAATTTTTGGTTTTTTAGGTTTGCTGAGGTTATTGGGTTCAGATAATTGTTTGGCCAATGTAACTGGAGCCCGACATAACCACTCCAGTGGAAAAATTTTTCATCAAAAACGAAAGAGTAACTCAGATTATTTATAATTTGTACACCCAATATTTAACAGATTTTAGAGATCAATTTTACGAAATAGATGGAAATTACCCTTATCAGTATTTTTGTGCTGGGCTATCTTGCCATTACCCTTGAACACACGCTTAAAATAGACAAACTCATCCCAGCATTGGCCATGATGGCCATTCTTTGGGCATTGATCTCTCTTTTTCACCTCCCTGTTTTTGAGGTAGATACCCTGATGAGAAAGCTCAAACCTTCACATGTAGATGAGGTACTGTTGCACCATTTGGGAAAAACAGCAGAGATTATCATTTTTCTTTTGGGAGCCATGACCATAGTTGAAATCATCGATTACTTCAATGGATTTTCCACTATCAAAAGCTTTATCAAAACAAAATCCAAAAAGGGTTTGTTGGTCATCTTCTCTTTATTAGCATTTTTACTTTCCGCCATCATCGATAATTTGACCGCTACCATTGTATTGATTACCATTCTTCAGAAAGTAATTCAAGACAGAGACACCAGAATTTGGTTTTCGGGCTTGATCATTATTACAGCCAACGCTGGAGGTGCTTGGTCTCCAATCGGCGATGTGACCACCACCATGTTGTGGATTGGAGATAAGGTAACTACGCTTAAATTGATTCAGTACCTACTCATTCCATCATTGATTTGTATGATTGTACCCGTAGCTTTGGCCACTACCTTGCCTGCATTCCAAGGAAATATTTCAGAGGATTTGGATGGATCTGACAATGAAGTTCATCCCAATGGAGCTGCCATGCTTTATTTGGGACTCTCGGCCATTGTTTTTGTCCCTGTTTTTAAAACCCTAACCCATCTGCCTCCCTATGTGGGCATGATGCTCTCCCTTACAGTGGTTGCTACTTTTGCTGAATACTTTAGTAATGCAAAAATCAATATTACCTCCATCGATGCGGAGCATGAGGAGCATTCCAGTCACAGTCCGGTTCACAGATCCCTCTCCAAAATAGAATTGCCCAGTATACTTTTCTTTCTGGGGATTTTGTTGGCCGTAGCGGCCTTGGAATCCTTAGGGATGCTTTTTGAGTTTGCTGGTGCACTTAATTCGGCACTTCCCAACTCCGATGTAGTAGTGATGCTGTTGGGTCTTGGCTCGGCGGTGGTTGACAATGTGCCATTGGTCGCAGCCAGTATGGGCATGTTTTCCGAAACGGTAGATCATCCCCTTTGGCACTTTATTGCTTTTGCTACAGGAACTGGTGGGAGTATGCTCATCATTGGTTCGGCAGCAGGTGTTGTGGCCATGGGCATGGAAAAAATTGATTTTTTCTGGTATCTGAAAAAAATCTCTTGGTTGGCCTTAGCAGGTTTTATCGCTGGGTCGATTTGTTTTATCGCAATGAGAGATTTTATTTTTTAAAAGAGTAAAATTTTTTTTGTTCCATTTCGTTCTAAAGTAAAAGCACTTGCATGATGGTATTATTTCAAGATGCCCCCCTACAGACTGAAAAAACCTTATCTCTGATTGAATTGGTTCAAGATGGAGGATTGGGTGGACAGCTCATTATAGGACTTCTTTTTCTATTGTTGATCATTGTCATCTATATTTATTTTGAACGCTTGTTTGCGATCAAATCGGCCTCTAAGATCAGCCCGAATTTTATGACACAGATCAAAACCTATGTGCTCAACAACAAGATCGATGGAGCGCAGTCTTTGTGTTTGAGTGAGAACAAACCCGTTGCTCGTTTGATTGCAAAGGGGATCTCCCGAATTGGTCGACCCTTGGAAGACATCAGTACTGCCATTGAGAATGCCGGTCGATTAGAGATTTACAAGTTGGAAAAAAACGTAAGTATTCTGGCGACCATTGCGGGAGCGGCTCCCATGATTGGTTTTTTGGGAACAGTGATTGGTATGATTCTTTCTATTTTTGAAATTTCCAATGCAGGGGGCAATATCGACATGCAACTGTTGTCCAACGGACTCTACACGGCCATGACCACAACGGTAGCTGGACTCATAGTAGGAATTGTCGGTTATATTACCTATAATCATTTGGTGGTGAAAACCAATAAGGTTGTTTATCAAATGGAAGCAACTTCATTGGAGTTTTTTGATTTATTGAACGAACCAGCCTAGTATGAATCTCAGAGGAAGAAATAAGATCACTCCCGAGTTTAACATGTCTTCGATGACGGATGTGGTTTTTTTGTTATTGATTTTCTTTATGATAGCCTCCACCTTGGCAAAAAATTTGGATACAATAGAGGTGAAGCTCCCTCAAGCAAAAGGGAAAACAGAAAACCGCAACACCGTGGCGGTAACCATCAACAATCGTTCTCAGTTTTTTATTGATTCCAAACAAATCTCAAAAAACAGTATGGAAAGGGAATTACTTGGAAAGCTGAAAAGCTCCAGTAGTCCCTCTATTGTGCTCAGAGCAGAGGAAAAAGTTCCCATCGATCAGGTGGTTTTCGTAATGAACATTGCCAATCAAAACGCCATTAAAGTGGTTTTGGCCGTTGATGCCCCATGAAATATTTAAAAACACCCCACGAAAAAAAATCTGCTGCAGTGACCACGCTGATTACTGCGCTGTTGATTCTCCTTTTTTTTCTATTGGGCCTGAAGTATCAGGATCCTCCGATTAGTTTTGGGATGGAAGTCAACTTCGGTTCAGCGACCCAGGGGAAGGGCAAGACCCAACCGCAAAAAAGCGTTGTGACAAAGCCTAACCCAATAGCGCAGCCGGAAAAGCCAACCCCCAAGGCGGCCCCCAAAAAGACAGCGCAGTCCAAGGTGGCTACTCAAGACCAAAGCGATATGGCAGTTCCAGCCAAAAAAGAAAAAACTCCCCCCGCTCCAAAAAAAGAGGAGCCCAAAAAAATTGAACCCCCAAAACCCAAAGTGGATCAGTCCACCAAAAATATTTTGTCCAAACTGGTCAATCAGAAAAACACCGAGGAAAAGCCCCTTCAATCTGGGGAAGGCAATGACGATGTGGAGGGCGACAAAGGTAAAATTGAGGGCAATCCCTATGCCAACAGTTATTTTAATTTGGCAGGTCCAGGGGGCATGGGCAAAGGATTTGGGCTAAACGGCCGCCGGTTGGAGTCGCGAGGAAAAGTAACCCAATTGTGCAATCAAGAAGGAGTGGTGGTGGTCAGAATCACCGTCAACCGTCAGGGGGACGTGGTACAGGCCGAGCCTGGGGTTAAGGGAACCACCAATACCCATCCCTGTTTACTACAACCCGCCAAAGCAACTGCCATGCTTCACAAGTGGTTTCCCGATGCCAAAGCTCCCTCCCAACAAATAGGTTTTGTAGTGATTCAATTCAAATTGGGGGAATAGATTGGAAAAGTATGAATCCATTTTGGGTTGGATGTTGACACAACTTCCAATGTATCAAAAAAAAGGAGCCCAAGCCTACCGACCCGATTTATCGCGGATGGAGAAATTTTGTAATCATCTTCAACAACCGCAAAAAAAGTTTAAATCCATTCATATAGCAGGCACCAACGGTAAGGGTTCAACCGCCCATATGATGGCCTCCATCCTTCAACAACACGGTTATAAGGTAGGACTGTATACCTCCCCCCATCTCAAAGATTTTAGAGAAAGAATAAAAATCAATGGTGCGCTGATTGAGAAAGACTTTGTGGTGGATTTTGTTGAAAGGCACCGTTCTTATTTAGAGGATCACAAATTGTCTTTTTTTGAGATGACGGTGGGATTGGCATTTTCTTATTTTTCGAAAAGGGACTTGGACATTGCTGTCATAGAAGTGGGAATGGGCGGAAGATTGGATGGAACCAATTTGATTATGCCCGAATTGAGTGTCATTACTAATATCGGTATGGATCACACTCAGTTTTTGGGGAACAGCCTACAAGCCATAGCAGGGGAAAAGGCTGGGATCATCAAATCGAGGGCGCCCGTAGTCATTGGAACCACCCAAGTGGAGACCCAAGCTGTTTTTAGGGAAAAAGCCAAGGCATTGAAAGCACCAATTATTTTTGCTGATCAAACCGAGGCTATGGAATACGAATCAGACTTGAAGGGAAATTATCAGCGACATAACATCCAGACCGCTCTTGTTGGACTCCAACATTTAAAGGGATTTGAACTGCATCCCAAAACTATAGAGAAGGGCTTGATGAATGTGGTGGACAATACTGGTTTAAAAGGCAGGTGGCAAGTTATGGGTGATGCACCAATGATCGTAGCCGATGTGGCGCATAACAAAGAAGGATTGCAATACATCCTACCTCAGATCGAATCTCATTCCTATCGTCAACTTCATTTGGTTATGGGTTTTGTCAATGACAAGGCGGTAGATGAAATCCTCCGGCTTTTTCCCCAAAATGCGCAATATTACTTTTCTGCTCCTCAGATTCCCCGTGCCCTAGCTGTCGCGGATTTGGAACCGATGGTAAAGCGGTTAGGGATCCCCTATCAAATTTTTCCATCGGTTGAATCTGCTTTTTTGGCCGCCCAGGGACAAGCCCATGCCGATGATTTTATATTTGTAGGGGGAAGCACTTTTGTGGTGGCAGAGATTCTATAGATTTATGAGGTTTGATCCGCTAAACTTTCTAAATTTACTCTATATTTATTAATGTTTAATGAATCCATATCAATCCTTAGCAACTTCAAATCCAGGCAATGGCTCTGCTGCAGAGTATGAATTCATTGGCGAGTTGATCAAGCAATATGCTCCCGCTAATGTACTGATTTTCAGTGTAGGAAAAGACAGCAGCCTTTGGTATTCCCTTAACCAAGGGGGAAATACCCTATTCTTGGAAGACATCAGGAAGTGGATCAGGTTTAGCCGTAAAGGGAGTCCAGAAATCAATGTTTTAAAGGTCAGTTATTCTACACGCAGGAAAAATTGGAAAAAACTACTTGACCAAAACGATCGGCTGCAGATGAGGTTGCCCGATTATATCAAAAATACGGTATGGGATGTAGTCTTTGTTGATGGTCCTCGTGGATACAACGATAAGGTGCCCGGAAGAATGCAGAGCATTTACTCCGCTTCACAGTTAAAAACCCGTCATCTGTTGGTACACGATTGTGATCGTGAGGTAGAAAAAACCTATTTTAAACATTACCTCGGTGAACCAACCACCGTGATTGACAAACTCTACCACAAGCAACTGAACTTAAAATAGGCTTGGTTTAATAGAGGGTTTTTTATACTGTTTTTTTATATTTGCCATGCAAATTCGGGCGCGTAGCTCAGTTGGTTCAGAGCACTTGGTTTACACCCAAGGGGTCAGGGGTTCGAATCCCTTCGCGCCCACATCAATTAGAATCCTGATGATTTTTCATCGGGACTGTAGTCTACCTCTAAACTGTTGTTGTCTGTTAAAGTATAAATGACTTCAACATTTAAATTTCCAGGGTAACCTTCTTCCATATGTTGACTTAAATAGGAAAGTTTTAGCTTGGCTTTATCTTTTAGTGTTTCGGTTTCTGCTTTCCAAACTACCTTATCAAATCCTTTGATACCTCCGTGAAGGTGATTTTTACCATTATTTTGGATAAGGGTGTATTCTTGTCTATTGAGACTGAATTTACCATTTGCAATCCGATTTCCATAACGACCAATCAGCGAACCGAAGTAGGGACTACCATTTTCGTAATCAAGTAGATTGTCGTATCCCAAAACCACATCTTTGCTTTTGCCATTGATATCTGGAACATTTAAACTGCTTACGATGCCTCCATAGGTGATGATTTGAACCTGCATTCCGGATTGATTTGAAAGCGTATATCGATCTATAGTTTTTCCC
>Ga0181560_10001175_pt1 | contig 24470 bp, 26 predicted proteins | sample 011ome_20_FD_133751 | JGI IMG/M metagenome (GOLD analysis project Ga0181560, IMG submission 133751) | Coastal salt marsh microbial communities from the Groves Creek Marsh, Skidaway Island, Georgia - 011509CT metaG (megahit assembly) | ecosystem: Environmental > Aquatic > Marine > Intertidal...
CCCTGCGCGCCGGCGTCGCGGTCCAGAAAGAACGGGATGTGGCTGGCATAGGGCGCGTTTTCGAGTGCGCCGGCCAGGATACCGAAGGGGTGCGCCGTGATCAGGTCGTGAAGCGTGCCGGTGTCGCTGACCCGGAAGCTTTTGGGAATGTACATGCAGTGCTCTCCGGCGGGCGCGGCAGGTGCCGCAAAAACAAAACCGCCGCGGCAAGAACCGCGGCGGCGTATTCACGTAACTGGCGTGTGATGCTCACAGGCGGCGTTCCACCATCATCTGCTTGATCGACGCGATGGCCTTGGCCGGGTTGAGATGCTTCGGACAGGTCTTCGTGCAGTTCATGATCGTGTGGCAACGATAGAGCCGGAAGGGGTCTTCCAGATTGTCGAGGCGTTCACCGGTCGCTTCGTCGCGGGAATCGGCGAGCCAGCGATAGGCCTGCAGCAGGATGGCCGGTCCGAGATAGCGGTCCTCGTTCCACCAGTAGCTGGGGCAGGAGGTCGAACAGCAGGCGCAGAGCACACATTCCCACAGGCCGTCGATCTTGGCGCGGTCTTCGGGGGACTGCAGACGCTCGCGTTCGGGTGCCGGTGTGTCGGTCTTCAGCCAGGGCTCGATTTCCCGGTACTGGGCGAAGAAGTGCGTCTGGTCGGGCACCAGATCCTTGATCACCGACTGATGCGGCAGGGGATAGATCTTCAGATCCCCTTTGGCGTCCGCGATGTACTTGGTGCAGGCCAGCGTGTTGGCGCCGTCGATGTTCATGGCGCAGGAGCCGCACACGCCCTCGCGGCAGGACCGCCGGAAGGTGAGGGTCGAATCGACCTCGTTCTTGATCTTGATCAGGGCGTCGAGAACCATCGGCCCGCAATCGTCGAGATCGATATGATAGGTGTCGATCCGCGGGTTCTGGTCATCGTCGGGCGACCAGCGATAGACCTTCAGGGCCTTGGTGTTGGTCGCGCCCTCGGGCTTCGGCCATTCCTTGCCTTCGATGGGCTTGGAATTCTTCGGGAGTGAAAACTCAGCCATTTTTCAAATTCTCCTTCGTCGCCAAACGGGACTAGTAGGTCCGCGCCTTGGGCGGGAAGCTTTCGACTTCATCGGTGAGCGTTTCGAGGTGCACCGGACGATACTCGGTCCGAACCTCGCCCTTCTCGTTGACCCAGGCCAGCGAGTGTTTCATCCACTTCTCGTCATCACGTTCGGAGAAATCCTCACGTGCATGAGCACCACGGCTTTCCTCGCGCCGTTTGGCGCAATTGATCGTCGCGGCCGCCTGAACCATCAGGTTGTCGAGCTCGAGGGTCTCGATCAGGTCCGAGTTCCAGATCAGGGATGTGTCGTTGACGTTCAGGTCGTCGCGCGCGGCCCACAGATCATTGAGCTGATCGACGCCCTCCTGCAGAACTTCACCGGTGCGGAAGACCGCGCAGTTGTTCTGCATGACCCGCTGCATGTCGAGGCGCAGCTTGGCCGTCGGCGTGCCGCCCTTGGCATGGCGGAAGCGGTCGAGGCGCGCGAGGGCTTCTTCGCCTGCATTTTCGGGCAGGGGATCGTGGTCGGCGCCGGGCGTCACCACATCGGCAGCGTATTCGGCTGCCGCGCGTCCGAAGACGACGAGATCGAGCAGCGAGTTCGATCCGAGACGGTTTGCGCCGTGGACGGATACACTCGCGGCTTCGCCGATGGCCATCAGGCCCTCGACCGTCGCCTCGGGATCGGATTCGGTCCAGGTGCGGACCTGACCCCGATAGGTCGTCGGGATACCGCCCATATTGTAGTGGCAGGTCGGCAGCACCGGGATCGGTTCCTTGGTGACATCGACGCCGGCGAAAATGCGTGCCGTTTCGGAAATACCGGGCAGGCGTTCGGCGATCACCGCCGGGTCGAGATGTTCCAGATGCAGGTGGATGTGATCCTTTTCCGGACCCACGCCGCGGCCTTCGCGAATCTCGATGGTCATCGAGCGGCTCACCACGTCACGCGAGGCGAGGTCCTTGGCCGACGGGGCATAGCGTTCCATGAAGCGCTCGCCCTCGGAGTTGGTCAGATAACCGCCTTCGCCGCGCGAACCTTCCGTGATCAGCGCGCCCGCACCGTAAATGCCGGTGGGGTGGAACTGCACGAATTCGAGGTCCTCGAGCGGCAGGCCCGCACGTGCGACCATGGCGCTGCCATCGCCGGTGCAGGTGTGCGCGGACGTGGCCGAGAAATAGGCGCGTCCGTAGCCGCCGGTTGCCATGCAGATCTGATGTCCCCGGAAGCGGTGGATCGTGCCGTCGGCCATGTTCAGGGCCATGACGCCCCGGCAACGGCCGTCTTCCATGATCAGGTCGAGCGCAAAATACTCGATGAAGAACTCTGCGTCGTTCTTCAGGGACTGCTGATAGAGGGTGTGCAGGATCGCGTGACCGGTCCGGTCGGCAGCCGCACATGTCCGCTGGGCCGTGCCTTCGCCGTAGTTGGTCGTCATGCCGCCGAAGGGGCGCTGGTAGATCTTGCCTTCTTCGGTACGAGAGAAGGGCACGCCCTGATGTTCCAGCTCGATGATTGCGGGGATGGCCTCGCGCACCATGTATTCGATGGCATCCTGGTCGCCCAGCCAGTCCGACCCCTTGATGGTGTCGTACATGTGCCAGCGCCAGTCGTCCTTGCCCATATTGCCGAGCGCGGCCGAAATGCCGCCCTGGGCGGCCACGGTGTGTGAGCGCGTGGGGAAGACCTTGGTGATACAGGCCGTCTTCAGACCCTTCATCGCCATGCCGAAGGTGGCGCGCAGTCCTGCGCCGCCGGCCCCGACCACAACCACATCGTAGTCGTGATCAATTACTTCATATCCGCCGATGGTCGCCAACGTCAGCCTCCCAGTGCGATTGCGATGACGGCATAGACCGAAGCCACGCCGAGGAAGATGGCCGCACCCTTGACCGCGAGGATCAGGGCGACTTCAAGCCACTTCGTTTGAATGTAGTCCTCGATCACCACCTGAAGCCCAAGCTGGCCGTGATGGAACACGGCGATGATCAGAAGGGTCAGCAGCACGGCGTTGATCGGACTGCCGATAAAGGCCAGTGCTGCTTCATGATCTGCACCGGTGACGATGACCATCGAGGTGATGAACCAGATCACGAGCGGGATGAGGGCCAGCGCGGTGACGCGCTGGGCCCACCAGTGACCGGTTCCGGTTTTGGCAGAACCCATGCCGCGTGCGCGGCCGAGCGGTGTGCGTATGCTCATGGTCAGACGCCTCCCAGAGAGATGTAGCCCGCGACCCAGCAAATGACGGTCAGAACGGCGGCCGAGATCACAACCAGCCAGCCCGATGCATAGGCGGTCTTGAGTTCAAAGCCTCTGCCGGTGTCCCAGACCAGGTGCCGGATGCCGTTGCACAGGTGGTAGAACAGCGCGAAGGACCAGGCCAGAAGCAACAGGCGGCCCAGAAGCGAGCCGATGAAACTCTGAACCGAGTCGAATGCCGTAGGTCCGGTCGCCGCTGCAATCAGCCACCACACCAGCAGCAAGGTGCCGGCGGCCAGGCCGATGCCTGTGGCGCGATGCAGGATCGAAAGCACCGATGTCAACTGTGGGCGATAGACCTGAAGGTGCGGGGAAAGCGGTCTGTTGTTGGTCGCCATGCGGCCCCCTGTCTTTGGAGCGAGGTACGGAACGGAGTTGCGCCGAGCCTCAGTGACTTTTGTCCATCCTCAATCGTTCATGGCTTCCTACGCGCCGAAACGGATTCGGGATGAATGAGATGATGCGGTTTAGACCCGTCTGCCCCGTTTCGTCAATCCGCGAGAGGGCGCAAGACCTTGGAAAATCGGGCATTGTTGCCCGCTCTGCGAACAACTGTCGCACCACGGATGCATGAAGTGTGGAAAACCTGTGGAGTGATTGTGATCAGTGTTGCGAGTTTTGCACAGGAATCTGATTGGTGGCCGCGATTGCGCATTGCCCGGGAGGGACCTGTCAGTCGAACATCATGGAGCACGTAATGACGTGTCGGCGTTGTTCCCGCCATGTCCGGACAACCGCTCTGCGGCGGTTCGGGCTCTTCGAGAGACCCCGAGGGGGAGACTCGCGGGGCGGGACGGAAACGCCGGATCGGAAGCCGGGCCGCGAGGTGTGGCGGAAGGTCCGGGGAAGTCGGCAGGCGAACATGGTTCTTCGGAGCCGCTCCCCTCGGTGGAGGTTCGTCGCATCGTTCGGGTGTCGGAGGCGGGTAACCGCGTTTGGCGGGCCGGGCGGAGCCGGGAGGTCTGTGCGCATCGGAATGCCTTCGGGCGGACAGGTGCTGCGGGGCCGACCGGTGGGGAAGGTATCGTCGCGTTGGTGGCGGTCGTTTTGGCGGCACAGTTCGTTCGCGGAGTGTGACGCTGGCGAACCCCGGCTTCGGTCGGGGCTTGCAGAAACGGCAGCCGCGTCCCGCCTCCAGGCTCTCGCCGGCCAGGAATTCGGGACTGACCGACCGGAACGACACAGGCGCCTTCGGGCGGCTGGGCGGACCGGGAAGGCACAGCGGCCATGCTGGACCTGGAGTTTCGGGTTCCTTCGGGAACGCGGATGCGGCGCTGGCAACGGCGGTGTATCCGGGCATGACACGGGTTGGACACGTATCGGCCAGGGGTGCGATCCGTCCGCGTCACAAAACGGAATGTTCGTTGTTACGGGTCAGGTCTGATGTGTCACGGGGGCAACCCCGGGAAGCGGAAGATCAGGAAGGCGTCAGGCGTCACGGGCTCCGCGTCCATGCACCTGGCGCCTTCTGCTTTTCCGGTGATGGCGCGTCCGGTGGTGGTTCGGCGCTGTACGGATGTTCGGCACAAAAAAGCCCGGCGCTTTCGCACCGGGCTTTTTGTCAGGCGTCAGATCCGGGCTCCGCATCCAGGCAAATGAACACGTCACGGGTATCAAGCCGGTTTCGCTTCGGTCAAACGAATTCTTGTCTCGTGGCGCGAATTCGTCGCATGAAGGCTGGCGATGGTCGATATCCTCTCCATACAATCCCAGGTGACCTTTGGTCATGTCGGCAACAGCGCGGTCACGTTTCCGTTGCAACTGCTCGGTCATACCGTCTGGCCGGTTCCCACCGCGGTGCTCTCCAATCATGGCGGCTATCGCGAGAATGGCGGCGGAGTGCTGCCGGTCGAGACGGTCCGCGGCCTGCTGAACGGGCTGGTGCCCCGTGGCGTTCCGGCGGCCTGCGATCTCCTGCTGACCGGATATCTCGGGTCGCGGGAGGTGGCGGATCTGATCCGGGACGAGGTGGCACGCCTGCGCCAGGCCAATCCGCACTTGCGCTACTGCTGCGATCCGGTGATGGGGGACCGGGACACCGGCCTGTATGTCGCCGATGGTCTCGGCGAGTTCTTTCGCGATATCGCGCTCGCCAGCGCAGATATACTCACCCCGAATGCCTTCGAGCTTGAGGAACTGACGGGGATGTCCGGCGACGACCCGGTTGCTGCGGCGCGGCATCTGCTCGCAAAGATGCGCCCGGGCGGGTGCGTCCTGATCACGAGCTTCGAAAGCCCGGCCGTGTCCGAAAACCATGTGGCGATGGCTGCGGTGAACGCGCATTCCGCCTGGATGGTCCGGACGCCCCGGTTTGCGTTTGCCCGGGCCCCGCACGGCGCGGGCGATCTGGCCGCCGCGCTGTTCTCGGCGCATCTCACCGGGATGGGCGATGTGCCGGCGGCGCTGGAGGATTGCGCGTCCCGTTTGCACGCGATTTTCGCCTGCACGGCGGAGCGGGCAAACAGCGAGCTCGCGCTTGTGGACGCACGTGTGGCTTTTATGACGCCGCGGGAAAGATTCGTGGCCCGGCGGATCGATTAGACCGGCAGCAACTTGGCATCTGTCGCAAATCTGCTAGAACCGTTGTGAAGCTGGCTCGCACATCGGGGGGGTGAGCATCGGCAAACCAGCGAAGCGTACGTGACCGACTACATTCTCATCCAAGGTATCATCTTCGGTTTCTTCCTGGCATTGCCGGTGGGACCAGTCGGCGTGCTGTGCGTGCAACGGACCCTTGCCGAAGGGCGCCTGCATGGCCTGCTCTCGGGCCTCGGCGCGGCCGTGGGCGATGCGCTGTTTGGCGCGATTGCCGCGTTCGGGGTGAGCGCGGTCAAGGACTGGCTGGAGGCCCACCAGGACGATTTGCGGATTGTCGGCGGGTTTGTGCTCTTCGTGCTTGCGGCCCGGACCGTGTTCGGATCGCGCGGCACGCGGTCGCGAAAACCGGTCAAACGCTCGGAGAACGAAAACGAAAATCGCGTTGTGACCCAGAGCCTGGTGAAGGACTTCATCTCCACCTTCATGCTCGCCGTGACAAACCCGATCACGCTGATTGCCTTTGCTGGGTTGCTGGCCACGCTCGGCATCACCGATGCGGGCGCTTCGGTCGGCAACGCCTCGATCCTGGTGGCGGGTGTGTTCCTGGGCTCTGCAGGCTGGTGGCTGGCGATTTCAACCACCGCCGGGGTGTTCCGTCCCTTTGTTGACGGCACCTATCAGGTCTGGATGAATCGTGTGTCGGCCGGAATTCTGTTCGGCTTCGGCATCTATGCGCTGCTCAGCGGCTTCAATGTGACACCGCTGATCTACGACCTGTTTGTCTAGGACGCGCCGTCCGGCGCCCATCCTTCGGGCGCCAGTTCCCAATACGCAAACTCGAAAGCCGGCGCGACGGTGCAGCCGACCAGCGACCATTCGCCCTGCGAGACGGCGGTCTGCCAGTCTCCGGCGGGGATCGTGGCCTGGGGTGCCTGACCGGCCCGCAGATCGGTGCCCAGGATAAAGGTGCGGGCCGGTCCCGCGCTCGCGGCCGTGGTCAGCGCCAGCGGCGCGCCGCCGTACCAGTGCCAGATCTCATCGGCATCGGTGACACGGTGCCAGGCCGAAACTTCACCGGCGGCTAGCAGGTAGTAGATGGAAGAGCAGCTCCCCCGGCCGCCATCCGCTGCGAAGTCGCGATAGGTCTCGATGTAATGACCGCCTTCGGGATGCGGTTCGAGGCCGAGCAGTTTGACCACCGCGTCGGCATCCAGTCCGTCGATGCTCACACTCAGGCGTCCGGATCGGTCGCTTTGATCGAGGGGCGTTGCGCGAAGGTCTCGTACCAGCCCGTCAGTTTGGGACGGGCGCTGCGCCAGTCGGTGTCCGCGAAACGGAAGTCGCGATATCCGAGCGCACAGGCGACCGCAATCTGGCCGATCGTGACCGGGCCGTTCAGATCATCGGCCTCGTCTTCGAGTTGGTCGAGCGCTTCGTTGACGGAAAGTTCCTGGCGGTCGATGAGCTTCTGGGATGCGGCTTCGCCCTCGTGAAACATGCCCTCCATGCGGTTCAGCACGGAAGCATCGAGGATGCCGTCGGCAGCGGCCAGCTGACGCAACGCGGTCCACCGGTCCGGTCCTGCCGCGGGATAGATTTTCGTGCCGCCCTGGGCATCGAGGAATTCACAGACGATGTTGGACTGATAGAGCGCGGGTCCGTCATCGCGGATCAATGCGGGCACCTTGCCCACGGGATTGATGGCGCGGTAGCCGTCCGGATCGGCCCAGGGGTTGATCTCTTCCATGTCGATCTTGTCCGCGATGCCGGTCTCGATGGCGGCGGCGCGCGCCTTGCGGGCATAGGGTGAGGCTGCCGAGTAAATGAGCTTCATGGTCTTCCTTTCGGTCGCGATCATCCGATCACTCTGGTGTCTTGCGCGCGACTATACGGTCTCCGCTGGCGTGCCGTCATCTGTGTTAACCTCGCGCCATGTCGTTTGACGTTGTCGATCTTCGCGATTTCTACGCCACCAGTCTGGGCGCCGTGGCCCGGCGCATGGTGAACCGCCAGATACGCGCCCTGTGGCCGGATGTCGGCGGTATGAGTTTGCTCGGCTTTGGTTATGCCACGCCGTATCTGCGCCCCTATCTGGACGAAGCCCTGCGGGTCTGTGCCGTGATGCCCGACCGCATGGGGGTCCTGACCTGGCCGTCCGGGTCACCGGGTGAAAAGAACCTCTCTCTGGTGGCGCGGGAGGATGAAATCCCTCTGCCGGATCTCTCGATCAACCGGATCGTGATGGTTCACGGCCTCGAATCCAGCGAGAACGCGGGTCATCTGCTGCGGGAAATGTGGCGCGTGCTCTCGGATGGCGGACGGCTGATCGTGGTGGTGCCGAACCGTCGCTCGATCTGGGCGCGGGCCGATCACACACCCTTCGGACACGGGCATCCCTATTCCATGGAGCAACTCAACCGGGTTTTGCGGCAGTCCATGTTTACGCCGGTCCGCGAAACCCGCGCGCTGTTCTTCGCGCCGTCGCGCCGCCGCTTCTGGGTGACGGCCGCCCCGGCCTGGGAGCGGATCGGCGAGAGGTGGTTCAGCCCGCTCGGTGGTGTGGCCATTGTCGAGGCCACCAAGCAGATTTATGGCGCTGCGGCCGACGGCAAGACGGCGCGCCGGCGGGTCTATATGCCCGCGCCGGCGCCATCCCCGCAATCGGCCCGCAGTCCGGTGGCCGACTAGTCCGGTTTGCGGCTGATCACGAAGACAGCCTGCTCGGTCAGCAGGTTTGTCCAGTGTCCGATATGGGACCGGGTGCCGGTCTTGCCACTGCCGCCGATGGTGACGATGCGCTCGGTGACGAAGCCCAGTTCGTCGAGCAGGTCGGTAAAATCGGTGAGTGTGAAAAACCGGATGTTCGGGGATTCGTACCAGGCGTTGGGCAGGCTCTCGGAATTCGGGCTGCGGCCACCGAAGAACAGCTTTGCGCGGACCCGCCAGTAGCCGAAATTGGGGAAGCTGACCACGCCGCGCCGGCCGATGCGCAGCATCTCGCCCAGGACACCTTTGACATCGAAGATCGCGGGCAGGGTCTGGGACAGAATGACGTAGTCGAAGGCATCGTCGGGATAATTGTGCAGGTCGGTCTGGGCATCGCCCTGGACGACCGCCAGCCCGCGCGAGACGCAGCCGTTCACACCCTCCTGGCTGAGTTCAATGCCGCGCCCGTCGACCTGGCGCTCATGCACCAAAATGTCGAGCAGCACGCCGTCGCCACAACCCACATCGAGCACGCGGCTGCCGGGCGCGATCATCTCCGCGATGAGTTCCTGGTCGATGCGCACGCGCGCGGCATGGCTGGTTTCGGCCGGGGTCATGTCGCATCCTCCAGCGCACGCTGATCGGCAGCACCGCGCAGAAACCCGGAGAGGATTCGAAAGAACTCCGGCTCCTCGAGCAGAAAGGCATCGTGCCCGGATTCAGTCTCGATTTCGACAAAACTGACCGAGGCGGCCACCGCGTTGAGGGCATGCACGATCCGGCGGGACTCGCTGGTCGGGAACAACCAGTCCGAGGTGAAACTGATCAGGCAGAAGCGCACCGGAGAGCCCTCAAAGGCGCTGGCCAGATTGTCCCCATGCTCGGCGGCGATGTCGAAATAGTCCATGGCCCGGGTGATATAGAGATACGAGTTCGCGTCGAACCGCTCGACGAAGGAGCGGCCCTGATGGCGCAGGTAACTCTCGATCTGGAAATCCGCATCGAAACCGAAGGTGATCGCCTGGCGGTCCTGCAGGTTCCGCCCGAACTTCGTGTGCAGGGCAGAATCCGACAAATAGGTGATGTGAGCCGCCATGCGTGCCACGGCCAGGCCGCGCTCGGGTGGATCCGAGGCGGCATAGTAGTTGCCGCCGTCCCATTTCGGGTCGGCCATGATCGCCTGGCGTCCGACCTCGTGAAACGCGATGTTCTGTGCGGAATGGCGGGCGGCACCTGCAATCGGGATCGCGCAATAGACCATCTCGGGATAGCGCGCGGCCCATTCCAGGGTCTGCATGGCGCCCATGGAGCCGCCGATCACGGCAAACAACTGCGTGATCCCCAGATGCTCGACCACGAGCTTCTGGGCCGCAACCATGTCGGTGATGGTGATCAGCGGGAAATTCAGCCCGAAGGGCTGTCCGGTTGTGGGGTCGATATCCTTCGGCCCCGCCGAGCCCATGCAGCCGGCGAGCACATTCACGCAAATGACGAAATAGGAATCCGTGTCCACGGTCTTGCCGGGTCCGACAAGGCGCTCCCACCAGCCCGGCCGCCCGGTGACGGGATGGGGTTCGGCCAAATACTGATCGCCGGTCAGGGCGTGACAGACCAGAATGGCATTGGTTTTCTCAGCGTTGAGGGTGCCGTAGGTCTGATACGCCACCGTGAAAGGCCCCAGCAACTGGCCCGAGACAAGATGCATCGGCTCTTCTGCCCCGAGCACGAGGAAGTGCCCCGGCAGGTCCGTGACCGCGGGTTCCACTGCGATGCTTTCGCCGGCGCGACCGACGCCGTCATTCGGGTTCGTGGTCATGTTCTTGAGCGTTGTTGGGCCTTTGCCGCGTGCTGATTGCCAGACGTGGCGCACGCATAGCTAGGAGTCACGCCCAAGGGGTGTCAACGTTTTCTTTGCCAAAAAACCGCCATGGCGATACAACCTGAGCTGCTTTTTTCCCGGATGAGCAGGACGATGGGCAACGCGCCTGACAAGCTGGCGCCGCTGCGCCAAGAGATCGATTCCATCGATGAGCAATTGCACGATCTGCTGATGCGGCGTGCGGAAATCGTGGGTGAGATCGGGCAGCAGAAGGCATCCGATGGCGGACCGATATTCCGCCCCGCACGCGAAGCCCTGCTTTTGCGGCGCCTGCTCGCGCGCCATCATGGTGATATGCCGCGCGCCGTCGTGGTGCGGCTCTGGCGCGAGATCGTGGCGTCCTCCATTCGCCTGCAAAGCGACTTCAGCGTCGGCTACTGCCTGATGGGCGAGCACGGTGATGCATTGCGGCTGGCGAACGGACAGTTCGGTCTGGATGCCGATGTGACGCGACTGGCCTCGGCCTCGCAGGTTGTTTCTGCGGTCGGACGTGGTGATGTCTCCGTGGGGCTTGTGCCCCTGCCACACAGTTCGGACAGCCCCGAATGGTGGGCCGAGATGCGCAACTTCCCCGAACTGCACGTCATGGCACGGCTGCCCTGGTTCCGCCCGGCTTCCGAAAACGGCGATGCCGCGGGCGCACTGGTGCTCGCGAAGGGGGCACCGGAGGACACCGGTGATGACCGGACTGTTCTGACGTTCTTCTGTGACAGCGATGTGAGCCGCGCCCGCTTTGCCGAGCTGGCCGGCCAGAACGACCTCGACGCCGACACACAGGCCGTGGCCGCGTCACCCGATGGCGCCGGCGGGCGCGTGCATCTGGCCGATGTGGCCGGGTTTGTCGCCGAGGACGATGCGCGTGTGCGCTGCCTCGCCACATTGCTCGGCAATGCCGAAGTGTGCTGGCTTGGCGCCTATGCAGCGCCTTTTGTCGATGATGTCGACGACAGCAAGTCCTGAGATGGAGTGAAGACGGTGGCCCCACCGAAAGCAAAACCCGGCGTGCTTGCAATCACGCCCTATGCCGGCAGCGAAGCGGGCCTGGGCGGCAGTGACCGGATCGTCGTGAGTTCGAACGAAAGCGCGTTCGGACCGTCCTGGCAGGCCATGGAAGCCTATTCGGGGGCGAGCGAAGAGGTGCATCGCTATCCCGAGATCGACGCGCGCTCGCTGCGCCAGGCGCTGGCCGATCATCACGGGCTCGATGTGGATCGTATTATCTGCGGTTGCGGGTCCGATCAGATCATCGACCTGCTGGCCTTGTGTTTTGCCGGCCCGGGGGATGAAACGCTCTACACCGAACACGGTTTCACGATGTACCCGATCGCGAGCCTGGGTGTGGGCGCCACACCGATCGCCGTGCCGGAAACGAACCTCACCACCGATGTGGATGCGCTTCTCGCGGCGGTGACCGAGAAAACGAAGATCGTGTTTCTTGCCAATCCGAACAATCCGACGGGCACCTATCTGCCCGAACGCGAGCTGCGCCGATTGCATGCGGGCCTGCCCGAGGATGTGTTGCTGGTGCTCGATGGTGCCTATGCCGAGTACGTGATGCAGGACGATTATGAGGCCGGTGCCGCGCTGGTGCACGACTCCTCCAACGTGGTGATGACCCGTACCTTCTCGAAGATCTATGCGCTCGCCAGTTTGCGGGTCGGCTGGGCCTACGCACCGGCAGAGATCATCGACGTGCTCGATCGCGTGCGGCCGCCCTTCAATGTGTCGAGTCCGGCGATTGCTGCGGCCCGGGCGGCGCTGGCCGATCACGACCACACCGAGCGTTCGCGTCAGCACAATGCCGAGATGCTGCCCTGGTTCGTCGAACGGGTCGAAGCGCTGGGGCTGCGCGTCAATCCGTCCGTCGCCAATTTTGTAATCGTGCACTTCGATCCGGCGAGCCCCCGGAATGCCGAAGCGGCCTATCGCTTCCTGTTTTCCAAAGGGATCGTGACCCGGCGCGTGGCCGGATACGGCCTGCCGGACTGGGTGCGCATATCCATCGGCACGCGCGAAGAAATGGAAGAGGTTGTGGCGGTGCTTGCAGAATTTCTGGGTGCGTCATGACCGCCGAACCTGCTTTCGAGCGGATCGCCATCATCGGTATGGGCTTGATCGGGTCGTCGCTGGCCCATGCGGCCCGCGCCAATGGTCTTGCAAAACATATCGCCGGGCATGATTCCGACCCGGAAATCAGAACACGCGCCGAAGCTGTTGCGGGACTGACCGACAGTCTGCATGCCGATCTGGCGGACGCGGTTGACGGTGCCGATCTGGTCATTGCGGCCACACCGGTCGGTGCCTGCGGAGATGTCGCGAAGGCGATGCGCGATCACCTGGCGCCGGGGACCATTGTCACCGATGTCGGCTCGGTGAAGGGGGCGGTCCTCAAGGCCATGCAGCTGCACATGCCGTATGGCGTTCACCTGGTGCCCGGCCATCCGGTGGCGGGAACCGAACATTCCGGACCCGAGGCAGGTTTTGCGGACCTGTTTCGCGACCGGTTTGCCATCCTGACTCCGCCCGCGGATGCCGATGCGGCTGCTGTGGCGCGGCTGGTGGCCTTTTGGGAAGGCCTGGGCAGCAATGTTGAACTGATGGATGCCGAACACCATGACCGGGTGCTGGCGATCACCAGCCATCTGCCGCATCTGATTGCCTATACGATTGTCGAGACGGCCTCCGAACTGGAAAACGAACTTGAAGCCAAGTCCCGTGATGACGATGTGGTCACCACCCGCGAGGTGATCAAATACTCGGCGGGCGGGTTCCGCGATTTCACCCGGATCGCCGCCTCGGATCCGACCATGTGGCGGGATGTGTTCCTGCTCAACAAGGATGCGGTACTCGAGATGCTGGGCCGCTTCAGCGAGGATCTGACCGCACTGCAGCGTGCGATCCGGCACGATGACGGGGATGCGCTGTTCGACCTGTTCACCCGCACCCGCGCCATCCGACGCGGCGTGATCGAGGCGGGGCAGGCGGGCCGCTTCCAATACACCGAGAACGGTGAAACCGGCGACTGACGCGCGCGTCTTCTAGTTCCAGGTGACCGCCGGCAGTTGAATCAGCGGGACCGGACCGATCGAAAGCATGCGATTCTGAATGGATACGGGCACCCGGGCCTCCGGCGGGCCACCATTTTCGGGTGCGTGGGTGAGGACGGCGAGGGCGATCCGTGCAAGGGCGGCTTGCTGCGGGCGAACTTCACCACGCTGTTCGAGAAGGTCGAGCAGGGTATCGAGCCCGGAGATGCGTGCCGCGAAGGCACCAACGGGCTGGAGTGCCTGATCGACCGTGAGCGTGCCGTTTCCTGCAATGCGCAGCGGCCCCCAGTTCAGGGTGAGGCTCTCAACCTCCAGGGTGCCGCCCGCTTCACGCCAGCGCGCCAGGCTCTCGGCCGAGACGGATTCGGGTTGCAGGGGGCCACGAAGATCGATCTGGCCGGCCAGTCTCTCAACCGTCCGGCCCAGCATGCGCGCGACACCGGGGTCCAGCGGCACGCGCGTCAGATCGATTTGTTCCAGAATCAGGGACAGTGACTCGCCCACGCCCTCGGGATGGATACCCTCTGGCGCGTCGGCGCCGTTGCGCCGTTCCCAGTCGAAGGCGGCATTCGAGAGCTTCAGCGGAACGGCCTCGTTGATCACCAGATCGAGCGGTTCGGCACGTCCGCGCAAGCCGCTGACCTGCCCGCTATCCGTGAAGGACAGGCGTCCCTTCAGGTCGCGGGTATCGGCGGCCAGCGACATTTGCTTGCCGTCTTCAGCAATATCGACCCGGTGACGGCCGGGCGCACGAAAGGAGACAACACCGGGGCCTTCCACAAATGGACGGATCGACGTGTCGGCCCCGGCCCATGAAATGCTGCGCTCACGGGTGGCCGTACGCGCGACGGGTGAGCGGAAGGTGGTATCGAAACGGACCGGGAATCCGGTCACGGACAGGTCCGACCAATCCAAGAGCACGCCTTCGGCGCGCTGTTCCTGCGCGAAGGCGGTGATGTCGGCCCGCAGTTTATCAGCGAACCAGAACCAACCGGCCGTCCACAGCAGCGCACCGGCGACCAGCGTGGCGATAAACAGCAGATACTTTCGCTGGAACATGCGGTCCTGTTTGCACTAGAAGCGGAGCTGTCAGCCTAGCGATGCGCCATCGCGCGGTCGAGATGTTGTGACACGGAAAGCCACGCCAACATGCCTGAAAACAAGCGCCAGCCCGACCTGCGTCATCTGACCGATCAGTATGAACTGACCGAGGAAGAGCTGGCGACGACCCTGGCGGCCGTGATGGAAACCCTTCCGCGCGGCGAAGACCTGTGGGTCTTCGGTTACGGGTCCCTGATGTGGCAACCCGAGTTTCCCTACAAGGAGCGGGCCCTGGCAACGGTGCATGGCTTCCATCGGGCGTTCTGTGTCTATTCCCATGTCTGGCGCGGCACCCGGGACAATCCGGGTCTGGTGCTTGGTCTCGACAATGGCGGCAGTTGCCGGGGGGTGGCCTATCGCGTTGATCACAGTCGCGCCGAAGCCACGGTCGAGTATCTGATCCGCCGGGAAATGGTAACCCGCGTCTATATTCCGCGCTGGGTGACGGGGCGTGTGGGAACGCGGGTGATCCGGGCGCACACCTACACGGCGGCCCACAATCATGTGCAATACGCCGGGAAGCTGCCCGACGATGTGGTGCTCCGCCATATTCTGCAGGGACACGGGCGCGGTGGTCCCAACACCGAGTATCTGGAAAACACCGTCGGGCATCTCGAAGAACTGGGGATCGTGGACCGGCCCCTTGTGCGTCTGCGCCGGCTGGTGGCGCGTCACAACGCCCGAAACGGGTGATCAATCCAGCGCGCCGCCGTCCTGGTCCGTTCACAGGACCGGGGTTTTATCCACAGGCGGGTTCACGGTGAGTGAATACCCGAGTTTTGGGTTGAAAAAACCGCTTGCGAGGAAGTTGTGAGGGCAAAACCATGTCACGTCAGGCCTGGCTGACATGATTTTGCCAATGGCGGACAAGCAAAGGGACCGCGATATTTTCAGGATTCCGCATCAGGTGCCAAGTAAAGCCAAGTGATCATTCCGGCTTGCTGCCTGCACTGTTGCCCGATCATGCGGATTATTACCTCCGTATTACGCCAGGCCCGGCATCCGCTCAGGCCTGGCGTTCCTCCACAACTTTATCCACAGGCACATACAGGGGTGGAAGATCGTACCGGTCAATCGCCTCTGCGATCAGCCGGCTGGTGCTGTTTTCGATTGCAGTTTCAAGACTCTGTACAAATTCCTTGCGCGAAGAGACGTCGGGGAGTTGGGGCAAAAACTCGATGGTGATCCTGCCCGGACGCAGCGCCAGGGATCGGCGAGGCCAGAACAGACCGGAATTGAGCGCCACCGGGACAACCGGAATATCGAGTGCGTTGTTCAGCGCAGAAATTCCGGCGTGATAAGGCACATGGGTGCCCGGCGGAACACGCGTGCCTTCGGGGAAAATGACAACGGGACGTCCTTCTGCCACGCGTGCCTGCGCCGCGGTGACCATATTGCGCAAGACCGACAAGCCGCCGCCCCGGTCGATGGGAACCTGACGCGCGCGCACCAGGCACCAGCCGAAGATCGGAATCCATGTCAGTTCGCGCTTCAGCACGATGGCCGCATCATGGATGATCAGGTTGATTGCCAGTGTGTCCCAGGCCGACTGATGCTTGATGGCAAACAGGGCCGGACCGTCGGGAATATTCTCCTGCCCGCGGACCTCATGGGACAGCCCGACGGTGACCCGCAGCAACCAGAGGGATACGCGAATCCAGAAGCGGCTATAGGCCAGCAGATATCGCGGCGGTCCCGGCAGAAGCGGCAGCACCATGATGCCGGCCAGTGTCGTCCAGCTGTAGAACAGGACTGCGAAGACGATCGGGCGCATCAGGCGAAGATCCGCCCGATCAGCCGACCCAGAGCCAGTTGCGCACGAATTGCCAGATACTTGGTGTACTCGCCGGCAAGCAGCCAGGCCGTGCCCGGACGCGTCCACCATTGCGAAAGCCGGATATTGGCCGAACTGACCGGCTCGGGAAGAATTTCCATGCGCGGGAGGCGCCGTTCGAATTCCAGCAGACTTCGGGGCATGTGAAAATCCGACGTCACAAGGCGAATGCTGTTGATGTTGCGATCCGCAGCCCAGCCCGCGGCCTCGATCGCGTTTTCCCGTGTGTCGCGTGCCGCCCGGCCAAGCGTCACGCAGCACGCCACCTGGCGGGAATCGAGAGACCGGGACGAAATCAGGTCGCCGATAGGGACATCGGTACCGACCCCCGAAATCAACATTTCGCGCGCCTTGCCCGCGGCCAGAAGTTCCGTGCCCCGGCTGATCCGCCCCTGTCCGCCGGTCAGCACGACAACCGCATCGGTGATGTCGGCGTTGGCCGGGGCGCGTGGAATTTTCTCGACGAATAGGAAAAGTCCCGCCGCCCAGCCCAGGGCAAGCAGGATCAGCAGCGTGATCGGGAAACGCATGCGTCTGGGCCGGCGGCGCGGCATCAGGGCATCCGCGCCAGCGCGCGCAGAACCGTCAGCCGCGCGGTCAGCATGGCAATCGCGACGGCTCCGGCGGGCACCAGAAGCAGGACAAACCAGTCCACGGGCGAGAGCGACAGATCGGGCAGGAAGGCGGCCTCGATTCCCTGACCGATCCAGCCGAAGACCAGCAGGACGGCCACGGCGGCAAGACCGCCGGCCACGCCGCCGCGCAATGCGAGCATCAGCGCCTGAAGCTGAAATTGTCCGGCGATGTAGGTGTCGCGGGCGCCCATCTGGTGCAGCAACTCGATGATGGCCGCGTGCACGGCCAGTCCGCTGCGTGTGGTGAAGACGACGGCCACCACGGCGGCGGAGGCGATCAGCAGCAGGATCGCGAAGGCGAGCAGTTCGGCGGTTCTGGCCAGATCGATCAGGGCCGAAAGCCAGGCGCGGTGATCGTCCACGGCAATATCCGGAACGGTTTCGGCCAGACGGGCCTGCAACAGAACCGGATCGAGGCGCGCGCCGGGTGCAACTTCGAGGTCGATCAGGTCCGGCACGGGCAGGACGGACTCTCGCACGCCTTCGCCGAGCCAGGGGATGAGCAGTGCCCGGGCTTCTTCACGGGGCACAACGCGCACGCTGGCGATGCCATCGGTTGCGCGAAGCTGCTCGGCAATCCGCGCGGTTGCCTCTGCGGATGCGGCGCGTTCGGGAACCTGGACGGTCATGCGCCCCGTCAGGGTGTTGTCCCAGCTCTCAACGGCGTCGGAGACCACGAGCGCGCCCGCAAACATCAGGACCCCCAGGAACACCATGAGGGCCACGATCCACGGCAGGAACCGGGTGGACTGGTCGCGTTCGAACGGCAGATCGCTGTTGCGCCCGAACATCACGCGGAATTCCTGGAGTCGGGTTTTCGGCGCACGGTCAGTTCACCGTCATCGAGGCGCAGGATCGGATGCGCGAATTTTTCCACGAGCGCGTTGTTGTGGGTGGCGATGACAACGGTGGTGCCGGTCTTGTTGAGCTCTTCGAAGAGATACATCAGCCGGACGGCGATCCGGTCATCGACGTTTCCGGTGGGCTCATCGGCCAGCAGCAGGCGGGGGCGGTTGATCACAGCCCGGGCGATTGCCACCCGCTGTTGCTGGCCGCCCGACAGGGTGGAGGGGCGGGCATCCAGACGTTCACCGAGCCCGACCCAGCTGAGCAGTTCGCGAACATGGGCATCGATATCGCCGGGTCGCGCGCCACCCACGCGCAGGGGCAACGCGACATTCTCGACCGCGGTCAGGTGATTGATCAGTCTGAAATCCTGAAACACAACCCCGATCTTCTGGCGCAAATCGGGCAATTCTGTGCGCGGTGTCATGGAGACATCCTGATCGAAGATATGGATCAGGCCACGTGTGGGGCACAGCGCCAGATACATCAGCTTGAGCAGGGTGGTCTTGCCTGCGCCGCTGGAGCCGGTCAGGAAATGGAAGGAGCCGGGCGCGAGCGAGAAGCTGACATCGCGCAGCACCTCCGGTCCGACGCCATATCGCATGCCGACGTTTTCGAAGCGCAGCAAAAGGTTCGACTCCGATTCGGTTCAGGTGGAACAGATCACCCTCTGTATGCGACTCGGCGGCGAGTCCTGACAACGTTGGCATGGCGGATATAATGCGTAAAGTCGGCCTGGCGCGGCGCCCTGGCCGGGCGGTCAGACGGCACACGGGCTGGCTTGCCACCGATTTGCCAAGCCTCCTATAAACCCTGCTCGGGTTGTGGACAGTGAATGGGCTATAATCGGTCACCTGATTTTCTTCACCTTCGTGAACTGGTTCGAAAATGATTCTCACCTGCCCTGATTGCAGCGCACGCTTTGCGGTGGAAGCCGAGAAGCTCGGTCCGGACGGACGCCGGGTGAAGTGCGGGAAGTGCGGGCATGTCTGGTTTGAATCCACGCCGGTCCCCGACCCGGAGGATCAGGCTGAGCCGGTTACGCCGGTCACGCCGCTTGAGCCCGGGGAACAATCCACCATTCCGGTGCGCAACCTGCCCGCCATCCGACAGGCACAAAAGGCCCGCAGCGCGCGGACCGGCTGGATGGTTTCGGTGGTTTTGCTGGCCGCAATCCTGGCCGCACTCTGGTTCGGTCGCGCCCATATCGCCCGGGCCGTTCCGCAGATGGAGGCGGTTTATGCGGCCGTGGGAATCGCAGCGTTCCCACTACCCGGTGAAGGACTGCGGATCGATTTCGACCCCAAAACCGAAGATGGTGTGCTGTCGCTGCGGGGCGAGATCATCAATATCAGTGATGGGGTCCGCGATGTACCCGGGCTGGAGGTCGTGATTTCCGATGCCTCGCAGGTCACCCTGAAATCCTGGGACTTCACCTCCGATGTGCGCCGGTTGGGCCCCGGAGAAACAGTGGCGTTCACCACCCAGACCGACAACGTGCCTGAGGGTGCGGCCAACGTTAGTATTTCGTTTACCAATTCCGGCGATAATCGTTAACGAAAATTGTCACTCCCTCTGCGCAAGCAGAGCCTGCCTGGCGCGAGCGACGATTGTGCCGCGGTGGTCCTTTTGGCCGACCGCGAATGGGGCAGCTCGAAACGGGGGAGAGAGTAGAGACTATGGCACGCGTACTGATTGCAGAAGACGACACCGCTGTCCGGGAGTTTGGCCGGCGTGCGCTCGCGCATGGTGGTCACGAGGTGGCGACGGCACATGACGGACTGGACGCGCTGGACCTGCTCGACATCCAGGATGCGTTTGACCTTCTGATCACCGACATCGTGATGCCGGGCATGGACGGAATTGCCCTCGCGCTTAAGGTTTCGAAGGATTATCCGCAGACCGCCATCTTGATGATGACCGGCTTTGCCGCCGAACGTCAGCGCGCCCACAATCTCGATGAACTCATCCACGAGGTCGTGCCCAAGCCGTTCAGTCTGAAGCAGATTTGCGATGCGGCCGAAGGCGCCCTTTCGGAGCGCGCGCAACGCCTCCACTAGTGCGGGGCTAGAAGCGCCCTAACAGCCGCAGCAGGTAGTCGATTTCGGCTTCCGGGCGACCCTGGTCGCGCAACCGCTGACGAATCTCGTCCTGAATTCTGAGTGCGCGCAAAGCCTGTTCGCCGTCTCCGATGGGGTTCTGGCCGGCGCTGCGGGCATCCCCGTTGTTCCGGTCGTCCGGCTGAATGGGCCGGCCCAGAGGATCGAACCCCTCTTCGCCCGGCTGGAAAAGGCCTTCGGCCGGTCCCTGTCCGTTTCCCTGGCTCTGACCGCGCTGGCGCATCATCTGCAGCGCCATCTGCTGGCCGCCGCGGCGCAGTTCATCCATGGCGCGGGCCTGATCGTTGAGGGCGGATTGCAGATCGCCCTCGCCCAGGGCGCGCTCGGCCTCGTTCATGGCAGTCTCTGCATCGCCGAGATTTTCGGGAATTTCGTTGGTCATCTCGCCCAGCTGACGCATCAGCTCACCCAGCTGGCGGCGGATTTCATTCTGTGCCTCGCGGGCCTCCTGCGATTCCTCGGGGGTCATCTCCTGGCCACGCTGGGAACGCTGGAAGGTCTCGTCGTGCAGCGCCTGCTGGTTCCGCAGGACCTCCTGCAGCTGGCGCAGGAACTGCTGCGCCGGGGAAGCCTGCTGCTGCTGCATCGTGTTGGGTGCGTTCTGCAGGGCCTGTAGCATCTGCTGCATTCGCTCCAGCATCTCCTGCACACCCTCGGCATCGCCCAGTCGTGCCATCTGCTCGAGCTGTTCCATCATGTCCTGGATGGCTTCGCGGTCGAGCAGCTCCATATCCTCGCCCGCCTCGGGCAGGGACGACAGGTCCATGCCCTCAAGCGCCTGGGTGAGGTTCTGGGCCAACGCTGCGAGATAGCGGTCGAGCGCGGCGCGCAGCTCTTCCATGATCTCGCTGATTTCCTCTTCCGAGGCGCCGTTCTCGATGGCTTCGCGAAACCGTTCCTGCAAGTCGGCAACATCGCGCTGCGCCAGGGAGAGGGCGCCGTCCTCCAGCCGCAGGGCCGTGTCCCAGAGCTGGGAGAGCACGCCGACCACACCCGCGCTTTCCGGGGCATAGATCAGGCGGGACCGCGCCGACATCAGTGCCAGGAAGACGGCAATGTCATTGTCGAAACGGCCCGGGAAACGACCGAGATTGTGCAGCGAGCGCGCCACGTCGCGGCGGTTTTCGGGGGACAGCGCCAGGACGCGCCGCTGGGCAATGATCTCGCGCGCGACCGGGTGGTTGAAGACCCGCTCGGGCAAAATCACCGACAGCCGGTCGGTTTGACCGGTCTGGCCAATCCCGTCGGTTGCCGCCAGCTGGATATCGACCTCGAGCCCGGCCCAGGGGTGGGCGGTGAGGTCGTGGATGCTGGCTGCCGAACCCTCGCGGGCATCCGGACGCGGCAGGGGAAGCTCCAGATCGATCGCCGTGATGCCGCTCGCGCCCGGGTCGCCGGGCCAGGCCAGTTCGGCGCGCACTTCGGTGATGCCGTAATCGTCCAGGCCGGTGTAGCCGATCCGAAGAGCATTGGTATCGTTAGCGGCCGGGGCTTCGGAGAAACGGATTTCGGGGGATGTGTCCCCGATGATGTCGAACTCCCAGGCGCCCAGCGTGTCGCCCGACTGCCGGACCGCCAGAGATTGCACGCCCTCGGTGTCGAGAGTGGTCTCGAGTCGCCAGGCCCGGTCGGCAACCTCCGCGAATTCCGTTGCCGCATCGCCGCGCGCCAGTTCGGGGGTTCCCCGGCCGGCATTGACCTGTGCCAGCAGGGTGCTGCCGGCGGGAACCGCAATCGGGCCTTCTGCCTGCAAGGCCGCTTCGGAGAGGTTTTCGGGATCGGCGCTGGCCAGCAACATGGGCGGCAAATTGGTGTGCTCGGGCGGCGTGATCCAGAGTTCCAGGCTCGCCGCTTCGCGCGCGGTGAGCGCGCTCAAATCGGGCGTCAGGGCGGCGGAGAGCCGCGCGGTTGCGTTCGGTCCGGCAAATCCCAGCCCGGCGACGAGCGCAATCACCAGCGCGCCGCGCAGGGCATAGGGGTCGCGCGCGGCAAGGTTCGGGCGGGGCCAGCGCAGGTGAATCTTGCGTGCGGCGGCGGCGGCGCGGGCCAGATGCAGTTGCCATAGGCGCTCTGTTTGCGGGTCCACCACGCCCAGTGCCGGGCGGTCTTCAAGGGTCACCAGCGGCCGGTGCTTCAGTCCGGAATCCGTTTCCAGGCGGCGCGTTGCGGTCGCTGCGCTGGGAATGCGAAGTTGCCGTACCCCGTTGCGGATCGTGAACAGCAGGGCAGCGACAAAGGCCGCCAGGATCAGGGCATGCAGCCAGCCGGGAAGGGCGGGCAGCACGTTGAACAGTCCCAGAGCCAGAAATGCGCCCGCAATGCCCAGCGACGGCCAGAGCGTGGGCCAGGCGGTTTCCCAGAACAGCGAAAGTCGCGTGAGCATCCGGCGCAGGCCTAGCCGCCCCGGGGCCTGCCGGTCCGGCGTGGTGTGATCGGTTGCGCCGTTCTGTCCTGTGCCGTCGTTCATCGCGTCCTGCAATCCGGCGTCCTGCCGTCCGGTCATTCCGTGCCTGGGACCGCTGCCGATGCGTCAGATCACGGTCCTAACCTCAAGTCTGCCAGTCGGCGAGGCTTTCGTAACCCAGAAATGTGGCGGGTTCCTGACGCTCGCGCACGATGGCAAACGAATCGCCCTTCACCAGCACCTCGGCGACCAGTGCCCGGCTATTGTAAACCGAGCTCATCACCGCGCCATAGGCCCCGGCGTCGCGCATCACGAGAAGTTCACCGGCCTCCAGATGGGGCAAATGCAGCCCCTTGGCAAAGGTGTCGCCGGTCTCGCAGACCGGTCCGACGATGTCCCAGTCCACGATTTCCGCCCCTTCGGGACGCTGGCGCACGGTTTCGGTGCGGTGCACGGCGTCATACATGGCGGGGCGGATCAGGTCGTTCATGGCGGCATCGACGATGGCAAAGCGGCGCGCCTCGGCCTCCTTGGCATAGATCACCCGCGTGACCAGAACGCCGGCCGGCCCCGCAATATAGCGTCCCGGCTCGAACATGATCTCGCAGCCCAGATCACCGACGGTGCGCGCCACCACCTGTGCGTAGTCCTCGACCGGCGGGGGTGTGGCATCGCCATAGTCGATCCCCAGACCGCCGCCCAGATCGAGCTTGGTGATCTCGAAGCCGGTTCCGCGCAGTTGGTGCACCAGTTCCGCCACCCGCGAGAACGCAGCCTCGAACGGGTCCAGCGAGGTCAGCTGGCTGCCGATATGGACCGCCACGGCAACCGGGCGCAGCCCGCCCAGATCGCGGGCTTTGGCGTAGAGATCCGGCGCCCGGGTGATGTCGAGGCCGAACTTGTTCTCTTCCAGGCCCGTGGTGATCTTGTGATGGGTCACCGCATCGACGTCGGGATTGACCCGGATGGCGACGTCCACTTCGGTGTTCATGCTGCGCGCGACCACCGAGAGCAATTCCAGTTCGGGCACGGATTCGATGTTGAACTGGCCGATCCCCGCCGTGATCGCCTGGCGCATTTCCGCTTCGGTCTTGCCGACACCGGAAAACACCACATCCTGCGCCGCGATGCCGGCCGCCAGCACCCGTTCGAGTTCGCCGCCCGAGACCACATCGGCCCCGGCACCGAGATCGGCAAGGGTACGGATGACGGCGATGTTCGAATTGGCCTTCATGGCGTAGCAGATGCGCGCATTCAGCCCGGCCCCGTCGAGCGCGTCGGCAAAGCGCCGATAGGCTTCGGTGAGGGCCCCCGCCGAATAGACATAGACCGGCGTGCCCGCGGCCTCGGCGATCCGCGACAGTGCAACATCCTCGGCGAAGAGTTCGCCGTTGCGGTGCTCGAAATGGGTCATGGTCAGGGTCGCCGGGCTGGTCTAGCGCGTGGGATAGGAACGCGGATAGGTGATCGGTTCGCCTTCGGGTGGCTCGGGTGGACCTTCCTTGCCGCAGGCTGCCAGGCCGAGGGTAACGAACATGGCCAGAATCACGCTTCGGGTCAGGGTCCCGGATCGAAGTGCCCCGGATCGAAATGCCATTGCTCAGTCTCCCATGAACCGGTTGCGTGCATCGGCCACCGCGGCGCGGACATTCTCGGGCGCGGTGCCGCCGAAGCTCGTCCGGCTTGCGACCGAGGCTTCGACCGAAAGCACGTTGAAGACATCTTCGGTGATTCGTGCATCGATCGCCTGCATCTCGTCCAGCGGCACATCGACCAGATCGACACCCTTGTCCTCGGCATGTTTGACGACGGCCCCGGTAATGCCGTGGGCATCGCGGAACGGCACATCGGCGACCCGGACCAGCCAGTCGGCCAGATCGGTCGCGGTGGAATAGCCCTTTCCGGCCGCCGCCCGCATGTTCTCTATCACCGGCTCCATGTCCGACACCATGCCCGTTGTTGCGGCGAGCGCAAGCGCCAGCGAATCTGCGGCGTCGAAGACCGGCTCCTTGTCTTCCTGCATGTCCTTGGAATAGGCCAGCGGCAGCCCCTTCATCACCGTC
>Ga0181560_10001176_pt1 | contig 24468 bp, 25 predicted proteins | sample 011ome_20_FD_133751 | JGI IMG/M metagenome (GOLD analysis project Ga0181560, IMG submission 133751) | Coastal salt marsh microbial communities from the Groves Creek Marsh, Skidaway Island, Georgia - 011509CT metaG (megahit assembly) | ecosystem: Environmental > Aquatic > Marine > Intertidal...
CTTCATGATACCTGCTGGCAAGGCTATCGGCGGTAGACTGCTGGATTGGGATGATGCCAAGAAAATTCCCTGGGGCATCCTGCTGCTGTTTGGTGGTGGTCTTGCGATTGCAAAAGGATTTACGAGTTCAGGCTTATCTGACTATATCGCGGCCCAATTGCAGACTTGGCTGGGTGATGCGAGTCCGTTCGTTATCGTAGTGAGCACTGTGGGAATTATCACCGGTTTGACGGAGGTCGCCTCTAATACCGCAACGATTTCACTGTCGCTGCCGATAATGGCAAGCCTGTCCCAGGCTATCGAAGCGCACCCCTTGCTGTTGCTGATTCCGACCACTGTCGCTGCTTCCTGCGCGTTCATGTTGCCAGTTTCCACTCCCCCAAATGCCATAGTGTATGGTTCCGGGCGCATTCCCATCATGAAAATGGTGATCGCTGGAGTGTGGTTGGATGTTTTGTCCGTTGTCCTGCTAACTGCATTTGTCTATACGCTCGGTCACCTGGCATTTGGGGTTTTGGACGGTTTTCCAGCCTGGGCTGCTCAATAATTCACCATTCGCGAGCCAGATTCCGAATTAGGCACAATTCGCAAAATGCAGTTGCAGGTGTTTTGACCAAATCGCCTTTATGCTAATGTCTGGTACAGGCTTCCGCGAAATATGCTCAAGCATAGAGATGTCGCTGGAGCCCAGGTAATCAGATATCTCTATGAAAAATCGAGTAACGAACCAATAAAAAGAAGCTGACTTCGGGCAACGCGCCTTTATACTAGAATCACACGCCATGAATGATAAACAGCCTATCAAGGACATACAGAACGACCCCTTTCCTGCCGGCGACGACAATTGCCCTAACCTGTCAGAAGCAGAACGCCTGCGGGAAGAGGTCAAACAGTTGTCGGCTATGGTGCGCACGGATGAGCTTACCGGGCTGTTTAACTATCGCTATTTTTATCAGGCGTTGGGCCTGGAAATGGAACGTACCCGCCGATCCGGTCAGTCAGTTTGTTTGATTATGTGCGACCTAGACCATTTCAAGGATATCAACGATGTTCATGGGCATGAAGTCGGTAACTTGGTGTTAAGCCATGTCGCTGACTTGGTCCGCAAGACTATCCGTCGTCTTGATATTCCCTGTCGCTATGGAGGCGAAGAGTTTGCCATTATCCTGCCCGATACCAAGCTCCGGCACGGCGTGCGATTCGCCAATCGCCTGCGCCTTCTTGTTGAAAACTCTCCGGTTAAATCTGGAGGCACGATACTGGGAATCCAGGCCAGTTTCGGGGTAGACATTTACAAGCGCAGTGGCAATTTCACTGAAAGAGAATTCGTTGAAAGCGTTGACTCCTTTCTGTATCAGGCGAAGAGTGAGGGGCGCAACAGAGTTTGCCATGCGCCATACGCGAAGAAAGATGAGGTTCCCGTCGACGAAACAGATGCCTTGATTGGCGAAATTGATAAAGACGAATAGGCTACTGGCTGGATTCTAAACCTCACGCGCCAGATGATAGAGTATCGCTGCTGTTGCCCCCCATATTCGATACTCACCATAGTTTAGTTCCAGCACAGCACGTTTTTCATTTTTGTAGTTAACGTAGGCATGCTGATAGGCATCAGGATCAAGCACCAGATCCAATGGTGCTTCAAAAATATCTGCGACCTCAATTGGGCAGGGCACAAATTCCAGGTCTTGTTCTATCAACCCCACAACGGGAGTGACTCGATACCCTGATGGCATGGCCATCTCACCTATGGGCCCAAGCACTTCAACGTGCTGGGGGTGTAAGCCAATTTCTTCATGGCTTTCTCTGAGCGCAGTAGCAGCCTCATCGACATCCTGTGTTTCAGCTGTGCCACCCGGCAGGCTGATTTGACCGGGGTGACTCTTCAAATTTGCAGAGCGAACCGTCAGCACGATGTGGCTTTCAGAATCGGCGTTACCTCGGGTCACAGGAATTAATACGGCAGCCCTGCGGAAATTTTTCCGGTCCTTGTCTGAGAGTCGATTCACCGACTCATCCGGATGTGCAATGGGTTGCTGCACTTTCGCTTTCTCACTCTCAAAGAATTGGAGCAAATCATCGAAGCGCTGTGATGATTTAGTAAGAGCCATATTTATCCTGTCGGCATATAAGTTAAATATATCAAAATGCCGGCACAGGCCGGCATTTTTACTAAAGATTAGCCCGAACAGTGAGTTGGGCGCATGGCTCCGCTTACAGGAAGTCCCACTGCACAGCGAGGAACGCACGGGCTTCTTGACCTGGGAAGTATCGATCACCGGTGAAGGTTGTCCAATCGGCGCGCTCAGCATACAACTCGTTAGTTAGATTGAGCACATTCAAGGAGACCGTCACGTCTTCGGAGAAACGATATTGTCCACGCAGGTTGAGAAGGTCGTGGCCTTCATATTCAGCGGTGTTTTCCGGGTTGGTGTAGTACTCGCCCATATTGGCCCATTCCAGTTCCAGCGTTGTGCTGGCAAGGGGCTGCCAGACTAAACGTAAGTTTCCAAACAGGTTGGGAGAGGTGTCGATATCATTACCCTTAATATCAACACCGCCAGAGATGATTGAGTTCTCGTAAGTGTGCTTGGCAAAGTTAGCCACGCCGCGTATCGACAAGGTGTCGGTAAGCGAATGACCGTAGCTCACTTCCAGACCCTGGTGCTGGGTGTTGCTGCCATTCAGGTTTTCGCGCGAGCTGTTGGTGATGATGCCGTTATCCTTGTTCATGCGATACAGGCTAACTGAGTAATCCCAGTTCAGACCTGCCCCGTTGACAGCGATTTCATAGCTATCCAACTCCACCGATTCCAGATCCGCTACCGTTTGGGCGTTCTGCAGTCGGTACAACTCAGTCGCCTGGGGTGCGCGAAAGCCGCGCTGCACCCGTAGCTGCAGGTTCGCATAGTCGCTTAGGGTGTAGCTTAGTCCCAGCTTTGGAGAGAGGTTGGTGAAGCTGTCGGCACGATCAGATGGACGGTTGTAGCGGCAACCGAAACGACAGGGGACGCCAAACTCATTGGTGCGGCCGTCTATCATCAGGTTGTCATATTCGTAGTCCACGTCTTCCAGTCGCAGTCCCAGAGAGAGTTCCCAGCCGCTAGCGAAAGACTGCTCATAATTAACGAACGCAGCGAGCTGACGCGCTTCCACTTCGAAATCGTAATGCCGTCCCTGGGGGATGGAATTGCGGAGGAAGAAAGAGCCTTGAGTAGGGTTAGGCTGGTACTGCAGCAGTTGCGCGCTGGTGTCCTCTAAGTCCATACCAATGGCAAGCACCGCGCCGTTATCCAGGGTGCGATACCCGGCGCCCTGAAAACCTAGGGTGGTGTGCTGAAAATCTTCAACGGGTTGGCCCGGCAGGAAGTGCTGAATGAAATTCATGTTCACTTCACGCCAGTATGGAGTAAAGACAAACTCCCAGTTTTCGTTCTGGTGAGAGATGGTAGTCCAGACCCGGTGGTTCTTGCTGTCGCGATAGGCTTCAGGATTTGGATTGCGTTTGCGGAGATCTCCGTCCTTGTAGACATCAGTACCAACGATGTAACCGGCGGTTTCCTGATTTAGATTGATCAAGGTGAATCCGCCGTCAATCTCAGTACCGCCTCCTGCATCGTAGTTGTATAGCCAGGACAGCTTTTGCTGGTCGAATCCTGATTCTTCCTGATAGCCTTTTTCGTTAACGCCATTAACCAGGAATAGTTGTTTGAAGTTCCCATTTTCGCTGCCTAGCCTGGCGTTGCCACGATAGGTGCCGCGCGGTCCTTTTTCCAGGCGCAGGGATTTAGCTTCGCCTGGCTCTGGAAGCACAACATTAATCAGTCCGTGCACGGCATTCGATCCCCAAAATGCGCTGCCCGGTCCGCGCACCACTTCGATGCGGTCTGCGCTCTCGGAGTGGGTGTCGAACATTTCGTTGACGTTACAAAATCCGTGTGAGCGAACAGGTATTCCATTTTCTGCAACCAGGAAGGCGCCACATGCACCTGCTCCCGTAAAGACTGGGGAGCGGATCGCAGCCAGGCTTTCCTGGCCATTGTTGCGATGAATGTTTACACCCGGCAGGCGGTTCAATGCCTGTTGGTAATGCATCTGCGCAACGCGGCTGAGTTCTTCAGCGCCAATGACCGAAACTGCAGCGTTTAGATCCGCCAGTCCTTCGGATCGACGAGATCGGGATATCACCTCGATCTCTTCGATTGCTTCAATGCCTGCAGTTGATTGTGCCAGCACAGGCATCGCGCCCAAGGTAGTCACTGCTGCAATGCTGGATGCTACTAACTTGCGAATCATGTTTACTCTTCTCCGTTTATGCGGACTGTAGTCACGATTATTGATTTTTTGCCCCGCAAAGTGGCCGGGGGTGCTTTCTTGCAGTCCTGTTAGTTTTGGCTCCTTACAGACATATCTTTATGTCGTGGGAGCCACAGGTTTTATAACTCCCGCTCGATCAGGATCGACGAGATTCATAAAGCCGTGGCGGTCGGCGTTGGTAAGGAATGATAGCATGAAAGTCACGCTGTTTCCCTCCGACAGGGTGTTTTGCACGACCTGGAGAGACCACGTAAACTAGGATCAAAAGCCGTTGGTTGGCGTTTGTGACACTTTGTTGCGAATTTTGGGGCCCGCTTGGCTAATGCCGGGACCGCGCAAGTAGAGTAGGATTTGGGGGCAAGCGATTAAAACTCGAATAACAGAGATGCTGGGCATCGCTCATCCCGTGGTGCAAGGCGGCATGCAGTGGGTCGGCGTGGCTGAGCTGGCCTCGGCAGTTTCAAATGCTGGCGGTCTCGGCATTCTGACCGGTCTTACCCAGCCTACGCCAGATGCACTGTCGCGAGAGATAGCGCGCTGTCGCGGCATGACAGACAAACCTTTTGCTGTCAATCTGACAATTTTGCCTACGATCAAGCCAGTGCCCTATGAAGACTATGCCCAGGCTATCGTCGATTCAGGCGTAAAAATTGTGGAAACAGCCGGCCGCAACCCGGAGCCCTTTCTGCCGCTGTTTAAATCTGCCGGCATCAAGGTGATTCACAAATGCACCTCGATTCGTCATTCCCTGAAAGCCGAAAGCATTGGTTGTGATGCGGTGAGCGTCGACGGGTTTGAGTGTGCGGGGCACCCGGGTGAAGATGATGTTACCAATCTGATCTTGCTACCACTCGCGGCGCGACGACTAAAAATCCCTTTTGTCGCCTCCGGTGGTCTCGGTGATGGCAGAGGTCTTGCTGCGGCTCTAGCCCTCGGCGCCGACGGGATCAATATGGGTACGCGCTTCATGGTCACAGAAGAAGCGCCTATCCATACTAAAGTGAAGCAGGCTATGGTAGATGCAAGCGAACTTGATACCGCGCTGATTTACCGTACCTTGAGCAATACCGCGCGAGTATTCAAGAACAGTATTGCAGAGCAGGTGTTGGAAATAGAATCCCGGCCCGGTGCGACCAGGTTTGAGGATATCCAACCCTTGGTGCAGGGTGCCAAGGGCAAGGAACTTTTTGCAGAGGGAGACCTGGAACGAGGTATCTGGTCTGCAGGTATGGTAGTTGGTTTGATCGATGATATTCCAAGCTGCGAAGAGTTGATTCAACGAATCGTAGCGGATGCTGAAGAGATTATTAGCGATCGGCTGGCTAAGGTATTGCAGGCCTGATTGGCATAACTGAATAGGGATTGATTGATGCAAGTTAAAGATAAAGTAGTGGTGGTAACAGGCGCTGCAAGCGGTATTGGTCGCGCGCTGTGTGAGCGATTCGCAAAGGAAGGAGCCAGGTCTGTGGTTGCGTCCGATGTCGATACAGTGGGGATGGCGGAAACGATCGCGCGCATGGGAGATGACACTGACGCTGTTGGTATTCCCTGTGATGTCGGTGATGAAGAATCCGTCAATAGACTGGTCCAGGAAACGCTCAAGCGCTTTGATCAAATCGACCTGTTCTGTGCCAATGCTGGCATATTCACTGCGGGTGGCGAGGAGGTTTCCATCGAGGCCTGGCAAAAAATATGGGATGTAAATGTTATGTCCCATGTTTTTGCAGCTCGCGCCGTATTGCCCGGTATGCTGGAAAGAGGTGAGGGCTATCTGCTGAACACTTCATCCGCTGCTGGTCTGTTGAGTCAAGTTGGTTCGGCGCCCTACTCTGTCACCAAACACGCAGCAATCGGATTTGCCGAGTGGCTCTCTATCACTTATGGCAAGCGTGGCATCAAGGTTTCCGCCTTGTGTCCACAGGCCGTGCGGACTGCCATGACCGCTGGCTCTGAGGGCGGCGGCGTTGCGGGACTGGACGGGATGCTGGAGCCAGAACAACTTGCCGACACTGTGATTGAAACCCTGGCAGAGGAGAGCTTTCTGGTATTGCCGCATCCGGAGGTGCTAACTTACATGCGACGCAAAACTGAAGATTATGATCGCTGGCTTGGCGGCATGCGTCGGCTCCAGGAGCGTTTCGAAGATGCCTATAAAGCGCGCGCTGAGGCAGATGCAGCGATCGATGAGAAAAACCAGTCGGAATAGGGGCTGGCAGGTTGGCAGGCAAAGGTTGGTTCCATCGCAACTCTCGGTTGTATTCAGCTTGGCGGAATTCAGGAATGCAGTTAAATAGCACGATGTCGCACGCAGCGGCAGTTCTCAAGGTTTTACGAATCGGCATACTTTGTTGTTTGTCAGGTTTCTGCATGGGGCAAGCAGCAGCGCAGGAGAGAATTGAGCTAGGCGATGGCAGTCATCTCAATGTGTTTATTGTGAAGCCATCGGAAACCACAACTGAGCCTGGCCAATTGTTGATATTAATGGGTGGTGGCCCCGGCAATGTGTCTATTTCCCACGATACGTCTGTGTGGTTGGGCAGTGAGTTCGCGCAGCGTGGCTGGTGGGTCGCGGTGCCCGTCTCACCGAATAATCGCGCTTTCCGAGGTTTTGAAAATAATCAGAAAATTGCTTTGCTGATTGAGGCCCTGCAGCAGCGCGCTGACGTGGCGGCAGGTAAAACCCTGCTGGCGGGAATCTCAAATGGTGGTATTTCGGCATTGGAAATTGCGCGACGTAATCCGGAGAACTACCTTGGGGTGGCAGCGGTTCCCGCAATTTCTTCATCTGCCTTCGACAACAAGCCATTAGCAGGATTTCCGATCTACTTGCGAATTGGTGGAGAAGATCAACTGGGCTGGGCGGATCGCTTTGATGAAACTGTGGCAGCATTCACCGACGCTGGTGTAGATCTGGATGCTGCAATTCTGGATAGTGCGCCCCATATGTTTCGAATGAACTGGGAGTCACTGGACGCCTGGCTGCAAAAAGTTACTACGCAGTAAATACTTGCCGCAGTTAACCGAAATTTCTAAAGTGGAGTAAATAATGAAAAAACTCAAACTGAGCGCAATTGCCTCATTTATCCTTGCCATGATCCTGCATACCTCGGTATTCGCAGGGCCTCCCGCGACTATTGATCAACTTGACTGGATGACTGGTAACTGGGCTGGACAACTAGGGCCCAATCAACTGGAAGAGAATTGGATTGCCAGTGAAGGTGGTTCTATCGCCGCCATGGTACGGATGACCGGCAGTGGCGCCACCAGTATGTTTGAGATGATCACCATCGAAGAAGTTGATGGTTCATTAATGCTCAACATCCAGCAGTGGGATCCTGGCTTTCAGTCCCGTACTGAAGGTCCCCAGACCATGGAGCTTGAAGAAATTACTGCAAACAGCGTGAAATTCCGAGCGGTTACTGAAGGTGGAATGTCTACGCTTGGATACAGCCATCCTGATGCTGAGACTTTTATTATTCATGTGGGTCGTCCAGATGGAGGCGTGCTTGATATCTCCTTAAAAGCGCGCAGTATCTGGTAAATAGATTTATTATTGGATTTTAAAAAAAGGGGCCATGAGCCCCTTTTTTTATTGCTTAAAAAACGCAAACGGGCTGGATGCTTGGCGCTGCTCTGGCGGTATGTGCGCTAGGTGGGCCATGAATTCTCTGAATTCTACCTGTGAGTGCTTGCTGCGCACTCATAGCGGCAGATACAGGCGTCACCCGTTTTCGGAGGTAAGTCTTTGTCGCAGCGCTCGCTTTGGGGTTTGGTTTGAGTCCGGTGTTCAGGCGTTGTTGAGCAGTTCAACCCAATTCCCATCAGGATCGGCGACAATGGCGATCGTGACCCCGTTGCGAATAGTCTTGCTCGGCACTACGATTTTCACGCCTGCGGCCTCGAGTTTATCCATTGCTCCCGGTAGGTCCATCACATGAATCGTCCAGTAACGGTAACCAGTGGCGCCACGGATGCCGCCAGGCGCAGCATTGACCTCCGGCTTGGGATCGGTTTCGATAACTTTGATGATGCTGTCACCAGCCTTGAAGCGATGCATAACGCCACCACCGGGCATATCTATAACCGCCTCAACTTCTAATTCGAGCAGGTCGCCGTAGAAGGCGAGCATGGGCTCCAGGTTGTTGGTAATGATTCCCAGGTCTATTGCTGATTTTTGTACTCTCATAATGAGTCTCTAATTATGGCCTCTCAATTCAGCCTTGGATTCCAGCTTCTTGCTTTGGCCTTTCGATTCAATATTGGCGCGGAGGCCGGGATTGCTGCGCTTGCTTGGTAGCCCAGCAATCCCTGCATCAGGTCGCTTCTCTAGCTGTTCTTCAAGTAGTTCTTCAAGCCGCTCCCATGATCGCTTTGGTCTCCAGGAATTCTTCAAATCCTTCGATGCCCCATTCACGGCCATTTCCTGATTGCTTGTAACCACCGAATGGAGCGGTGAAATCGGGTCCAGCGCCGTTCAGATGCACATTTCCAGTACGCAATTGCAGGGCAACTGCCTGGGCGTGGGCGGGCTCTCCCGAGACATATCCAGACAAGCCGTAATCGGTATCGTTGGCGATTTTCACGGCATCAGCCTCGTCTTCGTAGCCAATAATAGAGAGTACTGGGCCGAAAATTTCTTCGCGGGCGATTGTCATGTCGTTACTGACATTGGCAAAGACAGTAGGCTGCACGTAGTAACCCTTGTCCAGGCCGTCGGGGCGGCCGGGGCCGCCGGCGATCAACTCGGCGCCTTCTGCAATGCCTTTCTCGATCAACCCCTGAATCTTGTTGTACTGCAGCTCGCTGACCACGGGACCGAGCCTGGTGGTTTCCGATTGTGGATCTCCCACCGTGGCTTTCGCAGCAGCTACCTTTGCGACCTCAATTGCCTCAGCCATGCGTGCTTTGGGCACCAGCATTCGTGTCGGCGCGTTACACGATTGTCCGCTGTTACCGAAGCACCCGGCTACGCCACCCGCGACAGCTCTGCCAAAATCGGCGGCGTCATCGAGAATGATATTGGCAGATTTCCCTCCTAATTCCTGGGTCACACGCTTGATGCCGTCTGCTGCCGCTTTGGCGACTTCCCTGCCGGCGCGGGTCGAACCCGTGAAAGACACCAGGTCGATTTCAGGGTGGGCGGAGATCGCGGCTCCCACTGAGGGGCCGTCACCGTTGATCAAATTAAAAACACCGGCTGGTAACCCAGACTCAGCGATGATTTCAGCCAGGATGTAGGCGCTAACTGGCGCTATTTCACTAGGCTTCAGCACGATTGTGCAGCCCGCGGCGATGGCTGGTGCCACCTTGCAGGCAATCTGATTGAGTGGCCAGTTCCAGGGTGTGATGAAGCCGCAAACACCCGCGGGCTCCTTGATAATCCTGGTGGTGCCGCGGATTTCTTCAAACTCAAAGTCATCAAGGATCTTGAGTGCGGTCATGAAGTGACCCATGCCGCTGCCTACCTGCGCTGTTTTCGACAGCCCCATTGGCGCGCCCATTTCCGAGGAAATGGCGATTGCCATCTCTTCGCCGCGGGCCTTGAGTCCGGCGATAATATTGCTCAGCACGGTCTTGCGCTCTTCGATGCTGGATTGGGACCAGGCGGGAAATGCTGCGCGTGCTGCTGTGGCGGCCGCATCTACATCCTCTGAAGTGCCCATGGCGATGGTGGCAAAGGCTTCTTCAGTGGCGGGATTAATGACTTCCAGGATAGGCCGGCTTGGCTCTATCCATTCGCCGTTGATGAAGAACTTGTTGTATGCCGTAGTCATGTAGATGCTCCTGTTGCTGCAAGTTAGATTGGATTACACTGCGGGGCCCAGAGTATAACCAGATTCACATTCGCCTAGAAGTAGGAGCTGCATTGGGAATTCAACGCGCAGTTGGCAGCCGTTTGGCATCATTCCTTAGCAAGACGCTGCCCGGGTATCGCCGCCACGACGCTGTTTCGATTGAGGCTATAGCAGCCGTACTGCTGCCGGGTGACGTGGTGCTGGTTGAGGGTGGCACCCGAATCAGTATCGCCATTAAATACCTGACCCAATCCTCGTGGTCTCATGCCTGCCTGTATGTGGGTGAATGTGGAGGCAGCGCCAGCCAGCCGAATTTGCTGGAAGCTGACCTGCAAAACGGTGTGCGTCTGGTTGCCCTTGAGCACTATTCGGAATTTAATCTGCGCATCTGCCGACCTGTCGCCCTCAATGAGCAGGATCAAGGGAGATTAATTGCCTACGCGAAGTCCAAGCTGGGTCATCAATATGACTTGAAAAACGTGGTCGATCTGATGCGTTACCTGATTCAGAAGCCGGCTGTGCCGAATCGCTATCGTCGTGCCATGATCGGACTGGGCAGCGGCGAGCCAACCCGGGCTATTTGCTCTACACTGGTTGCTGAGGCTTTTCAGTCCATCGACTATCCGATCTTGCCTATTCGTGGCCAGGATACTGGAGTCGAAGGTGAGGTTCCGGTATTTTATAGGCGCCATTTCACACACTTTGTGCCCAGAGACTTTGATCTGTCTCCTTACTTTCAAGTAATCAAGCCAACCCTTGAGCATGGGTTCAACTACAAGGAGTTGAAGTGGGGTGATAATGCCGAGGCTGTTTCGGCGGACAATCCAGAATAGATGGTCGCGCGCCTGCAGCTAGATCACACCCATCAGCTGATTGAAAGCGGCGTCAAACTGCGGGTCGTCGCGTCTGGAATCGAATAGCGGAAATTCGATGACTGTTTCCGGTGCCAGACCACTTTCCTCGAACACCTCCCCATCTACGAGGGTTTGTGTTGCTGGCTGATATTCGGCGGTATTGGTGGACCGGTCGAGCATATAGCTGCCAATTCGGCCCGGCGTAGGCTTACCCATGGTAACTATGCGCTCTAATTTACCCAGCTCATGGGCTAATAACTCTGGACCACCTCGCGTCCGCGCGTTTACCAGTACCGCTAGAGGACGTCGAAAGGCCTCGCCGGGAAGATCTTCGAGGCTTGAATTAATGGTTTTCAGCCAGCCCTGGGGCCGATCTAATTCCATGCTGGCACCAGCAGACAGGGCCAGCTCCAGGTGTTCACGATCGACAAAACCGAAACTATCTCGCAGGTCCAGAATTATGCCATCGCATTGCGCTAATTCTTCGAATAGCCGCTGAGTGCTGATCAAGTCATTGCTGCTCCGACTCAAGGCCCACAAATGCACATAGCCGACTACTTTGTTACCTGAGTTAAATTGCTGCACGCTGGCAACAGTGGCGGCGCGGAAACTGTCGTACAGGTTTTCGTAAATCGGGGTAACGGTTACTGTGAGAGGGGTGCCGTCGCGATTAATACTCAACTTGCTCGGCACAGGAGTCGTCTGTTTCGCGCCGCTTGAACCTGCGCTCGGATTGAAGCTTCTTACCGGATGGAAGGGCTGACCATTGGCCGTCGTAATAATGTCACCCCGATTCAGGCCAGCCCTGTGCGCAGGGTAGCTTTCCAGCACGCTGGTGATCAGGAAGCCGTCTGCGCTTTGCTGACCCTGAATGCCAATGTGATTAAGGGCCAAGCGCTGTGTTGATGACGGCGCATTGAAGGCCTGGACCAGAAAATAGTCCAATTGCTGCGGCGTCACGCGCTGACTATCGCGACTTTGAGCGCTGAAGTCTTGCCCGTGGATTAGCGCAGGGATTGCGACCCAGAGCAGGGTTAGTATGATTCTGGCCACAGTGTGCATCGTCTAGCTCGCAATCTCTATGGCTCGCTTTGCGGCTGGTCTCTCATAGTGCCGATTGCGCAATGCGACAAAGTGCTCAGGCAGCTCAAACTCAAAGCGAATGGCCCAGTTAAAGGTTTGCGCCAGTAGAATATCAACTAGGGTGAAGCTATTGCCCACGGCAAACTCAGATTCTGGCAGCAGATGATCCAGGGTTGTTACAGCCTTGGCGAATTCAAATTTTGCTGTTTCAAACATCTCGGGAATGCGCTGTTCCTCTGGCAAGGCGAACATGTGCTTGCCCTTGCTCCAAAGAGGTTGTTCCAGTTCCGCCAGAACGAAACAAGCCAACTCATCAAGCCTGGCGTACACGTCCATACTCGCGTTGGGCAACAGGCCGGATTCTGGCGCGCAGCGGGCGATGTAATAAAGAATGGCAACTGATTCGGTTAGCACAAGCTCATCGTTCACCAGCGTCGGTACCTTGCCCTGGGCGTTCTGCTTCAGGTAGTCAGGATGCTTGGCGCTGTCAGGCTCGGCCGGGTCAGTACGTAGCTTGGCAGCGATATACTCATAGGGTAGGCCGGCTTCTTCCAGCGCCCAGAGACATCGAAATGAGCGTGATTGCCCGAATCCATAGAGTTTAATCAAGAGCTCTTCTCCCAGCACATATGCAAATTATGCGGTCCAAGAAAAATGGCGCGACCGGTGTAGTGCCGATCGCGCCATTTTAACTGTTTCCTACTGGTGTTTCCTGCCTGTCGACTAGTCTATTGCGAAGCAATAGAAATAACCGTTGCCGCCGGTGCCTACCAGATCGTCCTGGCTGCAGCCTCGGGAGCCATGCGAACTGTTCCAGGAGGTTGGATTCTGCCCACCGCCGGTGCGATCGAAATGGCCAACATGGGCAGTGCCAGAGCCACTGCTGGTCCAGTTACTGCAGCTGTGGTTGGAGCCATCCTCCACTTCGCGACCATCGAGAGTTGAGCCAGTGAGAATATCGTGCTGATTGGGTGAATCGCCTCGACCATTCACGGTGTCGCCGTTTTCAGTCAGAGCGGTTTGCTTATTCAGGTTGTTGCTGGCGCTGTGGAGATTGTTGATATTCTCGGCGACCTGCACACCATTGACGTTGTACCAGGGGCCGAAACCGATGCGGTTGCGCGCATCGACGGCAGGAGAGCTGCCATCGGCATGGGCACTGAGATAAGCGCGCCAGGTTTTGCCGCGAGAACCTGCGGCTTCTGCCAGTTGCTGACAGTGCGCATCGGCACCGGCGAGTCCACCGAGGTCGGCACCATTGCCGGAACCCACGCTAGTGATGAAGAAACTCATTTCGTTTTGCTGAGAGTTCACCGTCGTTATTGAAGCGGCAGCCGCGATGACTGCTGCAGAGGTAAATATAAGGGCCTTTTTCATTGATCTTCTCCGTAATTGTTATTGTCTTGGTTGTACTAAGTTTGGCGCTTACTCAGGGCAGCGCCATGGCAGTTAGCGTGCTGCCGGTTTGCAGAATGATGTATTGCTTGCCGTCGTGTACCCAGGAGCTCATGCCATAGCGGGTGGCCGCAGGCGCTTCAACCCGAGCGACTTCTTCGCCGCTGGTCTTGTCGAGGGCAAACAGGTGCGGGGTACCGTCGCTGGTGATATTGCTATACACAAGCATGGTGTCGGTGACCACCATCTGGCCGACAGCGCCAGAGCCAGTGTTGCCGATATCCAGCCCCTCAAGGGCGGGTAAATTCTTGATGCGGTCAGGCGTATAGCCAGCGGGGATCCACCACAAGTGCTCGCCGCTGTTCATGTCTATGGCAGTAATGCGGCTGTAGGGTGGCTTGAATACCGGAATGCCCGCCGGATGTCGCGGTGGTCTGCTGCTGCTGGCTGCGGCGTAGCGAGAGAGAGTCACGCCGGTGGGTGCTTCATAGTAAGTGTCAGCTTCCTCACCCGTCACCAGGAAGCGACTGCCACAGTTGTAGCGCGACATGACATACATGACACCGCTTTCAGGGTCTGCCACTGGTGGGTGGGTAATATTTACCGAGCCCGAGGGGCACATAAGCGCGGCGATCTTGCCTGAAGGATGGCCTCTCTGAATGGGGGGGTTGAAAACCGGTCCCATAGTATATTCCGCTACTGCGGCGAGGGCCTGCTGCTTGATCTCAGGCGTGAAATCCGCCAATAAATCTTCACTGGAGCCTACATATTCAAATGGTGCTGGCTTGGTGGGAATTGGCTGAGTTGGAGAGAGCTGTTCTCCTGGCACGGTGCTGGCTGGCATCGGCACTTCTTCGATGGGCCAGACCGGTTCACCGGTTTCACGATTGAATACATAGGTATAACCCTGTTTCGTGGCCTGTGCCACGATGGGAGTAGATCCCTGATCAGTCTCAACATCCAACAGAATGGGCGCAGTGGGTGTGTCGTAGTTCCAAATATCATGATGCACCAACTGATAATGCCAGGCGCGTTCGCCGGTGGATGCGTTCAAAGCGATCAGGCTGGTGCTGTAGAGATTGTCCCCGGGATGATGTCCTCCGTAGTAGTCGATGGTGACTCCGTTGGTGGGGATATAGACTAGATCTAATTCCGGGTCCGCTGAGATTGGGGCCCAGGATGAAATATCTCCGGTGTACTGCCAGGCATCATTTTCCCAGGTCTCATGGCCGAACTCGCCGGGTCTTGGAATGACGTTGAACTTCCATTTAAATTCGCCAGTACGGGCGTCGTATCCAAGAATGTCACCAGGTACGTTCTCAATGCGGGACTGGTGGTAACCCTGCTCGGCGGAATTGCCGACCACAATCGTGTCATTGACAACAATGGGTGGTGATGAGGCGGTAATATAGCCACGCTCAAGCGGGATACCCTCGTAGGGATCATAGGGGTGACCAAGATCCTTTAATAAATCCACAACACCGGTTTCGGGAAAGCCATCGATGGGCACTGGCTCGCCAAACCCTTCTAAGGGTCTGCCGGTTTCAGCATCCAATGCGGTAAGGAAAAAGCCTGGGGAAATTGTGTAGATGACGTCGCGGCCATCAATATTGGCGTAGCCAATGCCTTTGCCGTAATCCGCCCGCATGGAGTATTCCCAGCGGCCGGTATCGGGCTCTCGATAGGACCAGATAGTGGCACCAGAAGTCGGATCAATTGCGACGACATGACGGCGCGCACCGGCAACGGTATAGAGCCGGCCATTGATATAACTTGGCGTCGATCGACCGCTCTGGGCCTCAAAGCTCGCGCCATTCCATTCCCAGGCAACTTCGAGATCAGCGAAGTTTTCTGGCGTGATTTGATTGGCTGGCGTAGAGCGGGTGTGGGCAAAGTCATTGCCCAGAGTCGTCCATTCAATTGTTTCCTGTGCGCCAAGCGAAATCGGCATGCACAGCGCGAGAGCAGCAAGGAAAGCGAGGAGGAAATTAGATAATAGATTTCGGGTGATTCTTCTCATTTTAGTTACCCCAAGAGGTTGACCTGAGCCCGGTTCAAGCACGGCGCTGAAAGCAGGCAATTCACAACAGTTCGAGGTTAACCCAGCCATCGGCCCTTGTCATCGGTATAGAGCTGCAACAAATCCGCTGAGCCCGCAACTGGTCGCTTTCCCCTGCGTTATTCAGGAATTTTCTGACACGCAGCCAGCGGAAAGGTGTTGTGTCGCTGCATTGCCAGCTAGATTTTGGGATATTACCATTACAGGCACAAGGGAAGGGCTTGTGACTCTAATCACTCCAATGTGCCGGAATCCCTGGCTTCCTGCCAACTGCTTGAGTAAATTATTGACGATCGGAGGTGGCTCGGACGGTTTCGCGTCGGCCACTGTGAAAATTTCCAGCAATACAAGCCAATGCATCAATCGAGGAAGCTATAGTGACGAAATTATCAGTTCTGTTTGCAGTCTCGCTGAGCACGGTATTTGCGCCGCAAGTTTTGGCTCAACCCGCAATACTTCGAGACAACATCCTGACTATTCCCCAGGCAGCTTCTTTGGATGGCGATAGCCCAGTCTATTACGCGAATGTACAGCTTAATGCCAATTCAGATGGCAGTCTCACTGCGATTGGAGGCGAACAGCAGAATTTGATGGCGGTAGATACGGTGCAAATCATGCTCATGGAGTTGTTCCCGGTGCAGGTAAGTGCGACGGTGAGTGGCAACAAGTCTGTCCCCTGCGTTAATTTGCTGCCCGCTGCTGTTTCACGCAAAGACAGTGTCTTTACCGTGGTGATGGCAGAGACTGTATTGGGTCCGGCGGAGACTTGCATTGCCGTGCTGGAACCATTTGAAACCAGTGTCAGTCTGGACGTACTGGGGCTGTCTGCGGGTACTTACACAGTTGTCGTCAATGGCGTAAGTGCTGAGTTTACTCTCGATTCGGATAATGTGGGGCCTAAGTAAAGCCTTAATGGAAGAAGCATGAAGGTCCGTGGGGGATACAAAGACGCTTTGAGATTCACACGGGTGTTCACTTTAAGCCCATGCAGGCCCCATGCGAACCACCAGAGCACCGCTCGCTGCTCCAAATTATGTCTAGGATTAATACCGGGCTGCGCTACCAGGCCTAATTCCTTGGTTCCGCTTTAATTGGTTTTTTTCACTTGTGCGCTGGTAAATCTGATTTTCATTATGCGACACTCGGAGCGTGTGAAGAGGTGTCTGGCTTCGTATTTCGCGATCACCAGGACTCAAGTCCCAGCGCAACACCCTCCAGGAGTGAAACCTATGCACAATAATAAATTGATACTGGCTTTTTTGGGTATTGCGCTCATGAGTCCCTCGCTACATGCGCAGACTATGTCCGAGCAGCAAGTCGATGGGCTGTTCGAGTCGCTTTCTAATTGGGGGCGCTGGGGCGAATCTGACCAGAAGGGCACGGTAAATCTCATCACCCCTGAAACTCGCGTTGCAGCAGCGCAGTTGGTTCGGTCCGGGGTTTCCGTTTCCATGGCCCATGAAGTTCTAGAAGAAGCGGCTGCGGACAACTTCAGCCCTTACGACCACCGCATGACTTCGATTGGCAGTAGCCCTGGTCCCTGGTCCGGTGATTTTATTGGGGTGTCCTACCATGGCTATGCCCATTCACATCTCGATGCTTTATGTCATCGCTTCCAGTTCGGCACCATGTACAACGGTTATCCCGAGGATGAAGTCACTGAAGAAGGCTGCGGCCAACTTGCCATTACGGCCTTTGAGGAAGGTGTTTTCGGTCGTGGCATTGTGATGGATTTCCCGCGTCTGCGCGGTGTGGATTGGTTGGAAAATGGTACCGCCATCACCCCGGATTGGCTTGACGAATGGGAAGCGCAAAACAATATTCGGGTTGGCGCAGGTGATATTGTGCTGATTCGCACCGGTCGCTGGGCCCGCAGGCGAGCCCTGGGCCCCTGGAACCTGGCCGCAGATTCGGCGGGCCTGCATGCCAGTGCCGTAGCCTGGTTTAAAGCAAGGGATGTTGCACTAATTGGCAGTGATTCTGCCCTCGATGTGAAACCTTCTCAGGTTGAGGGCTACGACTCTCCGGTCCATGCCCTGGTGCTGGTGGCGCTGGGCATGCCTATTTTTGACAACCTGGATCTGGAGGCTGTTGCCGAGCAGGCCCAGCAGCAGGGACGAGCCGAGTTTCTGTTTACTTCAGCACCACTCCGGGTGACCGGTGGCACCGGCTCACCGCTCAATCCTATCGCGACTTTCTAATTGGGTGGCAAGCAGGTCCTGGCACAGAGTAATCAAGCAGTAAAGTGGTCAACTGTATCAGCTAGTTTCGATGCCGCTTGGAAGACCGCTGGGGCTATACAGCCAGTTTTTCATGCGAGTGGCCAGCTTGCACGCCCATAAAACCAGTTTCTGATTCAGTCCAGATTCATTTGAGCCTGCGTATAATCTACTAATGTTGCTAGTATGTAGGCAGATGAAACGACGGCTAACGCTTTGCTTATGCGGATAATTTCAAGATTTAACTGTCCTGGTTTGAACTTGCCTGGATGGAACTTGCCGAAATGGTACCTGGCCGGGCTACTGGCCTGGTCTGCGGTCGCGGTCGCGCAGGTAGAGCCAACGGCAGCAGGCCTTGAGTCCCCAGCCGCGGCAATTGGCACGGAGGAGGAGCAAGCGGCCGCCGCTGCCGCTCGCGCCAAGGCAGCGCGTGAAGCAGAAGAGGCCGCGAGGCAGGAAGCCAGAATCAGGGAGCTTACACTGGAGCTGAGCCAGCGGCAGCAGGCCATCACCGACCTGCAGAGCGCACAGGGTGTGTATGACCCAGCGCTGATCGAAGCCCACGATGACATCGCCCGGCTGTACATTGAATTGGAAGACTATGGCAGTGCCGCGCAATCATTGAATGAAGCTCTACAGATTATCCGCATCAACACCGGCTTATACAGCGAGCAGCAGCGCCCGCTGATTGACCAACTCATTGACAATCATGCGCGCATGGAACAGTGGATCGAGGTAGATGACCTCGTTCATCTCGATCACCATATCAGCAGTCGCTTATATGCCCCGGTTGATTCCCAGTACCTGGACGCGGCTGAGGACTATGGTGAGTGGAAATTGCGGTTGCTGCGTGAAAACCTCCTGCAGCTAAACTCCCGCGGCCTGATGAACACGGCGGAGGATCTCAGCAGTTTCTACGGCCGTGTGCTGATGAATATTGAGTTTTCGGAGGAAGTAGAACCCGAAAATCTGGTCAGTTTGCTAAATGGCAAGTCGCGTGCAGATATGGCGCTGGCCAGAAACATCGCCAATACGCCCTATACCTATTTCCAGGGCACCGCCAATCGCTACGTCACCCAGCAGCGCTGTCAAAATCGGCGCAACGCTGCTGGCCAGCTGGTGCGGCAATGCGTCAACGTGCAGGTTGAAAACCCGCGTTATCGCCAGTCTCAGCAGGAGGCCAAGCGCCTGGCGCTTTATCGCTACACCAACGAGATTGATCGAACCCTGGAGCGACTGCGTATGCTTAAGGACGGCAGTAATTCGCTCACTGCGGCGCAGCGGGCCGACCTGGAAACGCAGATCACTCAGCTGCAAATGGAGGCGTCTTCACTCCATCGCCGGCGCGGTGGATTTCGTTTCTAAGCCCACTGTAGGCTGCCTTAAAGCCCCGATTTTGCTGGTATTTTGCGGCTGGTCAGGGTAAAAAGAACGGGTTCGGTGCAGGACTCGCCGGGCATCAAAAACCAACTGGAGGACGTTATGTCTCACCTTGCCAAGCGCTTCTCTCAAGTTCTGCTGACAGCGGTCGTCGCGACAGTAGCACTGGGAAGCCAATTTGCGGCAGCCCTGGAAGTCGGAGATAAAGCTCCTGATTTTTCATTGCCTGCTTCAGACGGAAGTACCTACAGCCTCTCCCAATTTCTGGGTGAAAAGCCAGTAGTCATTGCCTTCTTTCCGAAAGCCTTTACCGGCGGCTGAACTATGCAATGTAAAGCGCTGCGTGACAGTGCCAGAGAAATTCAGAATTTCGACGTTGCATACTTTATGGCCAGTGTAGATACGCTGGAAGACAACACTGCCTTCGCGGCAGAACACGAAGCCGGTTTCCCGATCCTCGCCGACGAGAGTAAGGAAATGGTCGACGCCTATGGCGCGCTGATGGGAGCAGGATTTGCGAATCGCTGGACCTACTACATCGGAGCCGATGGCACGATCCTGAAGATCGATAAAGAAACCAATCCGGCCACGGCTGGACGTGACCTGGTGCAAACCATGGATGATTTAGGATTTCCTAAAAACTAGGGTTCACCACGCTTGAAGTGTGCAACACAAGGAAACCCGATGGCAGCAGTGTTATCGGGTTTTTCTTTGCGACAGGAAAAACTTTTGCGGGCAGCGGGCGTCTAATCAAACCCTGGGTAATCATTCGGAACTGGTTGAGCCCCCCATGCCCCTGTGCCAGAATTGGCCGCCTTGAGAACAGGATAGCTTGCATGAAAAAGACCGGATTATTCGTTATTGCTGGTGTTGCGGTAGTGACCCTGCTGGGTCTGGTGTTCATCGCAGCGACTTTCGAAGCGCCTGAAGGTGGTACCACCACCGTGGTGCTAGCACCACCGGTGCAGCCCACCGTCACAGAATCTAATACCCCTGCGCGGGGAACCTCTCCGTCCAATAACAGCATCTTGCCTGAAATCAGAATTCAGCCGCAGACAGAACCGGCTGTTGCGGCGGCTTCCGATCCCATTGTTGAGCCGCCTCCAGTCGAGGTAACGATCGAAGACCCAGTCATAGAAGAGGCGCCGGAATCAACCACGATTCAGCTGCCGGCTCTGAATGCCAGTGATGTGTTTGTGTTTAATGAGTTGAGCGGCATCCCGAATGGACCGGCTGTCATTCGCCTGTTAGCGCAGGACCAGATAGTTCGCAAGTTCGTGGTGTTCGTTGAGAACGTCAGTCGAGGTGAGTATCCGCAGACTGGCGTTCCCTATAAGCCCCTGGGTGTAGAGATGCCTGTGCGCAATATCGATGACAATCTATTCGTCATGGAAGCCAGTGCCCACGACCGTTTCAGCGAGATTGTGGATACCTTTACTTCACTCGATACTGATGCAGCCTATGCGCTCTATCGCTTGCTCTCCCCGCTGTTCCAGCAGGCCTACGCCGAGATAGGTTTTCGTGACCGGAGTTTTGATGACACCTTGAGATCGGCTATTAGCAATGTGCTGCGCGCGGAAGAAATTGAGGGGCCTTTTCAATTAGTTAAACCTTCCGTCATGTATCTTTATGCCGACGCCAGCATCGAAAATTTACAGGAAGTGCATAAACTGTTAATTCGCATGGGCCCTGAGAATACAGCCAAGATAAAAGCAAAGCTCCAGGATTTCAGCGAACGCCTCTAAACCTCTGCCAGGCCCTGACTCAGGAGAGATGCTGCCATGATAGATTCCGCGCTGGTCGACGTTAACTGGTTGGTCGAACATTTACAGGATGCCGAACTGGTAATTCTGGATGCTTCGGTACCGCCTGTTGTGCCGGGCTTTGAATCTATAAACAGCGAAGAAAATTTCGCGGCTATTCCTGGTGCCCGTCGCTTCGATTACGACAAGGAAGTTTGCAAGCCAAACAGCAGCCTTCCCCATATGATGCCAAGCCCTGAGCTGTTTCAGGAAAAAGTCAGAGAGATTGGTGTCAACCGGGATAGTACTATCGTTGTCTATGATGATGTAGGGCTCTATGCCAGCCCCAGGGCCTGGTGGATGTTCCGAGCCATGGGACATGACCAGGTCTATGTGCTGAACGGCGGCTTACCCGCCTGGATTGCAGCGGGTCTGGCCACCGCCGCCAGCTTGTCTTCGGCTGAAGCGCAAGGTGATTTCGAGGCGGAAGAGCGAATCAATCTATTTTGTGACTTTAACGTGGTGCTGGCGGCGACCGACGACAAGGCAAGCCAAATTATCGATGTCAGATCCGCGGGGAGGTTCAATGCTACGGCACCCGAACCGCGTCCCGGCGTCCGAGGCGGTCACATGCCCTCGGCCTGCAACTTGCCCTTCGCCAGGGTGCTGGATAACGGCAAGCTACGTGACAGAGCGGAATTGCAGCAAATGCTGCAGGAATTGGCCAGCCCAGAGCAAAAAGTCATAAGCAGCTGTGGGTCAGGTATCACAGCTTGCGTAATGACCCTGGCAGCCTGGGAGGCTGGGTATCGGCAGCTTTCGGTTTACGATGGCAGTTGGGCGGAGTGGGGACTTCCCTCAAAGCTCCCAGTTGTACCCTAGATAGGTACTTCCCTTTAAAGGCACGCTTGCGGAGTAATTGTCCGCTGCTGAGCAGAAAGAGCAGCGCAATATAGCAGAGTCAATGCCATGGCAGGTGCAGCAGTTTTTTTGATGGACTATTCACCTGCTCGATGACCCGGCTCGCCCTGCTCCCTATCAAACCAATTGGTTAGTTGGGATTCAAGTGACATAAATCAGCCCGGCATCTTGAATTCATCGACGAAGTTCATGAAACCCTCGCTGTTTTCCGTACGCAAAGCCACGATCTCCTGATACTCGTCCGAGTTATACCATTCCTTGGCTTTATCCTTGCTGGGAAAACGCAGGACGATGGTCACATCAGCGCCACCCGCTTCACTTTTCTCACTGTTATAGTCTGCGACCAGAATTTGGCCACCATGGTTTAAAATAGTAGGGCCGACAACCCTGGGATAGGCTTTGTAAGCCTCTGGATTGGTGATGTTGTAGTTGGCAATTACATAGGCTGACATTAATTTCTCCTTGAAGTCCTGCATACGAGATGGCGCTGTCCACGTCTTATCACCAGTCGCCACGGCCATCTTCGATGGGGCAACAGGGAGTCTACCAGTTCAACTCTCTCAACAAACATGGCGTGTTTGAATCCGAGGTTGGGTGTCTATTCTGAGGGCCAGGCTATCAAAGACTTGCCAGAACGCAATGAGGAAAGCTATCCCCAGGCCAATACTGCGTCAACTGAGCTTTCCTGCTGCGAGAAATTTCATACTGTCCAATTAACCCCTGGCTGTACGACTTGGCAACGCCTATCACTGACCTGGCCGGGTAGGGTCATCCGAGTTTCGCGTGAGCCCTACCATCTTCGAGAGGATGTGCTGGAACTCAGCCTGACTCATATCAATGTGTTCCAGCACTCTGCCATAAAGGGTAATCGTAGGCACATTGCGATCTTTGAACTCGTTCTGGGTCTGCATCAGGCAGTACAGCACGAGGCGCTCCTTGCGATTTAGGCCATCGCGCACGTCTGGCAGCAAGTCCAGTAGTTTATCGGAGTCATTCATGGGCTGGTGTCGTTGCGGATTCAACAACAGTATAAACAATTAGCAACCCTGAAATCTGCAGCTCGAAGGGAATTGCGTGGTGGAAACGGGCACTGCGTTAAATAGGAGATACAGGAATTGGCTAGTAGGCGGAATAAGAAGCCGAAACTATGAGGCGTTAGGCCAGCCCGAGATTTTAAGGGAAGTTTGCTGTGCCCTCGAAGGCGCGAGCGTTATCGAGGCACAGCGTTTTACTCATGCCGGAATAGGTGTTTAAGCAACCCGGTCTAGCGCTTGCATTCCTGACTGAATCGCCCGTGCATAACACCTGCGATTCTCTGCCACTTGCGTCAGAGACCCAACGCGTCGCAGCTCCTGTTCGCCACAAACTTGTTCGGCGGCTTTGCGAATTTGCTTTTCTATTTCCTTGCGGCCCAATTCAGTGCGCGCATCTTCAGTTGAGAAAGTGATCTTGATCTTGTCTAGTGAAATCTCGGACTTCTCTACGTCGGCAAAAACCAAGGGGCTGAAGCTGGTGGCGATTAGCATGAAGGCTGGGGCGATTAGTTTTTTCATAATTACTCTCCATAACTGCGAAATACTAGGTCATGTTTCCCGAAAGGCTAGTGTGTCTGAGAGATTAATAGGCCGACCCCTTTTCGCTATGTTTAAAGCAGCGAGTGCGGCATACAGATTCGCTCAGAGGCACAACGCTATTTTTAGGCTGCTGGCACCGTGGCTGCCTGAACAAAGCGTGAAGAAAACTCCCAGAAAACCTGAATACCAGCGATAAGGGCGCTCGATCGTTGCTTAAGTGTGATTTTGAAACAGATTGAGAAAAAAATCTGCGTGGGCCCTAAACTACCAGCAACGCAGCAAAATTTGATAGCATGCACAGCGAGTTTGCTCCGGTTTTACGTTCCGGACGGCAATGAGGAAGACAGATGAACGACACTAATCCCAGCGTGGTAGTCGCCGCGCTTTATCGCTTCGCGCGATTTCCAGATTTTGAAGCATTCCGACAGCCGCTGTTTGAAGCGATGCTGGCAGCTGAAGTACGAGGTACTTTGCTACTGGCAGCCGAGGGCATCAATGGCACTATCGCCGGCAGCCGTCTGGGCATCGATAAAGTGTTGGATTTTTTGCAGCAGGACGAGCGCTTCGCGGGACTGGAAGTCAAAGAGTCCTACGTGGACGACAATCCGTTTTACCGCACAAAAGTTAAGCTCAAAAAAGAAATAGTCACCATGGGGGTGCAGGATATCGATCCCAATGAGATCGTTGGCACCTACGTCGATGCTGAGGATTGGAATGAGCTGATTTCCAGGCCCGATGTGCTGCTATTGGATACCCGCAACAAATACGAGGTGGAAATCGGCACCTTTGATGGGGCGGTGAATCCTGAGACTGACTCATTCCGAGAGTTTCCCGAGTATGTGGCGCGTCACCTGGATCCTGGCAATCACAAAAAAGTCGCCATGTTCTGCACCGGTGGTATTCGTTGCGAAAAATCTACCGCCTATTTACGACAGCGGGGTTTTGATGAGGTTTATCATCTCAAGGGAGGTATTCTGAAATACCTTGAAGAAGTGCCTGAAGATGAAAGTCTTTGGGAAGGTGAGTGCTTTGTTTTTGATCAGCGGGTTGCCGTGGGTCATGGTCTCGAGCTGGCAGACTATGAGCTCTGTCGTGCATGTCGCTTTCCACTGAGCCCATTGGATAAACA
>Ga0181560_10001178_pt1 | contig 24442 bp, 18 predicted proteins | sample 011ome_20_FD_133751 | JGI IMG/M metagenome (GOLD analysis project Ga0181560, IMG submission 133751) | Coastal salt marsh microbial communities from the Groves Creek Marsh, Skidaway Island, Georgia - 011509CT metaG (megahit assembly) | ecosystem: Environmental > Aquatic > Marine > Intertidal...
CTGCCCGCGGACACGTTGGAGCCAAAAGCTCCAAGGGCTCCTTCCAGGCGGCCCTTGGAGTTTTTCGGCCCTTGGAGCTTTTCTGCTGCGCGCACCCGCGCCCTCCGGCCCGTCGCCGCCCGGCGCGCCCTCCACGCCCGCCTCGCCCGCGTCGCCCGCCTCGCCCGTCGCCCGCGCCTCGCCCGGGCCGTCCCCCACCTCGTCCGCCCCCTCGCCCGCGTCGCCGGCGGCGGCGGCGGCGGCGGCGGCGGCGACGCTTCGACGGCGACGGCGACCATCGGCGGCACCGGCGGCGCGGTCGCTTCCGGTCGCAGTAAGCTCTTCATGTACATGAACACGTGGCTCGGCTTCGGATGCGGCGTCGTCGCGGCGTCGTCGTCGACCGGCGGCGGCGGCGGCGGCTCCGCGGCGGTCGGCAGCTCGTGCGCGCCGAGCGTCTCGCTCGACTCGAGTCGCCGCCCCGCGAAGACGACGAGCTGGTCGGCGACGTCCACGCCGGTCGCGGCCGCGAGCGCGGTCGCGACCGTCTCGACGCTGTCGAGGACGGGTGGAAGCGGAGGGGGAGCGTCAGCGTCGGACGACGGGGGGAGGTCCGCGCGTCGCGCTCAGATCTCGACGACGATCGGTGAGCGTTTCTTCGACGCGTGGAATGCCGCGTCAGATTCTTCGCGCGCGGGTCCATCGCGCGCGACGTCGAGACGGCCGGGAGGGACGCGCACCGCGTGTCCGCGTCGCACTCGAGCTCCACGGTCTCGCCGCTGTGCGCGACGATTACTCGCATCGCGCGCGGGGTCGCGCGCTCGCGCCTGTGACCGGCGTCGTGGCTCGTCTCCGCGTCCGACGAGTCTTCGAAACCGCAACCGTCGCCGGCGCATCACGTCTTGTCACGCGCGCGTCACTGCACGTCCTTTCAGCGACGCGTCGATCGATCGAAAGAGTCACTTCTCCCCGCGCCGCGGCCCGGCGCGTCCTCGCGACCCGCCCGCCGCCGCGCCCGTCGCGCGCGCGCCGCGCCCGTCGCGGTCGTTGCGATGACGTCGAACGGCGCGGACGAGTGGGCGGGGATGGACCTCAGCGTCCGCCGCGGGAACGACCACGACCCGTCGTGGTTCGCGGGCATCGACGGCCTCGAGGCGTCGTACGACATGGTCATCGTCGGCGCGGGGATCTCCGGATGCGTCTTTGCCGAGCGCGGCTCGCGCGAGCTCGGCCTCAAGTCCCTGATCATCGACAAGCGCGACCACATCGGCGGGAACTGCTACGACTTCGTCAACAAGCGCGGGTTCCGCGTGTCGCAGTACGGCGTGCACCTGTTCCACACGCGACACGAACGCGTGTGGGAGTACGTCAATCGATTCAGCGATTGGACCCCGTACGAGCACCGCGTGAAGGGAAAGGTGGACGTCGGCGAAGGGTACAAGATCGTGCCCATCCCGCCGAGCCGCGAGACCGTGAACGCGCTGTTCCACGCGGACGTGCACACGGAGGAGGAGATGGAGGCGTGGCTGAACGCGCGGCGGAGCGTCAATGACGACCCGAAGAACGGCGAGGAGTCGGCGTTGACGCGCGCAGGAGAGGAGCTCTACGACGCGATATTCAAGCACTACACGAAGAAGCAGTGGGACAAGTACCCGGAGGAGTTGGACGCGAGCGTGCTCGCGCGGATACCGGTGCGGACGAACGACGACGACCGGTACTTCAGCGACCCGCACCAGGCGCTTCCGAAGGACGGGTACACGAGGCTCTTCGAGAACATGGTGATGTCGGACCCGAACATCACGATTCGACTCAACGTCGACTTTTTCGAACGCAGGGACGCGCTCCCGAAGTGCGCGAAGACAATCTTCACCGGGCCGATCGACGCGTACTACGCGAGCCAAGGCCTGCCGAAGCTCGAGTATCGATCGCTGCGATTCCGCGAGGAGTACCACGAGCCGGACCCGAGCGGTGAACACGGCGCGTTTTACCAGCCGTGCCTGCAGCTCAACTATCCGGGGCCGGAGGTACCGTTCACGAGGATCGTGGAGTACAAGCACAAGCCGAACCAGCCGGTCGAGGCGAGGAATTCAAAGGGGACGGTGATCTTCAAAGAGTACAGCTGCGATCACGGCGAGCCGTACTACCCCGTGCCGAACCCGGCGAATCACGCGTTGTACGAAAAGTACAAGGCGATGGCGGAGAGAGAAGGGAAAGACGTGTGCTTCGTCGGGCGGCTGGCGAGTTACAAGTACTTCAACATGGACCAGGCGTTTTTGAACGCGCTGGAGATGTTCGACGAGGTGTGGGGGGAAGGCGCGGGGGAGCGCGGGAGGACGGTCTTAGGCGAGGGCGACGGGCCGAAGTGATGAGGCGAGGGAGAGGAAAGAGCGGAGGGAGAGCGCGCGTACGAGTAGCAGCGTTGAAATCGACGGCGAAGCACGTACAGTACAGCTGGATGCGAATAATTCAAACTTCTCGGATCGATCGATCGACGCGCGAGTCCGTCGCGCGCGTCGCGGGGACATCGCGGCGCGACGCGGCGTCACGGGACGCGCGACGCGATGACGACCGCTCGCGGCGCGGCGCCTTCGACGTCGACGGACGTCGCCGCGCTCGCGGCGTCGATCCTCGCGTCGTCGTCGCGCGCGCCGCACGAAATCTTCTCGCTCGCGTCCGACGCGTCGCGAGACGCGTTCAAGGCGCGGTACCGAGAGCTCGCGAAGGCGCTGCATCCGGACAAGGCGAAGCTGGACATCGCGGAGGACGCGTTCAAGGTCGTGACCGAGGCGTTCAGGGCGGTGATGTCCGGCGGCGGCGGCGGCGGAGGGTCCGGCGGGGGCGGCGCCGCGCCGGGATCGGGATCGGGCGGCGACACCAGACGACGAGCGCAGCCGTTCTGGAAGACGGAGCAGCCCGCGAGCGCGGCCGCGCCGCCGCCGCCGAGGTGGTCCGCGACGACGACGGCGAGCGCGAGCGCGGCGGCGGCGGCGACTTCGCGCTGGGACGATTGGGGCGCCGCCGCGCCCGCGAGCGGCGGCGGCGTGACCAAGGCGAAAACGGTGCCGCCGAGGCGCTCCGACGGCGGCGGCGGCGGCGGCGGGTGGGCGCGCGGCGGATCCGACGCGCCCGCGACGCGCCTCGACCCTTGGAAAGAGACCACGGCGCTGGACCTCGACGTCGAGGAGGAGGAGGAGGAGGAGGAAGAAGATCCCGTCGCCGCCGCGGACGACGCCGCGTGGTTCAGCCGGTGGGGGTCCGCGTGCTACGGCGGCGGCGGCGGCGGCGAGAAAACTTCGGCGTCCTCGGCGGCGGCGCGGTGGGGCGAGACCGAGGTCCCGCGCTGGACGAATAGCACTAGACACGCCGCTCCCGCCGCGGACGGCGCTCGCGCGCGACGCCGCCGGGGGAAGCTCATCACGTCGGAGGACGACCTGTCGGACAGGTCATCGGACCCGGAGGAGGAGGAGGAGGAGGAGGAGGACGACGACGACGCGGGCGCGGGCGCGCGCGCCCGAGACGCGTACCTCCGCGAAGTCACCGGACGCGACGCGCGGCGCTCGCCCGCGCCGCCGCCCGCGAGCGACTGGTTGACGGGGTTAGACGCCGGGGGAGGCGCGAAGAGAGGGAGAGAGAGCGCCGCGCAGAGGTGGTCCGCGGCCGCCGGGGACGGAACCCGTCGCGGCGGCGGCGGCGGGCGCGGGCGCGGGCGCGGGCGCGGCGGGGGGAGCCGCGGGCGGGGCGGCGAGCTCGACGACGACGACGTCATCGAAGTCCACGACGACGACGACGACGACGAGAACACGTCGACGCGGCCCGCTCCCGCGGCGGTTAAAAAAACGAAAGCGGGGAAGTATCCGTGGCAGAGGCGAAAGACGTCGAAATCGAAATCGAAATCGACGCGCGTCGGCGCGGACGGCCAAGAGAACGACGACGGTGGCGTCGGCGTCGCGGACGCGCCTGCGGCGAATAAGGAGAAGAAGCGTTCGCTCGCGTCCGCGGTGCTGAACGACCCGAACAGGATACCGCACACGAAGCTCCCGAAGAAGGCGTTCACGCAAGCCACGCTCGCGTTCGGGTGAGTATCATAAGCGAGGAGAACGCCGCCGCGTGTTCTTTTGACATGAAGCGAAGACGACGAACGAACGCGCGTAACACGCCTACTGTAGTTTAAACGCTCCAAAACAATACGTCACGTTTTACAACATCCCCCTCTCCCCCCAGGGCTACATCTTCCGTCGCCCCTCCACGCCTAAGACCATCTCGAGCACGCGAATCAGCTCCGTCGCCGCCGACGCGACGCCGCACGCGGCGAACCATTTCCATCCGCTCCCGATCACCGCGATGACGCTCCCTTCCTCCGCGCCCGCGCCCGCGGCGGCCAAGCACACGTACGCGCCCGCGAAACACGCCGCGGCCACCTTCACGCTGGACATCGCGTACGACACCCCCTTCACGTCCCCGTTGACGAGCGCCTGTCGCAACACCGCGCCTCGAGACGTCGGGTACTCCGTCTCCTCTCGAAGGAGCATGCGCTCCAGCCACTCCGGGTCTTCCACCTTGCGGTAGTCGTCCTGGACCGCCTTCGGGACGACGCCGCCGTCGCGGTCGTCGTCCGCGATGGACTGGAACCCGACCGGGTTGGCGTCGCGGTCGCGCGCGTCGTCGGTCGACGACGACGCGGCGCGTCGCGTTCGGGATCGGACGTCGACGCGATCTCGACAGCTCCCGCTCGTGCTCGTGCTCGTCGGACGCGCGACGCGTCGCGCCGGCGACGCGCGGCGCGCGCGCGCGGCCGCCGCGGCCGCGCCCGACGCGATCGCGGCCGTCGTTCGCGTCGTCGCCGTCATCGCGCGCGTCGTCGTCGACGCCGCGCGAGCGCCGGCGAGGAGTGCGGCGCGTCGACGGGCGTCGTCGGGCGTCGGCTCTTATCCACGTTTCGGAGCCAGCGAGCGCGTGCGCGTGCGTGCCGATGCCGTGCCGCTGCCACGTGCCGCTGCCGAAGAACGAGATCCGTTGTTACCCCGTCGTCAGTGCGCGCCGCGCACATGTCCACGGCTGTCTTCGCGGCGACCCCCACCCCCGCGCGCTTCGCGTCATCGTCGCACGTCACCCGCCCCCGACCCAGGATGGGAAAGGGCGGCATCCAACCGCGCTCGCCGGGGAAGCGCGTCGGCGCGACGAGCGACGACAATAATTCCAACGACGCGAATAATGACATCCCCGAGCCGTCGCCGTCGACGAACGTCGACGACATCGCCGCCGCGCTCGGCGGCGCCGCGCCCGCGCGCGAGCGCGCGATCGCGGGGATTTGGATCGGCGAGAGCTGGCCCGCCCCGGAGCTCCTCGCGATCGACCCCTCGGTCCCGACGAACCCGATCCGATGGTCCCTCGCGCTCGACCCCGCGGCGTCGGCGCCGACGCCGTCCGCGTTCGGCGCCGGCACCTTCGACGACAGCGGCGACATCCCGGGCGAGCCGGTGATATGGTTCACGCTGAGAGGCACCTTCGACGCGCTGACGCGCGCGGTGAAGCTGCGGAAGGTGTACGAGCGGCCGGTGCCGGAGAGCGAGGTGAAGTACGAGGGGCGGTTGCACGCGTTGAACGGGGCGCCGGAGATCACGGGCGTGTGGCGGAATTCGACGTCGGGGACGAACGGGACGTTCTCGTGCACGTTGCAGGAGAGCGGAAGAACGACGTGATGAGGGAGCTTCAGCTTCGGGGGGGATAGACGAGGAGGATGGGGGAGGAGGAACGCACGAAAATGAAGCGTTACTTACGACGACGACGCGCGCGACGCGCTGGATTGTTTTTTTCCACCAACCAGACGCAGACGCAGACGGCGCCCCACGCCGCGCTCACGACAACGTCGGCAGATACCTAGCGACTAACCCCTGCAACCTCCCCAAGTCCGCACCGCTGAACTCGTCCACCTTGGCGCCGTACCGATACGCCTTAAACGTCGGCATCGACCGCACGTTCTCCGCGGCCGAGATGTCCTGGCGCTCGTCCACGTCCACCTTCAAGAAGTGAATCGTCGGGTTCGCGAGCGCCATCGCCGCGAAGTGCGGCGCGACCTGCTTACACGGCCCGCACCACTTCGCGGTGAAGTCGATCAGGCACAGCGGCGCCTTAGCGATCAGCGCTCGGTACCGCTCCATCGACTCGATCTCGATCACCCCCGCGCGTTCCGTCGGCAGCTTCGCGAGGTCGCTGCCGGCGGCGCGGCGACACGCGTTGAGCTCATCCGCGACGGACGCGTCGCCTGGCAGCCGCTCGCGCAGCTCCGCGAAGATCGCCGCCGCGGCCGCGTGCTCCCCCAGCGCCTTCCGCGCGTGCGCCGCGCGCAGCGACGCCTTCGCGTACTCCGGGTCCGCGCGCAACGCCGCCGTCGCGTCCGTCAGGGCGTCCGCGTGCCGCCCCAAGCTCGCGGCGCACGCGGCGCGGTTGCACATGAGCAACGCCGCGCCCGGGACCGCGACGCACAGCGCCTCGGCGTCCATCGCGCCCGCCGCCGCCGCGTCGCTCCCGGCCGCCTCCGCCGCCGCGGCGAGCATCGCGTCCGAGTACGTCTTCAGCGCGCGCGCGACGTCGCCGGACTTGAACGCCGCGTTGCCCGCCGCGCGGCCGTCGCGCAGGAGGCGCAGCGCCTTCGCGAGCGACGACGACGGGGAGTGATCGGGGTGCGACCGCGCGCGCGCCTCCGCGGCGGCGACCGCGGGCTCGAGGTCGCCGAGCTTGACGCACAGCGCGCCGAGCCGGCTCTTCGCGCGACCGTAGCTCGGGTCCAAGCACAGCGCCTCAACGCACGCGACCGTCGCGTCGTTGAACTTGGCGCGGCCCATGGCGGTCAGCGCCGCGGCGCGGTTCGCGTGCGCGGCCGCTATCGCCGGGTCCGCGGCGATGGACTCGTCGTACGCCTTGACCGCGTCCTCGAACTTCCCAGCCTTGTACAGCGCGTTCCCGCGCTCTTTCGCGGCCTCCGCCATCGCGCGCGTCGTGCGCGGCGCGCGAACGGCACTGATGACGATCGAAGTGAAACGAAGAGCCGTCGCTCGCGCTGCTTGCTGACGATGAATTTATCCTCGAATTGGACGCCATTGACGATGCCGCGCCCCGCCGCTTCCCCCGCGCCGCACCCCAACGCTATCAGCCTCGAGCTCGCCTTCACCGCCGCGAACACGCTCGCGCTCGTCGCGTGGTCGCTGCTCGTCGCGCGCACGCACGTCGCGAACAACGCGCGGCCGAACAACAGAGACGAGCTCCTAAAAATCGCAAAGGTCACGAGGCTGGCGGAGCAGGGCGTCCGATTCACCGCGATCGTCTTCGCGGTCGCCTACTTTGGCGCGCTCGCGGCGTACGTCGTCACCTCGGGCGTCGGCGTGGGCGTCTTCGGATCGTTCTCGTCCCTGCAGGGTATCAAGTCGCTGTTCGCGAACGACGTCGTGTTGCTCGGCGGGTGGCTCCACTACCTCGCGTTCGACCTCGTCGTCGCGTCGCACGGCGCGCTCAACGAGGGGCAGTACGGCGTGCCGCGGGCGCTGACGATCGGTCTGAGCCTTCCGCTGTCGTTCATCGCCGGTCCGGTCGGGTATCTGTGCTCGCGGTGCCTCGTGCGCGTGTACTCCCGCAGGACGACGCAGTGAGGCTGTCCATCGCTTCGGGTTGGGTGGGGATTATTATCGTGATTGTTATCGCGCGGGCGGGAATGATTGAATCGCGCGCGCGGGGATAGACGAATAGGCGGCATGCTGGCCGCGATGCGCTCGACGACCCGCGTGCTCCTCGTCGGGTACCTCGCCACCGCAGCGCTGTGCGCGCAGATGGTGCTCTGGATATGGCTCTCCCCCGGGTCGTGCTCGACGCTGTTTCGGCTCTCGGACGCCGGCGCGAAGCGCGCGGCGCGGCGACTCGGCGCCGTCGTCCCCGCGAGTTTGGTCCTGAAGTATCGCGAGCACGCCGTCGTGTGCTTCACGCACGTGCTGCCCGCGTCGGCGTGGTCGCTCCTCGCGCCGTTCCAGCTCCACCCGGGCTGGAGGAAGAGGTACTTGAGCGCGCATCGGTGGACCGGCCGCGTCTTCTTCGCTGCGAGCGCGTCGATGTTGTACGGCTATTTCGAGATCCATAAACGCGGGCTGCACTTCCACCTGACGGACTTCGCGCCCGGGACGCGCGGCTCGTTCTGGCTCCCGGCGTCGTTCCCGTTCGTGTGGTTCGAGCACGTCTGCGCGGCGTGGTTCGCGTACGCGGGCGCGAGAGCGCTCTTCGCGATCGTCGTCCGACGAGACGTCGCGCGGCACCGGTTTTGGACGTGGCGGCACGTCGCCGCGGGTCTCTCCGTCGCGCTGCAGCGCGTCTTCGTGTTCGCGCACCACGCGCTTTTCGCGCTCGCGCGCGGCGACGGCGCCGCGGCGACGCCCGGGATGCAGAAGCCGATCTTCGCGGATTCGCTCGTGTACGGCGCGTGCGCGGCCGTCGCGTTCGCGGAAGCGTGCGTGCGCGACGCGAAGCGGCGAACGTCTCTAAACGCGGCGAAGGTTTCTAAACCCTCCGTCGTCGTGTCAAACGACGACGACTCGGACGACTCGGACGACTCGGACGACGTGCCCATCGCCGCGATCGGTCGCATGCTGAAGAAGGCGAACGAGGCGCGCGACGACGCTCCCGCCGCGACGCCGATGCGAGGGAGGGGGCGGCCTCGGAAGACGCCCGCGGCGCCGGCAGGGGGCGAGGCGCACCCTCCCGGTTTAGACGTCGATGCCGGCGACGCAGCTACGCGTGCGAGCCCGTACGAGCGCTCCATGGCCCAGATCAGAGCGCGCTCCGCGACGCCGAAGCGACCGAGGGGCAGACCTCCCGAGGCGGCCACCCCCGTCGCGGCGGCGGCGGCGGCGGCGGCGCCGACGACGACGCCGCGCTCCAGAAGCAAAGCCGAGGCGGATCGCGAGATCTTGAGCTTGCTCTTGGGAGACTCAGGAGACCCGGAGGAGACGGAGGAAGCGGAGAAGATGGGAGAGGACGAACCGTCGCCGTCGTCGTACGTCGGCCGACGCGTCCGGAAAAAGTTTGGCGACGCTTATTACAAAGGCGTCGTCGATCGAGTCGACGTCGACGACGACGACGGCAAGGCGTACTATCACGTCACGTACGAAGACGGCGACGAGGAGGAGTTCCATCTGTACGAGCTACAGCCGATACTCCTGGGACGAGGTCTCTCTCGCGCGCTGGCGTTAGGGTTGAGGGCGTGACGCCGACGGAACGCGTCGCCTTCGTCGACGCTGAGAGTCATTCGGGCGAAGAGACGCGGCCGGCTGCGTAGCGTCGAAAGTACGAGTAGTGTGTGTATCTTATTCGCGACGTTTCATCTTCGGCGCGCGCTCTCGCGCTCACTCGTCGAAGTCGCCCATGTCGAACCCGTCGAAGAACCCGCCGCCGCTGTCGTCCACGTCGTCGAAGTCGTCCCCCCACCCTCCTCCCGCTTCCGATCCGGCGGCGGCGGCGGCGTCGCTCGGGGCTTCGCCCCCCGGCGCCGGAGCCGCGCCGCCGCCGCCGCCGTAGCCGCCGCCGCCGAACATGCTCCCTATCGCCCTGTGCGCGAGCGCGGACCCGGTCCCGAACGCCATGCCCTCCGCGACGATGCTTCCGAGGCCTCCGAGGATGCCGCGGCTCTGCTGCTGCTGCTGCGCGGGAGGGTGCGACGGGTGTCCTCCCGTCGTCGTCGGGACGTTCGCGCTCGTCCCCGGCGGCGGCTTCGGCGCGCCCAGCGGCGTCGTCTCGTTCGTCTGGACGTTCCACCAGTAGATCTGCCCGGTCGCTCGGTCCTCCACGCGCTCCCAGGGGTCGTTCGGGTCGCCTCCCGCGGGCGGCGGAGGCCTCGCGCCGACCGCGCGTCTCGAGCCTCGGGATCGCCCTCGCGCTCTCGCGGAGAGATCTCGCGTCTGCGTCGCGTGGAACGCGAGCGGGGCGAGGACGCGAGCGCGCGTCGTGGTCGTCCGCGTCGCGTCCGCGCCCGCGAGGGGTTCCGCGGCGACGAGCGCACGGCGCGCGGCGAGCGCGATCGCCCGGCGCATCGTGTTGTGGCGACGACGACGTCTCGTCGACGCGAGATCTGCGGCGTGTGTGGTACAGTATTATTTTCGTCCTCTCGCCGCGTCGGCGCGCGCACTCTCCCGCGCGCGCCACGCGGGGGGCGTCGCCCACCGCGAGGATGGGACCCCCCGATCGCTCGCTGCAGAAGTCCATGGCCGTCATCGCCGCGGTAAAGCGCGGGATGGCGTCCGTGGGCGAGCTCAAGGACCAGTGCAACGCCGCGATCCGCCGCGGCGCGGACGTCAACGGCATCGAGGAGCGTCAACGCATCCCCGTCGGCGGCGTGCACGGCCGCGATTACATCAAGCTCATGCGCGCGGACGTGAAAGCCGCGATGAAGGAGACCGCGATCGCGAAGGGGGAGGGCGCGTTGTTGCCGGGGTTCGGCGATCACCTCGACGCGCGCGAGAAGTCGATCGCGACGGGGCGCGCGCCTCCTCCGCGTTTGCGGTTGGAGGACGCCGCGGGGCCCGCGGAACGGACGAGGCGGTTAGGCGACCGCGGGGAGGAGCCCACGTTAGCGCTGCCGGAGAGCGAACGCGGACGTCGTCGCGGGGGCGACGGCGGGGGTTCGAGCGCGAGCGACGACGACGAGAGCTCGTCGTCGTCGTCGTCGTCGTCGTCGAGCGGGCGGCGGCGGCGGCGGCGGCGGCGGCGAGAGAAGCGGAAGAAGGGCGGCGAGTCGAAGCGGAAGAAGCGGAAGCGAGACCGCGACGACGAGGAGGAGGACGACGACGAGGTTGAAGACGACGGGAAGAGTCGCGAGGCGTTAGAGAAGGAGCTCGAGGACGAGCGCGAGCGTCGACGGAAACTCAAGAGGCGTATTCGCGACGGGAAGAGACGGGACGAGAAGGAGCGGAGGAAAAGGCGCGGCGGTGACGCGAAGAAGAAGAGGAGGAAGAGCTCGTCGAAGCGGAGCAAGAAGCGAAGGCGATCGGACTCGGACTCGGACTCGGAATCGGACTCGGACTCTTCTTCCTCCTCCTCCTCGTCGTCGTCGTCGTCGAGCAGCGATAAGAGGTACGACGCGATAAGCGGCAAGCGCATAAAGTTGCGAAGGAAAAAGACGCGCGCGGACGACAGGCTGGATTACGACCGAGCGAAGACGCTGAGGCTTCTGAACAGGGCGTACAACGACTAGGACGCGCGAGCGCGGTCGTGGGGAGGAGGAGGAGAGAGAGAGGAGTAGAGAGCCCGCGTAGCGCGCGGGGGTGTGAACGGAATAGAACGCACGGCGCGACTCCCGACTGCGGGTCGTTCCATACAAAAAAAAGTTCACCGGTCAGTTGAAAGCGGACGCGATCAAGTGTTGAAACCGATCGGTGGGTGAAAAACGTTCGCACCTTCGATCGATATTTGAACCTGCTGTCCGTCGAAGACGATGCCGCCGCGCGCGCGTCGTCCACTCAGCTCTTGCGCGCGCGAGTGAGTGGCATGAGCGGTATCGTCGACGCGAACGTACCTCGCGCGAGACCAATGACGAACGCGCGCGGCGTCGCGAGGCGCGTCGCGTCGTTCGCCGCCGCGCGCGTCGCGCCGGCGCGCGCGCCCGGGGCGTCGACGACGAGATCGTCATCGCGCGCGCTCGTCGTCGTCGCGCCTCGTAACAACGCCGTCGTCGACGTCGACGTCGCCGCCCGCGCGCATCGCGCGCGCCCGCGCGCGGCGGTCGTCGCGTCGATGGCGACGCCCGGGATCGCGTCCGGCTTCGCGTCCGTCCCCGCGCTCGATCGCGCGCGCGCCCGCGTCGGCTTCGCGTCCAGCGCGTCGTCGCGCGCGCGCCCGCGTCGGCCGCCGAGCGCCCCCGCGGTCGTCGCCGGCGACGGCGACGGCGCCGTGGACGAGGACGCGACGAACGAGAGGATCATCGACACGGAGCTCAGCGTGGAGGCGTCGCAGTCGTACCTCGCGTACGCGATGTCCGTCATCGTCGGCAGAGCGCTCCCGGACGTCCGCGACGGCCTGAAGCCCGTCCATCGACGCATCCTCTACGCGATGCACGAGCTCGGCTTGGACTCGAAGAAGCCGTTCAAAAAGTGCGCGCGCGTCGTCGGCGAAGTCTTGGGGAAGTTCCACCCGCACGGCGACCAGTCCGTGTACGACGCGCTCGTGCGCATGGCGCAGGACTTCTCGATGTCCGCGCAGCTCGTGGACGGGCACGGGAACTTCGGGTCGCTGGACGCGGACCCGCCGGCGGCGATGCGGTACACGGAGTGCCGGCTGCGATCCGTCGCGGAGGCGATGCTGCTCGCTGACATCGACACGGACGCGGTCGACTTCACGGAAACGTTCGACGGTTCGCAGAACGAACCGTCGGTGTTGCCCGCGCGCCTGCCGAACATTCTCATCAACGGCAGCACCGGGATCGCGGTCGGGATGGCGACGTCGATCCCGCCGCACAACTTGAGGGAAGTCGCGGACGCGCTCGCGGTTTACGCCGCGGATCCGGACGGATGCACGTTGGACGACCTCTTGAAGGTGATGCCCGCGCCGGACTTCCCGACGTCCGGGATAATCATGGCCCCGAAGGAAGGGAAAGGGTTCAGGGATATGTACGCCACGGGGAAAGGGAGCGTGACGCTCAGAGGCGCGGCGCACATCGAAGAGATCAAGACGTCGGTTAGGGGAAAAAACGCGACGACGAAAAACGCGGTGATCATCACGTCGATTCCGTATCAGGCGCGTTCTATACACTGGTCCCCATACGACCGCGTCGGCGTGGTGAACGCCGTTCCTTGAGGACTTTGTCCGGCGCATCTCTCCGCTCACCCCTCGCTTTCAATCCCCGCGCGCGTTGCCTTTCAACTCCGCTTCTGACGCCTTTCAACTCCACCCCGACGTTCGCTCGTATGGAACGACCCTCAGACGAACAAAGCGTCGCTGTGCGAGCAGATCGCGGACCTGGTGAACAGCCGGCAGCTGGACGGCGTCGTCGACGTGCGGGACGAGTCCGATCGCGACGGCATGCGCGTCGTCGTCGAGATCAGGCGGTCGGGGGATCCCAACTTTGTTCGCGAGCAGCTCTACACGCGGACGAGGCTGCAGGTGCGAGTGAGCGTGAACCTCGTCGGCCTCATCGGTCGCGAGCCGAAGGTGCTGACGCTGATGGACATCATGCGCGAGTTCCTGGAGTTCAGATGCGAGAGCATCGAGCGCCGCGCGCGGCACGAGCTCTCGAAAGCGAGCTCGCGGCTGCACGTCGTGGAGGGATACCTCGCGGTGCAAGCCGCGCCGGACGCCGTCGTCGCCGCGATCCGAGCCGCGAAGGACGGCCCGGAGGCGCAGAAGACGCTTCAAGAGGCGCCGTTCTCGCTGTCCAAGGAACAGTCCGAGGCGGTCCTCGCGATGCCGTTGAGACGGTTGACCGGTCTGGAGCACGATAAGCTGCGCGCGGAGGAGGCGGATCTCACCGCGAAGGTGGAGCAGTTGAACGCGCTTCTGAGCGACCGCGCGCTGGTCATCGCCGCGGTGGCGTCCGAGGCGAAAGAACTCCGCGATAAGTACGGCGTCGAGCGCAAGACGCTGATCGATCACTCCGCCGCGAAGCTCGCCGCCGAGGTCGCGGAGGCGAGGCGTCGGAACCCTCCCTCCGGCGACGGCGGCGAAGACGTCGGGAACGTCGCCGAGCGCGAGATGGCGGCGGCGGCGTTGTACGCGAAACGCATGAACATTCCTCTCGATTCTTTGGACGCGGATAACCTCATCGTGATGACCGGGAAAGGGTACATCAAGAGGATCGACCCGAAGATTTTCTCGCGCCAAAACAAAGGCACGATTGGAAAGAAGGGCGGGAGGATGCGCGGCGGCGACCAGGTCACGAAAGTGACGCACTGCAACGGGCTGGACACCGTGTTGTTCTTCACCGATCGCGGGCGCGTGTACGCCGTTCGCGCGTACGACATTCCGCAGTCGTCCACCACCGCGCTCGGGACGCCGTTCACGCGGGTATTAAAGCTCGCGGAGGGCGAGACGATCACCGCGATGTTGCCCGTGGACACCGCGTCGAGGCGCGGCTCGAACGTGGGCGAGCACCTCGTCATGCTCACCGCGCGAGGGGTCGTGAAGAAGACGCCGATTTCCGAATTCGCAAACATCAATCGAGCGGGAAAGCGGGCGCTCGGGTTACAGAAGGGCGACCGTTTAAAGCACGTCGACCTGGTGAGAGACGGCGACGGCATCATGGTCGCGGGGGTGGACGGCATGGTCCTGCACTTCTCCATGGACTCCATTCGCGCGCAGTCGCGGATTGGAAGCGGCGTGAAGGCGATGAAATTTCGCGAGGCGTCGGCGGGCGCGACGGAGAAGAAGCCGAAGAAGCCGCCGGCGGCGCACATGTTGTTCGCCGCTGACGCGCGCGCGAACGCGCCGGAAGGGACGTCGTACAACATGGCGGAGGTGAGCAAGATGTGGAGAGAACTCTCGGACGAGGAGAAGGCACCGTACGAGGTGAAAGCCGCGGACTTGAAAGAGAAGGCGCGGAGGGAAAACGACGCGGAGAAAAAGTCGGCGCCCGCCGCGGATGGCGCGGCGGACGACGGCGCGGCGGACGACGACGACGACGGCGATGCCCTCCCCGTGCTCGTCGCGGGGATGTCGATCGTGCCGTCTGATGTCGTCGCCGCGTTCGAGCTCGCGACGGAGAGCGACGAGGCTGGCGACGACGACGACGCGGCGGCGGGGGATGAAAAACCCGCGGACGAGTGCGGCGCGATGGTGCTGCTCGTCACGTCGGAGGGCCAAGGGAAGCGCATCTCCGTCGGGCAGTTCAGGCAGAAAGGTCGCGGCGGGCTAGGAAATAAAGCGATCGGGTTAGAGAAAGGCAGCAGATTAGCCGCGATGTGCATAACCGGCGTGGACCCGGCGTTACGAGAGGCTGGGGACGCGGAGTGCGTCGCGGAGGAGGTCATCATCGGCTCCACGGCGGGCGTCTTGAACCGGTACGACGTCACCGAGCTCAGGCCGCAGCTCGGACGGAACGCGAAAGGGGTGAAGCTGATGAAGCTCAACGACGGGGACACGGTGAGGGACATCACGCTCCTTCCCGTGGACGCGGTCGAGCTGTGAGCGGCGCAGGGGGGGGGGGGGCTGATTTCGGGGAGCGGTTGTATTACACCGACACCACCATCGTATTCTTGGACACGTGCTCGCCAGAGTGCTCGCCAGCGCAGCCTACAACGTACTGTAGCAGCGCTCTTCTGCGAGCGAACAGTGCAATAACCCTAACCCTGTACACGACACTACGATCGACCGCGCTGTCGCACCTCGCGCACACCTCGCTGCGCAGCGGCAGGGATTTCGCGTTCGAGGAAGCGCCCGCGCGCGCGTCTTCATCGGCATGACCGCGTCCACGATGACCGCGATGGCGTCCGCGCGCGCGATGCCTCGCGTCTCGACGCGATCCTCCCCACCCTCCCGCGCGCGAATCGGCACGATTCATCGTCGACGCCAGTTCGCCTCCGCGACGTCCTCCGTCCCCCGCCGCGGACCCGCGCGCCGCCCGCTCGCGGCCGCCGCCGCCGCCGCCGCGTCCATAGACGAGCCGGAGTCGCACGACGACGCCGCGATCGCGAGCGACGACGTCCTCGAGTCCATCGTCTCCTCCTCCGTCGCGCTCGACGACACCCCGTTCGACGTGGACGAGTACCGCGCGGTCGTGAAGCTCCTCGTGACGTTCTTGGAGCCGGACTGGGTGAACCCGTGGCAGACGAAGACCGCGCAGCGATCGACCGGGTCCGGCGCGGTCATCAAGCGCGACGCGGAGGGCGGCGGCGGGCTCGTCCTGACCGCCGCGCACGTCGTCGCGAACAGCACCTACATCCAGGTCCAGCTCGCGAACTCGCCGGACAAGGTGCCCGCGAGGGTGCTCTCGGTGTTGCACGAGGTCGACCTCGCGCTCGTCCGAGTGGACGAAGGTCTGGACGGCGTCGAGCCGGTGCCGGTGCCGACCGACGATAACGTCGCGCTGCCGAAGCTGCGCGAGAAGGTGTACGTCTTGGGGTTCCCCGTCGGCGGGAACGACCTGTCCATCACGGAGGGCGTCGTGTCGAGGGTGGAGGTGCAGTCGTACTCGCACTCGCATCAGAGAGCGCTCGCGGTGACCGTGGACGCGGCGATCAACAGCGGGAACAGCGGCGGGCCGGTGTTGTCGCAGACCACGGGTGGCTTAGTCGGCGTCGCGTTTCAAGGGTACGCGGGCTCGAGCGTGGAGAACCAAGGGCACATGGTCCCGGCGCCGGTGATCAACCGATTCTTAAAGTCCAGCGAGGACGGGAAGCCGCCGACGCTGCCGTCGCTCGGCGTGCATCTGCAGCTTCTTCAATCTCCGAGCCTTCGAAAGTACCTCAAGATGAAGGACGATGACTCCGGGGTGATGATCACGCACGTCGAGCACGGGAGCTCCGCGGAGGGGGTTCTGCGAGCCGGGGACGTCGTGCTGGAGGTGGACGGGATTAAGCTCGCCAACGACGGCTCGTGCGTGTTCCTCGGACAGCGACTCGCGATGGTGTCCATCTTACAAGCGCGGTACGTCGGCGACGAGGTACCGATTCGGTTACTCCGCGGAGGTGAGTATATGAAGGTCGCGGTCACGATGAAGGCGCTCAGGCAGCTCGTGCCCAGGGGGCAGTACGACGTCCGACCGTCGTACGTCATCATGGGCGGTTTTTTGTTCCAGCCGCTGTCGTTAGAGTATCTCCAGTCCTGGGGCGGGGACTTAAAAGACGCGCCGACGCACTTAGTGGAGCAGTACTACGACGGCATCTCGGGCCCGAACAAGCGCGAGGTGGTCGTCTTGTCGCAAGTGCTCTCCGACGAGTGCAACGTCGGGTTCACGTTCGACGCCGTCGGGTTGGATTACGTGAAATCCGTCAACGGTGAGCTCGTCGCGGACATGGACGCGTTCGTGTCGATGATCGCCGCGGGGGTGTCCGGCGAGGAGAAGTTTTTACGGTTGGAGGTGACCAGGGGGAACGTGGGGAACACCGTGGTGCTCGAGGTGAGTAAGCTGAAGGCTGCGGACGAGATGATGCGGGATCGGTACCAGATTCCGATTCGGCACTCGCATCACTTCGCGGAGACGATGGAGGGGCTGCCCACGTACGCGGGGCTCTGAGGGGATGTACGAGTAAACGTTGTTTGAGTATTAAGACGATTGATTGATTACAGAGTTAATAATGATGTGATAATGATATCGTTAATTCAAATGAAGTGAGTGTTACCATCACGCGCCAGCTAAGACAGAACGCAGACGTCGTCCGCTCTGCGAATATGAAAATTAAATCGAGAACCCCACCGTTCGCAACGCCGGCGCCTCTCGTTTCAGCCGCTCCACCGCGGCGAGGGACACGGACTCGCACCCTTTGATCGCGAGCGACGTCAAGCACGGCAGCGCCGCGAGCTTCCGGACGCCATCGCTTGTTATCTTACTGAACGCGAGGTTTAAGCTCGTGAGCTCGCGCATCGTGACGACGTCGTCGACGCAGTCGTCCGTGATTTTCGCGTTCCGTCCGATGTTCAGCGTTTTCATCCCCTTGCAGTGCTCCGCGATGCGCTTGACGCCCACGTTCGTTAAGCTCCCGCCGCACAGCTCCAAGCGTTCCAGCTTCGGCGTGCACTTAAACAGCCGCGACGCGCCTTCGTCGGTTATCTTCGCCCCGAATAAATCAATCGCGGTCAACGCGCCGAGGTTCGCGAGGTGCCGCACGCCGTCGTCCGTGATGAGCCTCGAGTCCAAGTTTAAGTTCCTCAGCGACGTCATGTCCTCCAGGTGCTCCAAGCCGTCGTCCGTGACATTCGTGTAGCCCAGGTTCAGATCGCGGAGGCGCGCGCAGGACTTCAGCTTGCGGACGCCGCCGTCGCCGACGCCGGTGTCGCTGACGCAGAGCGACTCGAGCTTCTCCCACCGTCTCGCGACCTCCATCCCCGCGTCCCCGACGTCGCCGAGCGAGTCCAAATTCACGACTCTGAGCTCGGTCAGCGGCGCCAAGGCGAGCACGCCGTCGTTCGTGACTCTCGTGTACCCGAGGTTCAGCTCGCGTAAGTCGCGGAGACCGCACAGCTGGCGGACGCCGACGTCGGAGACGCGGCACCGCTCGAGCGAGAGCGAGCGGAGGTTGATCAATCCTCCGAGGAAATGCAACGCGTCGTCGTTCATCGCGCACCCGGACACGTTCAACGCGACGAGTCGACCGGCGACTTGACCGAGCGCGCGCGCGGTGTCCGCGTTCGCGCCCGTTCGCGCGAGCGAGAGCTCGATCGGGGTCGACCGCGGCGCCGACGCCGACGCCGGGAAGAACGGCGTCAGCGCGCGCGACGTCTCCTTCGCGCTCAGCTTCCCGCACCACCCGAGGTTTAACGATCGCAAATTACGCAACCCGGCGAGGTGGCACATCCCCTCTCTCAACTTCGCACACCGCTCGAAGCTCAGCTCGCGCAAGGACGTCAGCGACGCGAGGTGCCGAACCCCGGACCCGGTCACGGCGTCGTTGCCTTCGCAGAAAAACGACTTCAGGTGCGTCGCGGACGCCATCGCGGCCAACGCGTCGTCGTCCACGCCCGCGCACTCGCTGACGTTCACGATCGTCATTCGCGCGCAGCACGGGAAGTTCAACCGCAGCCCGGCGCTCGTGAGCGCGTCGCACCCGGTGAGGTCGATCCGAGAGAGGCTCGTCGCGACGTCGCGGAGCGCGGCGAGAAACGCGTCGGTGACGACGTTCGCGTCGAGGCCGCTCGCGTCGGAGAGGAAGCATCCTTCGAAGCGTCCGAGCGCGTCCACGGTGAGCTCGTTCGCGCGCGCGAGCACGTCGAAGACGCGCTGCGCGAGGTCCGGGGGGAGGCTCTCGAGGTCGAGGGGAAGACGCGACGGCGAGGCGGGATCCCGCGCGTCGTTCGTCGCGCCTTCGCTGACGGATCGCGCCACCGTTTTCGCGGAGAGACTCAGGAGTGATTCGGGAGGGTGGGGAGAGCCGACCGCTTCCGCGAGGCTGCGCTTCCGCGGGACGAGCTCCGGCGGGCTCCCGCGAGATGGTGTTTTCGCGTTCCCCGCGCGCTTTCGCGCCGCGGTCGCGGCGTTTCCCTGGACAAACGACGCGGACGGTGGGGGCTGGTAGGTCAGCGCGAATCGGAAAAACGCATTGACGAATTGAATCTGTCTGTCGTCGGCTCCGAGAGCGCTAAAGGGGAAGGCTTTCCCCGGTCGAGCGCACCATGACGCGTCGCGACCGGAGTCCGAGACGTTCGCGGGTCGTCGTGCACGTCCAATGCCTCGCGTGTCCGCGGTTTCTCACCTGGTCACGCGGACGCGACGCCCCGTGCTGCGGCGGCGCGCGCGAAGCGAATGCCTCGCTTTGCATCTGTCCGCCGTGGTTGACCTCCGCTCCGCTCGTCGCAAGTTTCAAGCGGCGCGAGCGCGAGCGCCTCGACTTGCGTGACTGGAACCGCGGCGACCCGCGTGCGCGACGTGCCACTGCGCGGCGCCCCGGACGATTCCGGCGGCCAGGCGCGAGACCCCGCGCACCGGGGAGATCCGTCCGACGTTCGCGATGGTGCGCCTCCGCCGCCGTCGTCCCCCACCCCGTCGCCCCGTCGCGGCCGGCGCGTCGATCCTTGAGCGATCGCGCGCGCGTCTCGTTCGATCTGTTCGCGAAAGAGACGACGAAGAAACGTGTACCCTCGCTCACCCCTCTCCGTCGTCGTCGCCGCCGCCCCTCCAGCCCGCGCTCAACAAGAGCCAGAAGGACAAGGTCAAGCGCTTCGCGTCCGTCGCGGACGCGCCCGAGGACCTCGCGCTGAAGATCCTGAAAGAGGCGAAGTGGGACCTCGAGGTCGGCCTCGAGATCTTCTTCTCGACGCCGTTGGACGTCGGCTCTCGCGCGGACGCGTCCGCGATCGACGCCATGTTCGAGTCGTACAGATCCGAGGACGCGGACGAGGACGTCATCGACGCGTCGGGGATCGAGCGGTTCTGCGCCGACCTCGGGATCGACGCGATGGACCCGGTCATCCTCGTCATCTCGTGCCGCATGCGCGCGGCGAACATGGGCGTGTACACCCGAGAGGAGTTTCGACGCGGCATGCGCGACGTCGGCGTCGACGCGACGTCGAAGCTCAGGGCGCTCGTGCCGGAGCTGAGAGAGGATCTAGAAGACCCGGACGAGTTCAAAGAGGTGTACGAGTACTCGTTCGCGTTCGCGAAGGAGGACAACCACAAGTCGCTGGCGTTGGAGTCCGCGTGCGCGCTGTGGAAGGTGTTGCTCGGCGGCGACGACGCGTCCGGGCGCGCGCGGTGGGCGCTCGTCGACGAGTGGTGCGATTTTTTGACGGAGAAGCACGGGAAGGCGATTACGCGCGACACGTGGAGCCAGGCGTTGGAGTTTTCGAGGAGCATAGGGCCGGAGTTGGAGGGGTACGATCCCGCGGGGGCGTGGCCGTACCTCATCGACGAGTTCGTGGAGCATAAGCTCGAGGGGAAGGCGGCCGCGGCGGCGGGGGGCGGGGAGTGACGACGCGCTTTATTTTTTCATCCTCGCGCGACGACGAAAACGACGACGACGACGACGCGACGGACGAGATCGCGAAGAGCGAGCGCGCGGCGAGCACTGTAGCATCCATCGGAGAGAATTAGAATTGAAACGAAATCACGCGACGACGCGCCTGCGCAGCCCATCCGGGGCGATCCCGCCGTCGTCCCCCGACGTCTCGTCCCCCGCGCCGTCTCCGTCGCCGTCGCCGTCGTCCCCGACGCTCCCGCGCCGTCCCTCCTCGCTGTTCCGCGACGACCCGCCGCGGTCCTCGTCGTCGGAAGACGTGCTCAGTCCGCCCGCGACGTACTCGTTCCACCCGACGTACTCGCTCCTCGCGCTCGCGCTCAACCCGCTCAGCCCGCCGCTCACGATCTGCTTCGACCGGTTAATCACCTCGCTCGCGAACGACGACGGCGCGCGCACCGCGCCGAAGAGCACGACGACGCCGAACAACGCCGTCGCCGTCGCGCACAGATACCCCCACACCGCGATCGACATCAGCACGAAACTCGACGCGGGGTAGCTCCTGATCGCCCTCGTCAGCGCGTTCATCTCCACGTGCACGTCCGCGTGCGCGGCGTAGATGATCGGCAGCGCGCTCGCGGGGACGCCCGCGCGGGGTTTGACGACGACGACGACGGAGGTGAACGGGCTCGACTTGTCCTCCGAGACGCCGCGAAACATCGGCAGCCGGATCCACTTAGGGTCGTTCCATACAAGCGATTGTCGGGGTGGAGTTGAAAGGCGTCAGTTGAAGTTGAAAGGCATCGAGGGCGGGGATTGAAAGCGAGGGACCCTGGGCGGAGAGAGACGACGGCAAAAGTCCTTAAGGATCGGCGTTCACCACGCCAACGCGGTCGTATGGGGACCAGTGTATAGAACGCACCTGCGTCTGCGTCTCTTCCATCAGCCCCAACGCGTACAGCGGCCACCGCGTGACGAACCGGAGGAGCCTGACTTCAGGGTTGACGCGCTTGAGCGTCGCCGGGCGCGTCGCGTTCGCTATCGCGTCGCCCCGCTCGTTCGTCAGCGACGCGTACACCTGGAACATGCCGCCGTCGACGCCGCCCGCGCCCGTCGCGGCGGCGGCGGCGTCCGGGACGACGAGCGTCGCGGTGACGTCGAACCGCGTCCCGGGGTCGAGGACGCGCGCGCGTCGCAGCGCCTTGTCGGAGATGGTCGCGGGGGCGTCCGCGGTCGGCTTCGTGAACGCCGCCGGGGAGCGCAGGTACGCGCGTTTCTCTTCGGAGAGAAAGGACGCGGACGCGACGGGCGCGCTCGACGTGACGTCGAAGATCAGCTCTTGATGCGTGGACGACGGCCCGGTCGGGACGACGATGAAGCGGAAGGCGACGACGAGGAAGAACGCGACGAAGAGGAGGAACGTCGAGATGATCGACGCGGTCGCGGCGTACACCGCGGCGGTCGTCGCGCCTCTCAGAACCTGCGCGAGACGGCGAGGGGAGAGGTGGCGTGAGCGGACGAATCTCGAGAGCGGCGGACGCTCATCTTAATCTTCGACGAGCGTCGGGAGACGGGCGGAGCGTCGCGCGGGCGCACCTTGTTCTGGACGACATCCCACTTCCCTTCGAGGACCGCGATCCACAGCGACGTCTCGCTCGCGCGATGACCCGCGCGGTGCATCGCGGCCTCGTGCACGCGGTGGACGGCGCGGTCGAGGTATGCCAGCCTGCCAGCTGGCGCTGGCTCGGACCCGCCGATGAAAAATCGACGTCGGCGGCGCGCGGCGAGAATAATCGGCGGTCGACCAGTGTGCACGGCGCGAGACGCGTCCGGAGCCGCGCACGGAGGGCGTCGCGGGCGTCGCGACGGGACAGAGGCGCGTCCTGACGCGAGCGCCATGGATCTCATGGACATGGGCATCGGCTTGGACGCGATACGAAGGGAGAACGAGCAAGGCCCGCTCATACCGCTGCGGCACGACAAACACGCGGGACGCGACGCGGCGATGAAAGCGCGCGGCGGCGCCGCGCCCGCGCACTCGTCCGCGTCCAACGCCGTCGCCGGCAGCGAGCTGTACGACACGCTGTCGTCCGCGGACTTCTCCCAGGAGGTGCGCGTCGACGCGGTGAAGACGGGGATCGCGAATCGCCTCGCGCGAATCTCGGCGTCCGCCTTCCCCGCGGACGCGATCGTCGCCAACTGCGGCGCGCTCCCCATCGGCGCGATCCTCTCGCTCTTCGCCCCCGCCCCCGCCCCCGCCGACGCCGACGCCGACGCCGACGCCGCGAACGACGACGCGGTCCCGACGCTGCGACGAGACCCGGCGTCGTGCTACCACTGCGGCGCGTTCGCGTCCGCGTCGTGCCGCGTCGACTTGACGCTCGGCGCGTGGCGGTGCGCGCTGTGCGACGTCGGGAACGTCGACGCGCTCTACGCGTGCGGCGGCGGCGGGTCGAACGGGGGGCGGGACGCGTTCCCGGAGCTGACGAACGCGGTGGTGGAGTACCACCTCGAGAGCGGGAGCGGCGACGGATCCGCGGGCGGCGGCGGCGGCGGGGACGGCGAAGGCGGCGGGAACGGCGGCGTGGTTTTTTTCGTCGTCGACGACGCGCTCGACGACGACGAGGCCGCGCTGCTTCGCGCGTCATTATCCCGCGTCGCGTCCGGTCTCGACGCGTCGCAGAGCGTGGGGTTCGTGACCTACGCCGCGTCCGTCGCGGTGTACGAGTTAGGCGGCGCGAGCGCCGTCGCGAGCGCGGAAGTGCTTTCGGGCGCGAAGTCGCCGCGCGCGGCTGACCTGGACGCGTTTTTAGGAAAAGAAGAAGAAGACGACGACGACGGCGGCGGCGACGGCGGCGGCTCGATCGGGCGATTCATCGCGCCCGCGCGCGCGTGTCGAGCCGCGCTCGAGGCGGTCATCTCGTCGATCAAACCCGCGGGGCGGAGCGCCGGGCCCGTCGCGGGCAGGGCGCGGTGCGCGGGTGTCGCGATCGAGACGGCGGCGGCGATGATTCGACGCCGCGGCGGCCCGGGTCGGATACTCGTGTGCGCGGGCGGGCCGTGCACGCGAGGGCCGGGCGGCGTGCGCGCGGACGACGAGTCCGAGCTTTTTGATTTCGAGAGAGCGACCGCGGCGGCGTACGTGGACGAACTGTCGAGCACGGTGCGTAAAATCTCCGCGCGACCCCTGCTGATTCGCGTGATTTGATTTTTGTCATCGTCTCCCCGAACCCGCGCGTCTCTCGGTTTTGCTCTGTGATGTTTTTACAGCTTAATCTTTGCTGACTATCCTCGTGAAGACGCTAATGACAACCTGACTGAGAGCAAAACCCGCGGCGGCTGTTTTTTTTTTCGCGATCACGCCGAAACCACAACCTCTGGATACTCCCCGCTGACTCGCGCCCTCGTCTCCGTTCGATCGATCCACAGATCGCTTCGCTTGACGTGACCGTGGACATCATCTCCGGCGGACGAGAAGCCATCGGCGCGGCTAGGCTCGCCCCCCTCGCGGACGCGACCGGTGGATCCGTCGTCCTCGTCGAAGACTTCGGCGCGACGTTCGAATCCAACGCGGCGAGGGCGGCGGCGAGACGGCCAGGGAGAGGACCGGCGGTGACGGTGAGACTGTCGCACGGCGTGCAGTGCGCGCGCGTCATCGGACCCGTTCGCACGATGACGCGCGAAGCCGCGGCGGCGGCGACGCGGTGTGGGTCGACCGCGTTCGAGGACGCGAGCGACGTGGTCCGTTTGAAGACGAACGATCCCACGCAGGTGCGCGCGCCCTCCGCTCGTTCCCCGGAGCGTTTTTTTTTTTTTTTTTTGCTCCCCCCCCGGGCAAAACCAGCCCCCCGTCCCGTTCTTTACTCCGGAGGGCTCGGGCCCAAATGCCTCCC
>Ga0181560_10001179_pt1 | contig 24438 bp, 13 predicted proteins | sample 011ome_20_FD_133751 | JGI IMG/M metagenome (GOLD analysis project Ga0181560, IMG submission 133751) | Coastal salt marsh microbial communities from the Groves Creek Marsh, Skidaway Island, Georgia - 011509CT metaG (megahit assembly) | ecosystem: Environmental > Aquatic > Marine > Intertidal...
GCGCTCGCCGCGTCGGCGCGCGAAGTCTTCAGGCGGCTCGCCGCCGCGCTGCCGCCGGAGACGGACGAAGAGACGGCTTTCGCGGCGAGGGAAGAACGCTCGCGGCGTCGGGACGCGAGCGCCTCCGCGTCGCGCTTCTCTCACCACGCGCCGCTTCTCCTTGACTGCGGGTCCCGCAGGGGGAGCGACGGAATCACCGCTCCGTATCGACCGGAAGTCGAACGTCGCACCGATACCGGCGGTCGATACGCAATCGACGCTCTTTCGCGCTCTTTCGTCACGAAAAGTCTTCGCCGAGCCTCCGCGGTTTTCGCGCGGGTCGCGCGGGCGTCTCTCGCGTCGCTCGCGTTTCTCGCGCTCGCGTCGGTCGTCGTGTTCGCCGTCCGCGACGCCCGCCGGCGCTCGCCGGCGCGCGCGTTCCAGCGAGACGCGCCGCCGCCGAGCTGAGGAGGCGCCGCGGAGGGAGGAGGGCAACAGAGCGAGGCGGGTCGACGAAGGGATAGCCGCGCGCGCGAACGAACGCGAACGAACGCGACGACGGGAGACGCGAGACGCAGACGCGACGTGAAATGTTGGGATGTTTTTGATGACTTGTCGCATTCGAAAACGCCCGACCGAGAAAAAACGCGCTGACGTTTCCGCGCCCGTCACAGATCGCGCGGCGCCACCTCGTGAGCGCTCCGCGGAACATCGCGCGATGTTCTCGCGGTCCGAAACCCGCATGACCTCCGCGGTGCTCGCATTCGTCGTCGCAGGTGCGTGTTTCGCCGTCGCGGTCGGCGGCGGTCCGCCCGCGCGCCCCCGCGCTCGGTTCGGAACACCCTACCCAACCAAGTCACCTGGTCGTCTGCCACGCGCTCTCCGAGCGCGCGGCCTCTTCGTCGACCGCGACTGACGCGCCTCCGTCCCTCGTTCCGCGCTCGCGCTCCCGCAATTACCTCTCATCGCCTCTCACCGCGTCCCTCCCCGCAGCCGCGCTCGCGCCCGCGTGCGCGGGGGTCGGGGTGCGCGGCGCCGGATCGCTCGCCGCGGGCTTGGCCCGCTTCGAGGTGGCGACCCCTTTCGACGTAGACGTCGGCGGCAGCGGCGCCAGGCACCCCCCCGCGTTCGCCATGACCGTCACCGCGTTCGGCGTGGACCACCGCATCGAGGTGCAGCGCCACGACGGCCTCCTCGCGGACTCGTACCACGAGGCGGACGCCTCGGCGCGAGGCGTGCGCGGCTCGGGCGCCGCGAGGGATGCCGCCGACGGAGGTCACTGCCACTACCGCGGGCGCCTGGTCGGCGACGAGCGCTCAGTCGTGGCGCTCTCGCTGTGCGACGGCGTGCGCGCGGAGATCATCAGCGCATCGCTCGAAGGCGGCGCGCTGTCCCTGGAGCCCGCGCACGCGCACGTCCCGGACGCTGCTCGGCCCAAACCGAGAGGCGCGGCGGGCGCGGAGGCGGATTCGAACGACGCCGGCGGCGACGGGGCGCACCCCGCCGAGGCGCCCGTGCTCGCGTTTCGCCGCGCCGACGCCGTCGACGAAAGCGCCCCGCAGGGCGCGACCAACGGTCTGCTCCGGGACATCCGCCGCCGCGTCGCGGCCGCGACGATCGACGCCGCGGATCCGAACGCGGGGCTTCAGAAGCCCTCGCGGGTCCCTCGCGATGACGCCGCGGAGGGCTCGCGCGGCTTTCCGTTCGACGACGCCGCGAACGACGCGCGCGACGTCGACGTCGCGAGCGCGACGTCGACGAAACCGAGACGGGCGCTACAACAGCTCTCCGCCACGAACCTGTACATCGAGCTCATCGTGGTGAACGACCGCGCGCGCGTGAACCAGTACGACACGCTGGACGCGATGCACGACGAGTCCATCCACGTCGTCAACGTCGTGTCCGCGCTGTACGAGTCCGGGCCCTTCGCGCCCGGCGTGCGCGTGGTTCTGCTGGCGCAGTACGACTTCGCCTCGTCTCCGGAGCCGTGGTCGGAGACCGTGGACGCGCGCAGTAACGGCGAGAAGGATGCGGACGGCATCCTCAACGCGTTCCAGGAGTGGCGCGCGGACAAAATGGACACCCTGGGCGCGCACGACGTCGCGCACTTGTTCTCCGGCGAGGACTTTTTCGCGTACAACGCCGACGGGACCGTGACGAGCGACGTGGTGGGCCTGGCGAACCAGGTCGGGGACTACAACACGTCCATCTGCGAGCGGCGCGACGTCTGCGGGCGGGTGATAGGTGGCACCGTCGTAGAGGAAAACATGTGCTTCATCGAGGATGGCGTGCGGAAGTGCTGCTTTCCGTACCTCGAGGCGGCGCTGTCGCAGGTGCACGCGGCGTACCTGGCGTTTGACGCGGTTACCGTGGCGCACGAGATTGGCCACCAGCTCGGGTTCGCGCACGACGGGAAGGGCGACGACGACGGCTGGGAGTACGACGAAGGCACGGGCGACTGTCCCGTCTCGGGGCACGTCATGGCGTGGCTGTTCGAGTACGGCGACGAAGTGGAAACGTTCTCGGACTGCTCCATCCGCTCGTTCAACGCCGCCGCGCGGGCGAACCAGTACCAGTGCCTCACCGTCGGGCTCACCGCCGTGTGCGGCAACGGCGTCGTCGAGGAGGGCGAGGAGTGCGACTGCCCCAACAAGGTCTGCGCCGGGAAGGATCCCTGCTGCGACGGCGACACCTGCACGCTGGTCGCGGGCGCGACGTGCTCGGCGATCGCGGGCGACGAGGGGTGCTGCGACCCGGCGACGTGCGTGGCGCGCAGCGCCGCGCACGTCTGCCGGCGCGCCGCCAACGAGTGCGACATCGCCGACGCGTGCGACGGCGTCGGCTTCGCGTGCCCCGCGGACGCGCACGTGCCGCTGGGCGTCTCCTGCGGCGGCGCCCACACCAACGGCGACATGGGCGCGTGCTGGCAGGGGCGGTGCATGAACCGGAACGAAACGTGCTACGACATCTCCAGCACGATCTTCACCGCCGGCGCGCCCGTCTTTGGCGGCGCGTCGGCGTCGGCGTCGTGCGCGTCGCGGAACGACTTGCACGTCTTCTCCTCGAGCTCGTGCGACGCGAGCACGGGCGCGTTCTGCTTCGACGACGACGACGTGTGCGAGTCGGGGGGGTACTACCTGGACGGGGGCGGCACAAAGTACAGGTACGGCGCGCTGAAGGGTATGCCTTGCGCGCCCGCGGTCTCCGAGAGTGTCACCTTCCCCAACGGCACCGACGTCACCGTCGCGCGGCACACCAGCGTGTGCGACGGGGGCGCGGCTGGGAACGGCGTGGGATCCGCGTGCGTGTCCATCTCTGAGGCGACGCCGTCGCCGTCGCCGCCGCCGCCGCCGCCGCCACCGCCGTACCAGTACCCGCCGCCGGCGACTCCCGACGAGGGGTCGGGGGTTTCCCGAACGCGCGCGTGTCTCGTTTTGGTCGCCGTCGCCGCCGCGCGCGCGTTGCTCGCGTGACCGTCGACGCGAACGACGAAGCCGCGCGGTTCTTCGCCGCCCGCGGGACGCGTAACGGCTATATACATCGCTCTATTTAACGCACTAAAATACGCGATTCACGTGAATCCCTACCGGTACCGTCCCCCGCACATGCCCTCTCGCTCAATCACCCGCTCAATCGCACGCGCGCCACGCCTTCTCGACGATGTCGTGCACCATCTCTGGCTGGTCGATGAACGGGTAGTGACCGGCGTCGGGGAGCACGTGGCACTCCACGTTTGTCCGCCCGCTCTCGCGCATCTTCGCCGTGACCCACGCGCCGGCCGTGGGCGTCATCCAGTCGTGCTCGCCGTAAACGAAGGTGATGGGCACGGTTGCGGGCAGCCGCCCTAGTACCTCGGCGATGGGCGTGCGCGCCTGGCCTATGGGCTTGAGAATCATGCTCAGCACCTTTTCCGACACCCCGGGCATCATGTTCACGCCGGTGTTGTACTGGGACAGCGCCTCGAACGTCGCCGCGTCCAAGACAGCCTCGGCGCGCCACCTGTTCCGCACGTACCCGCGGACGAAGCGCGCGGGCAGGTCGAACGGCAATGCGCGCAGGACGTTCTGCGGCGTGACGCCCCGCTCCCATTGCCGAACGGCGAACCTGTACAGGAACCGCCGCGCCGGGCCGACGCTCTGCAGAAAAGTCTCCACGCGCTTCGGATCCGTCGCGCGCACCGCGGCGGGGCCCGCGAGGATGAGATGTTTCACGTGCTCGGGGTGCCGCTCCGCGTAGTGCGACGCCACGATGGCGCCCATGGAGTGCCCCAGCAGGCAAATCCGCGCGTCATCCCCGAGCTGCGCGCGCCGCCACGCGTCCAGGCCGTCCACCAGGTACTCGATCGCCTCCGTCTCGTCGGAAGGCGCGAACGCGCCCGCGGGGCGCCCGCTCATCCCCGCGCCGCGCCAATCCACGAGGTGGACGCGCCCGAGCGACGCCCACCTTGCGAGGCTGGCGTAGAAGCACCCGGCGCCGCTCTGCCCGAAACCGTGCACGCACACCAAATCCACGCGACCGGTGTGCGACTCGTTCACCGAGACGCTTCGCACGACGTCCGCGGGGTCGGTGCCCGCGGACGGCACCGCGTGGACGAGCGTGTCTCGGCCGACCCAACCGAATCCGGTGTCTCGAAGCAGATTATCAAGGAGCTCGCGCTCGTTCTGCAGGCACCGCGCGCGCGTGTACCACAACCCGGTCCATAACTTCTGCGCGATACCCATGCGCCCCGAGGAAGAGCGCCTCGCGAGCCTCACGAGCCTCGGTACGCGCGGTAGCGTTCCCGCAGAATGCGAAATGTCTGCAACTCGAATGTCGTTTGAAGCAACGTGGGAAACCAAGTCGAAGTTTTCGAAAGTTTCGAAGTTTTCGAAAAGCGTTCGATTTGCGTCCGAAAACTCATGACACACTGTCTTGAACTTGTCTACGCCGCTCGTCTACGCCAGCCCGAGACTGCGCTCGATGGCGTCCGCCCACTTCGCGTACCTCGCCTCCCTGGTCGCCGCGTCCGTCGCGGGCTGAAACAGCGTGCTGGACGACGCATCCGCGTCCGCGCCGTCCGCGAAGATGTCCTCTTCGCGCCACAGCCCGGCGCCGACGCCGGCGGCGAGCGCGGCGCCCGCGGCGGTGGTCTCCACGTTCGCCGGGCGCGACACCGGCAGCCCGAGCGCGTCCGCCTGGATCTGCATGAGCAGCCCGTTGGCGCTCGCGCCGCCGTCCACGCGCAGGCGCCGCAGAGGGCGCGGCGAGCTCCCTTCGCCGGCGGCGCGCGCGGCGTCGTCGGCGTCGGCGCGCATCGCGTCCAGCACGTCCACGGTCTGGAAACTGATCGCATCCAGCAGGGCGCGGCAGACGTGCGCCGCTGTCGAGTGCTGCGTGAGCCCCACGATGACGCCGCGCGCGTCCGCGCGCCACCTCGGCGCGAACAGCCCGGAAAACGCAGGCACGAACACCACGTTGCCCGCGTCGCGCACCGAGCGCGCCTTCGCCTCGATCTCCGACGCGCTCGTGATGATCTGCATGTTGTCGCGCAGCCACTGCACGCCGGCGCCGGCGATGGCCACCGAGCCCTCTAGCGCGTACGCCGTCTCCGCGCGCGCGCCGAGGCGCCAGCACACCGTGGACAGGAGCCCCCGAGTCGAGGGCACGGGCGCACCCGGCCCGGTGTTGAGCAGCGCGAAGCACCCCGTGCCGTACGTGTTCTTTGCCTCGCCGGGCGCGCACCGCTGGCCGAGCGCCGCCGCGTGCTGGTCGCCGACGGCGGCGGCGATGGCGACGCCCGCCAGCGCGCCCGACGCGACGGTACCAAACGCGTTTGGGTCCGCGCAGGAGACGATTTGTGGCAGGAAGTCGAGCGGCACACCGAGCTTTACGCTCGCCTGCGTGTCCCACTGCAGCGTGCGCAGGTTCATGAGCATCGTGCGGCTCGCGTTGGTGCAGTCCGTCACGAACCGCGCGCCGTTCGTGAGCCTCCACGTCAGCCACGTCTCCACCGTGCCCATGCGCAGGGAACCGGTTTTCGCCGCCGCCTTCGCGTCCGCGCAGTTGTCCAACAGCCAGCGCATTTTCGTGCCCGCGAAGTACGTGCTGATCGGCAAACCGCAGGTTTCCCGCAGCGCGTCCTTGCCTCCCAGGTCCCGCTCCAGGTCGGCGCAGATCTGCGACGTGCGCGTGTCCAGCCACACGATGGCGTTGTGCAGCGGTTTCCCGGATTCGGCGTCCCACGCCACGACGGTCTCGCGCTGGTTCGTGATGCCCACGCACGCGACGTCGGCGGCGGTCGCGCCGCCCGGAACCTTGGCCAGCGCGCTCGACATGCACTCGTGCGCGTTTGCCACGATCTCCTCGGGGTCGTGCTCGCACCAACCGGGCTGGGGGAAGATCTGCTTGTGCTCCATCTGATGCGACGCCACGGCGGTGAGCTTCGCGCCCGCGGCCGACTCGATCCGGTACAGGATGAATCGCGTGGACGTCGTGCCCTGGTCCAGCGCGCCCACCAGCGAGGGGGGCATGGTGTCTCCGTGTGGTGGGGTCGAGACCGCGCGCGTCGGGGGGGGTGTCCAGTACACGCGATGACCGCGCGTGCTTGGTGCGCGAGGGCCAGTGACGGGCCGATGTGCGCTGACGCGGATTCTGAAAAGGAAGGATGAGAAAAACAACAACCGCGCGAAAAAACCGACGTGACGCGTCGCTCGACCCCGGTTCGAAAAGCCGCGCTTCCTTCGGGTCGTCTCGTTTCAAGTCTTCCTACGCGCTGAGCGCTTCACCGCCGCCTCTCCCCCGCCCTCTTCCGCGTCCGCGTCCCCGGCCGCCGCGTCCCCGTCCCCGGCCGCCGTCCCCCGGGCCGTCCCCGGGAAACGGCGGGGCCGCGTCCGGTTTTCGGTTCGCGGCGGCTGGACGGGAACCGTCGCTCCCGTCTCCGCCTCTCCCGCCGCCTCTCCCGCCGCTTCCCCGCCCCCCGGCACCGCGACCGCCGGCGGCGCCACCTCCGCGCGCCTGCGAGTCGCCTGGGACTCGCCGGGACCCGCGGCCGCGAGGACGCGAAGACGAAGACCGAAGAGCGCCTTCAGGCGGTCCGTTTCCCTCGTCGTTTGCCTCGTCGTCGGCGCCGGAGCGCGGCGTTCGCTTTTCTTTGTCTCGCGACGCGCCGGGATCCCCGCGCGCGTCCTCCCCCCCCCTCGCCATCATTCCGCCTCGCGATCCGCGATCCTCCATTCTGCTGCCATTCTGCATCGTACCGCTGTCTGTCGCCGCGGGCGGGCCTCTTCTGTAGTCCGGATCGTCTAGGTCCGCCGCGGACCCGCGGAGCGCGAAGCGCGGCGCGTCGTCGGATTCGGAATCGGATTCGGAATCGGACCCGGGGGATTCGCCACCGCCGCGCACGCCCTTTCGTCGCCGTTCGGCGGCGTACGCGCGGCGCCGCGCGGCGTCCAGCGCGGTCTCGTGTTTCCGCTCCTCCACCGCCAGTGCGGTCTCGATGAACGCGAAACGCCCGGGGTTCTTCTTCCGCGTCTCGCGCAGGGTCGCCAGCCGCATCTCCTCCCGAAGCTCGGCGAGCGCATCCGGGACGGGCACCTCAACCCCGAGCGCGCCTTTTCTTCGCGGCCGTCGCCGCTCCACGCGCCCGTCGCGTAACGCGGCGTGGTGCTCTTCGCGACGCATCGCGCGAGATGCCTCCGCGCGCTTCTCCCTGATATCACCTCGCTGCTGTTCGAGCCACCTCTTCTCTTCCGCGGCGCGGTGTCTCGGGTCCGAAGCGCGGCGCGCCGCCTCCTCCTCGCGTCGTCGCGCCTCGAAATCCTCCTTGCTGATCGTCTCGCCAGACGCCGCATCCACGGGGCGGTACACCCACCGCTTCGAGGCCTCGTCAAGGACGCGGCGCAGGGTTTTGCCGTCCACGACCACGGTCTCCTCGGGAGCGCCGCGGCCGCCGCGGCCGGGCGCCATCGCGCTCGGGGGGCGGTGACGACGTCTCGCGCGGCGAGATCTGCGGGCGGAGACGCGCGCGCCGAGACTTGTCATCAGAGGTCCGACGAGCTATAATATTACACGTTAACACGTTCGCCGCTACGACGTCGCGAACCTGGCGGCGAGTTCCTCCGGGCACCGCACCGGCCTCCCCGTTTCCGCGGAGAGGCACGTGCACGTCACCTCCGCGCGCGCGAGCACCACCGCCTCGCTCGACCACGCGTCCGCGTCCGGGCCCTCGGTAGGCGCCGCGACGAGCTCGTGCGCGAACGCAATCTGCAACCCGCGCCGTCTCACCTCCGTCGCGGCGCGCGAGAAGACGGCGCGCAGACGCGGCGGCGCTTTCTTCGTTCGCGTTTCGCTTTCTTCGCCCGCCACCAGCGCGCGCATGCCCCCCGGCGCGAACGCGATATCCTCCATCCCCGAGACCACGACGATGATCCCGCGCTCGTCCTTCAGCCGCGCCAGCGCCGCGCTCCCGCCGATGGCGTCCGTGCGGTTCCGCTCGAAGAAGCGCAAAACGTCAGCTTCGCAAAACCCGAACTCGCCGCGACCGAGCTCCTCGCGGTGCAGCGTGATCTTCGTGGCGAAAAGTGTGCCCCGTCCGGCGCTTTCGTTCGCGTGAGAAGGCGTCGCGCCCCCCCGCTCGGTACCGAGCGGTACCGAGCGCTTCTCGGCGGCGTTCAAGGCGAGCCACGTCGGGCGGTCCGTTCCGAACGCGCGCGTCTCGCCGCCGTCGTCGCCGTCGGCGAAGGACGAAAACAGCGCGACGACGGTGGTCGTCGCGGCGAACCGCGTTTCGCGCGTCGCGGCGTCTAAGACGGTTTGCTCGAACACCACCGTTTTCTCGTTCGCGTCCACCTCAATGACCGCGGACGTCACGATCAGGTCGTCCCCCAGCGTCGCGGGGCTGGCGAACCGCGCCGCGCGCGCGCGCGTCGTCGGAGCGGCGACGAGAAAAGGCGTCGCGTCGCCATCCGAGCTCGTGCCCCCGCCTTTGGAGCCTCCCGAGGTGAGCGCGGCGACGATTTCCCCGCCGCGCGCCCCGAACAGAGCCTCTTCGCGGCCTCGGGCGAGGAACTTGAAGTAGTTGGCGTGGTACACCACCTGGTACGCGTCCGTGTGCTCGATGTAGACGCGGCATCGCGTCTCGCGCGCCGCGAACAAAACCGAGGGCTCGGGGAAGGTGGCCTCCGCGGTCGCCCGCGCCTCGACGCTCCGGGCGGGGGCTCCAGAACGCGCGGCGCGCGACCGGGACGCGGGGACTCGACCGCGCGCTCGGGGCGCCGACGCCGTGAACGTCACGGGCGCGCACGCGAGCGTCGCCACCATCGCGCCCCGAACAATGGATAGAGGCGGAGCGGTCGTGCGAAAAGGGTGCCCATCTCGTGAAAGTTTGGCGTGCGACGCGATCTCTCGACACGAGAGAGCAGAGAGCGAGAGGATTCATCATCAAGGAAAAGAACATCGGGACAAGAAATGGGCTTTGTTCGCCCCGCAAAAACCAGAGTGTTGGGCGCAGACCCGCGTACTTAGCCGTACGTGGGTTTCTCGGGGAAAGCCCCCCTCGCAGTGCCGGGGACGCGCGCGGAGACGCGCGACGGGACGCGCGCGCGCGGACGAGGCCTCTCGTGACCTTCGGATCAGGCCCGGACCCGAAACGCGCGGCGCGGCGTTGTCCGCGCCGCCCTCCGCGCGGGGTTGAGCCGAGCGCGACATTGGCTCGCAACCCATCCGCTGCTTTTGAAGCGCGGGTCAGCGAAACCGTCCACCCGGGGGAAATTTCGGTGAGACGATCGCGTTCCTCTCACGGCCGAGCAGTCTTTGAAAAACCGCACAGGGATCCTTCTCGGACCTCTCGAACGTTTCGACGGACGCGATGGGGGAGGAGACCCCACGCGTGGATGCGCGCGGCGCGCGCGCGTTCGACGCGACGCTCAGCGTGCCCGGCCGCGAGGAGCTGAAGCAGACGGGCATGCGCGTGCGGGTCGTGCCCGCGCCCGCGTGGACCCCGCGCGCGTCGCGCGAGGCTGCCTTTCAGGCGTGCGAAACCGACGCCCCCGTCGGAGGCGCAGCCGGCGCGTCCGCGTCCGCGCCGAACGCGGCGGAGACGCGAAAAAACGCCCCACTTTTCGAAAACACCGAAAACATCTTCGCGGCGCCGCCGGACGCGTGGTCCACGCCCGTGACCCCCGCGGCGATGGGCGCGATGACCGTGATCGGGTTCTGGGAGCCGGGCGGGGGCGTCGACCCCCTCGGCGCGCTGCACCTCATCGCGGGCGCGAGGGGGCCGAGCGCGCGGCTGGTGGCGGCGCCGTCGTGTTTTGAAAAGGAAAAAGAAGCGACGTCCGAGACGAACCTCGAAGGCGTCGAGGCGCTGCACGCCGAGCTCTCGGAGAAGATGAAGACCGCGGTCGTGTCCATCGCGGGGGGGAAGAGGGAGGTGCACCTGTGCGCGATTCCGGCGGACGACCCGGACGAGACGACGGAGCGAGTACCTCCGCGAGAACCCGACGCCACTGAAACCGAAACCGAAACCGCCGCCGAAAACGCGGCGGCGCCGCGAAAAAAAGAAGGGTTCCATTTCCTAGCGTTCGAGACGCGCGCGATGGCGCCGTTCCACCACGCGCCGATCCTCGCGCAGAAACAACTCGCGGTGATCTTCGACCTGGACGAGACGCTGCTCCAGGCGTTCACGCTGAGCTCGCTGGACCGACGCGCGGACGCCATCCGAAAAGCGCACGAGAGCGCGGAGCGCGCCGGCGGCGACGGCGGCGACGAGAAGGGGCTTTTCCTTCAGTCGCGCGCCGCGCGCGAGGCGAGCGACGCCGCGACGGACGCCGCCGGCAAAACCGTCGCCGGCGCGCTCGGGGCTCAGCCGGCGCGCGCCTTCGCGGACCGTCCCCCGGCGGACGCGCTGCGCCAGGCGCGTCAGCGCAGGGAGGAGGACATGGCGCGCCTCAAGCACGACCGCGCGATGCTCATGCAGTACGTCGCTGAGAATTGCGTCACGGACGCGCGCGGGCGGCGGCACGCGGCGGCGGCGGAGTCGGCGACGACGGCGCCCGGCGAGGTGACGTTCCGGCCGGTGATCCGCTTGCCCTCGCCGCACTGCCGCGGCGGACAGATGATCTTCACGCGCATCGACCCCGCGAACAAAGGCACGTCCATGCTCGTGCACGTGCGCCCGGGCTGGGAAGAGATGCACGGCTACCTCGCCGGGCTCGACCGCGCGCGCGGCGCGGCGCGCGAGCGCGCCGCGTCGCGGTGCGCGGCGTTCGTGTGCACGATGTCCGAGCCTTCGTACGCGCAGGAGATGTGGCGTCTGCTGGACCCGCGCGGCGCGCTGATCGCGGCGAAGGACCTGGCGCACAAGGTGGTGAGCGTGAAGCAGGGAGCGGAGCTCAAGACGCTGGACAAGGCGGTGGGCCCGTGGGGCGTCGCCAAATCTCTGTGTGTCGTGCTGGACGACCGCACCGCCGTCTGGGAACCGCGCGCGCGACCGCACATCCTGGCGGTGGCGCCGTTCATGCCGTACGCCACCGACACCGGGCCGGGCCTGCGCGGCGAGGCCCCGGGCGAGGCGGGCGTGCTGGGCGCCGCGCGTCGCATGCTGGACAAGACGCGCATGGACCTGTTCATGACCTACGAGCGGTTCGCGCGGTTCCACGCGGCGCGTCCGAACGCGCCGTTCGAGCCGCCCGCCCGGGCGCTCACCCCGGCGGCGCGGCCCGTCGAGCCTCGAGAAGTAGAAAAAGCAGAGCCTCCCCCTCGAGAAGAAGCAGAGCCTCTTCCCGAGCCTCTTCGGGAAGTCTTCCGCACGTCCCGGCCGCAGCCGCCCGACGTCGCGCAGACGCTCCCGCCTCTGATGCGCGCGCACGCCAAGGAGGCGGCGCGCGAGGTGGCGCAGATGGGCGGCGCCGCGCGCTCCGCCGCGGGCGCGGGGTCGAGGCTCAACGCCATGCTCGGCGGGATCGCCGCGCCGCAAAAGCGCGCGAGCGCGGCGAAGACGCTGGCCAGCGCGTCCTTCGGCAAAAGCGCCGGCGCCGAAATCTTGACAAGCGCCGCCGGCGCGGACGACGTCGCGCGCGAGAAGGCGAAGGCGGCGGCGGCGGCGGCGATCAAACTCGCCGCCGAGGAGAAGGCGCGCGAGCGCGCCGAGCGGGAAACGCGAAACGCCCCCGAACGCCCTTTTGCTTCGGGCGCCGAGGGCGACGAGGGCGACGGCGACAAATCGGATTTGTCGGGCCCCGGCGTGGACTCCGACGAGGAGCGCGCCCGGAAGGAGGACGCGCGCGCAGAAGCTGGGCTGGGCGAATCCTCCGAGTCCGACTCGGAGCCGGACGATCTCGCGAAGGCTTCGGCGCGCGCTCCGGGCGACGCGAGGGGCGAAGAGGCGAAGGCGACGCGAGGCGCGAAGAAGGACGCGCCGAGGAAACGCCGCAACGCGTGTCAGACGTGCGCCGAGCGGGGCTTGACGCCGACGGACCACTTCCGGTTCTGCAAGTCGTGTCCTTTCCACCCGGAGCACGTGGGCGAGAAAGGCAAGAAACCGAACAAAACGGCCGCCGAAGCGTCCCCGGCGACGGACGAGAAACGTGCACAAACCGCGCCGGCGTCCGAGCGCTCCGCGTCGGACTCCGAGGCGGCGGCGACGGGGGAGGAGGAGGACGGCGGCGGGGAGAGGGAGACGTCCTCGCGATCGCCGAGTTTAGAACCCGCGCCGAAACCCGCCCGAAGAAAGCCGAAGAAGGCGCGGGGTTTGCGGGACGGCGGCGACGCTGGAAGCGACGGAAACGAGCGCGCCGAGTCGCTTGACGCCGAGTCGCTCGAACATGCCGAACAGTCAGAGGACGCGGGCGACGACGCGACGGCGGGGAAGCGCAAGCGGCGGGACGAGAAAGCGTGGTCGCCTCCGCCGGAGGTCACCGCCGAGTCCGAGATCCCCGCCGCGAAGCCGTCGCCTTCGAAGCCCAACGCGAAGAAGCAGAAAGTGTCGCAGAAGAGCCAGAGGGAGGCGATGCTGAAGAAGCTCTCGGGGAAACGACGGTAGGGCGAGTGTGAGAGTACCGTAGCTATGGCGGTCTTCCCAACGTTCGCGCGCGCGCCGGATGCGCGTCCGACGCTCTCGACTCGAGGCGCCGCGCTCGTAACGTCTAACGAAAAATAAAAGTACGAGAGTAGCTACGAAAGTAGAATAAAACCGTTCCGAAAACCTGTGTCCACCCCCTTACTCGCGGAGTCTGGTTCTCCCGCGCCTCGCCTTCGGCGGCGGCCTGCCGCGCCTGCGATCGTCCGGGTTCCCCCCCCCGCGATCCTCGCCCCAGCCGCCGCCCTCAGACTGCGCCCCCCCCTCCGCCTCCGCCTTTCGCGCGTCGCGCGCCTCCTCCCTCGCCTGCTTCGCCTCCTCGAGCTGCGCGCGCACCTCGTCCCCGCCCTCGTCCAGCAGCACCTCGCGGCGCGAGAGCTTGAGCTGCCCCCTTTCGTTGGTCTCCAGCAGCTTGACGTCGATGCGGTCGCCTTCGTTCACGACGTCCTTGGGGTTGTTCACGCGCGTCACGTCCAGCTCGCTGACGTGGCACAGGCCCTCGATCCCGGGGAGCACCTCGACGAAGGCTCCAAAGTCGAGCACCTTGGTGACGCGCGCGCCGCGGTACGTCTTGCCCACCTCCGCCTCCACGGTCAGGCTCTCCACGATGGCCACCGCGGCGGCCATGTCGCACCCGAACCCGCCGCTTAAAACAACAACGCCATCGTCGTTGATGTCGATGGTGTCGATCTTGGTCTGCTCGCAGATGCTCTTGATCTGCTCCCCGCCCTTGCCGATGACGCGGCCGATGTACTTCTTGGAAACCGTGAGCGTCGCAATCTGCGGCGCGTACTTGCTCATCTCGCCGCCCGGGGGCGGGTCCGCCTTCTCCATCTCGCCCAGGATGTGGATCAGACCCACGCGGGCGCTCTCCAGCGCCGTGCGCATCACGGGCAGCGTGATGCCCTCCACCTTGATGTCCAACTGGAACGCCGTCAGGCCCTCGGCGTCGCCGGCGATTTTGAAATCCATGTCGCCCAGCGCGTCCTCGCTCCCGAGGATGTCCGTCAGGACCACGGGCGCCTCGCCCTTGGCCTCGTCGCCGAGAATCAGACCCATCGCGATGCCGGCGACTTTCCTGTGGGGTCGAGCGGGGGCGCGAGGGTGGGAAACGACGCGCGTGTGAAGGAACTCGGAGCGCGGTGAGAGACGCGAGAGCGAAGTCGCGTTTTTTGGAAAACGCCCGAAAACGCACCCGAGTCGCTCGTCGAAGCGCGCGCGAAACCAGAAAAAGATGTGGAAAATCCGGAAAAAAATCTACGGCGGCCGCGCGAAGGGGAGCGGCGGTTGCGACACGAGTGCCCCACCGCTCTCGCGGACGCGCGACCGTCCGCGCGCGTTCTCGCCCGGTTATGACTCGATCTCTCTCCATACCGAACGGCGACGGAGAGCGTTCTTAAGGACCTGGCTTCTTCGGGTCGTTCGCGCGGGGTTTTCGGAAAAGGGAACGCGACGCCGCGGAGTATAGGGTCCCGAATGCATTCGGGCGTCGCGCGCGTACCTGGAGATGGGCACGCCCGCGTCTTGCAGCGCCAGGCACCCGGCGCACACGGACGCCATGGAGGATGACCCGTTGGACTCAGTGATGGTGCTTTCGAGTCTCACGGTGAACGGGAACTGCTCCTCGCTCGGGATGATGGGCGCCAGCGCGCGCTCGGCCAGGTTGCCGTGCCCCACTTCTCTGCGGTTCGCCGCGCCCACTCTGCCGGTTTCGCCCACCGACGAGGGCGGGAAGAAGTAGTGCAGGTAGAAGCGGCGGTCGTCGGTGTCGCCGATGCCGTCCGTTCTCTGCGCGTCCACCTTGCCCCCCAGCGTGGCCACCGCGATGGCCTGCGTCTCGCCGCGCGTGAACAGAGACGAGCCGTGCGTGCGCGGAAGCAAGCCGCCCTCCGACGCGATCGGGCGCACGGTGTTCACGTCTCTGCCGTCTTGGCGCCGGCCCTCGTTTCGGATCATGTCGCGAATAGCTCGCGACTCGATGCGGCCGCACGCGAGACGCACGTCGCTCGACTTTTGCGGTTCGCGCGTGTGAGATTCGTGGTGGTTGACGTCAGAGACGAAAAGAAGTGAGAGCGTGAGAGAGAAACAACAGACGCGCTCCGACGAGCGCGGCGCTCGGGAAAACGTAACTGAGAACGAGAATCGCGGGATGCGAAAAAAGAAGAAACCGCGAAGAAAACGTTTCAGTCGCGTGCAAAGCGACGACGTCGGAAGTACCCGGGTGCGACCCCAGGGTGGGCCGAGCGTGCGTTCGAAGCGACCGTGGGTTTCGTTCTGCGCCCTCGGCAGTTGGGCCGCTCGCCCTCGGCCCCACGAGTGGGACGCGACGAGGGCCCTTCGGTGAGTGCGCGCGCTTTCGTCGACTCGGAATCGTTTCGGGATGGCGCGCGCCGGCGCCCTCGCGGCGCGTCGCGCGACGTACCTGGAACTGGTCCTTGAGCGCGTCCATGGCCACGTTGCGCACTTTCTCCACGGCCGCACCTCGCATCTGCTTCGGCCCGATGGCCATCGCCGTCGCGAGGTCCGGGCCGACCGCCTCGGCGACGGCGGCGTCGACGCCCTCGGGCGCCACGAGCATCTTGTCCGTCTTCTTCTCGCGGCCGACTTCCTCCGCCCACGCCTTGATGTCCTTGCACGCCTTCGCCACCGCCTCGTGCCCCTTCTCGATGGCGTACAGCATCTCGTCGACGGTCAGGAAGTCCCCAAAGCCCTCGATCATCATAACCGCGTCCTCCGTGCCCGCCAGCACGAGGTCCAGCCTCGAGTCCCGCATCTGCTCGACCGTGGGGTTGATGAGCGGCTCGCTCCCGCCGGGCGCCCACCCCACGCGCACGCCGGCGATGGGTTTCTTGAGCGGGACGTCGGAGATGGCCGCCACCGCGCTCGCGGCGGTGATGGCCAGCGCGTCCGTGGAGCGCACGCCGTCGTAGGAGAGCACCCACTCCATGATCTGCGTGTCGTACGCCCAGCCCTTCGGGATCATCGGCCGCAGCGGCCTGTCCACGAGGCGCCCGACGAGGGTTTCGTTCTCGCGCAACCCGCCGTCGCGCTTCCGGTAGCCCCCCGCGGTCTTTCCCACCGCGCTGAACCGCTCTTGGTAGTTCACCGTGAGCGGCACGAAACCCCCATCCGCGGTGACCTCGCGCCCGGCGCAGATCGTGGCGTACATCACCGTCTCGCCCTCGGTGACCACGACCGCGCCGTTGGCCTGCAGGCCGATGCGCCCCGTCTCGATGGTCACCTCGCTGTCGCCGATCGTCAGCGTCAGCGTCTTGGCCGTGCGGTCCTTGACGGGGTAGGGAAACGGCCCGTCGGACGCCGTCGCGGCGCGCGGAGCGAGACCGCGGCGGCGCGCCGGCGCGCGCGAGACCGCGGGGACGCGGGACCACGCGCGCGCGCCCGAACCGCGGAGCATCAGGTCGGCGGGCGAGGCGCGAGCGCCCCGCAGGCGGCGGGCGGCGGTCGCGGCATTCGCTTCGCGAGCCGGCGACGCGCGCGCGAGGCGGCACGGCGCGGCGGCGGCGGCGGACATGATGACTGGAGGCTTCGAGGAGGGAGCGATGTACACAGACGCGGACGCGGTGGCGTGCCCCGCTGTGTGGCGCGGGTATCGCGCGCCGACGACAAAGGTTTGTTTCGGTGCACTTTTTAGTGGCGCAGAAACTGACGCGTGCCGCGCGCCAATCGCTTAACGATTTGTCTGCCGTCGGCGGAGGAAAAGCGCTCGCAACCGTCGCCGCGGGGTCACATCGCATCACACGCAGCCCGTCGGCTGAAACCAGCATCGCACAGAGTCCTCGTTTGATCGATTTCTCACTGCGGAAGGGTCGAACCGACGTCGCCCCACTCGCATGAGTGATACGCCGGACGTGCCTCAACCCGTTTTCGCGAAGGCCACTCACGTCCCTCCGCCCGTCGCGCACTCGCCGACGACGCTCAACGGAGGCAGAGGCGCGCCCGTACCCAACGGAGCCGGACGCGGTTTCGGACGCGGCGACAGAGGCGAATCAATCGCCGGCAGAGGGTGCGTCCGGAACGAATCGCATGAACGGCGATTGCGACTTGCCGAGTCCGCCGACGAACACCGGCGTCGGGCGGCGCGCTGCCGCCATTTTCCGATTGCTTCGCGCCTCGAGGTGACCCGAGGGGCGAACTGCCCCCCTCGGGTCCGCTCCACACCCGCCACGTGCGTTCTGACGCCTCCCACTCCCTGATTCACGCACTCGTAGACGCGGCGGACCCGGCCCGACCTCCGTCGACCACGCACGAGGCGTCGCGCACGCAGCAGGTGCGTCGACTGCCTGGATCCCCCAGGCGCTAAAACCCAAGCACGCGGCGAGGCTTCGGGTGCACGAACGCTTTCGTCGAGGCGGCTACGGCGCGACGCGCGACCGACTCGAGACGCGAGACGCGGCGACTGACACCTTCCCCCTCGCGTCCTCCTCCCCCGCTCACGACGAAAACAGACGCTCGCTCTACCATGAACCCCAACAACGGCGTGCCCCCTCCGAGGGTCCCGCCTCCCCACCAGCCGCACGGCGGTGGGGACGACAAGGCGCCGCAGTTCACGTTCGGCACGTTCAGCCCTGAAGGGGTACGTCGCATCCCACCGAGGCGCTCGTTCCGCGTATCGCGCGGGTCCCACGCGTGCCGCCCCCGCCCCCGCGGCGCGCCCCACGCGGCGGGCGCGTCGCGCGCGTCCCGATCGGATCGCGCGTCTCGCCAGATTTCGCGGCGCTCGCGCCGGTTCGAAAGTCCCCGACACCGACGCGACCGCGATGACCGATCGCTCCTCGGTCTTTTTTCGTTTCGCTTTTCGCTTCGTCGCTCACCGTGGACCGCCTTTCGAACCCCACCACTTCACAGCCCGGCGTCCCCCCCCCGCACATCCCCGCCCCCCACGGCGCGGACGGCGCGCCGAAGACCCCCCCCGGCCCGCGGCTCTCCGGCGGGTCCGCGCGCGCGCTGGGCGCGCCGCAGTTCGGCGGCGCGCCCGGCGGTCCGGGCGGCCACCCCGGCCACCCCGGGCAGATGCCCAACGGCGCGCCCGCGTTCCCCTTCGGGGGCGTCCCCGGCGGCATGGGCCCGCCGGTGATGGGCGGGCGGCCGGGAGGCATGCCCCCCAGCGGCATGCCGTACGGCTTTCCCGGCGGCATGGGCCCGGGCGGCATGCCCGCCGGCTTCGTGCCCGGGCCCGAGATGCGCATGGGCGGCATGGGCGGCATGGGTGCGATGAGCGGCCCCGGCTCGCCGTTCGGCGGCCCCGGCGGCGCGCCCGTGCGGCTGTCGCCCGGCCCCAGCATGCCGCCCGCGGGAGTCCCGATGAAGCCCGCGGCGGGCCCGCCCGTCGTGCAGCAGCGCAAGAGCAGCGCGATCCGCATCGTGAACCCCAACTCGAAGGAGGAGGTGAAGGGCGACTTCAAGAAGCCTGACCCGGAGAAAAAGACCCCGGGCGAGGAGGGCGCGGAGAAGGAGGGCGACAAGAAGCCCGCGGCGGCGCCGGCGCCGCCGCTCGCCGCCGCCGCGGCGGCGGCGGCGGGCGCGCGGCCGGTGCCCGGCGGGTTCCCCGGCATGGCGCCGCCCGCGCAGGGCTTCTCTCCGTACGGCGCGCCTCCGCGCGCGATGATGGGCGCGGCGGGCACCTCCCCCGGCGGGCCGAACGACGGGTTCCCCTCGGGATTCACGGTCGGGTCCCCGGACGGTGACCCCGCGTTCGCCGCCGCGCAGGCGGCTCAGGCGCACGCGCACGCGCACGCACACGCGCAGGCGATGGCGGCGGCGATGGCGGCGGCGGGGATGACCCCGCCCGCCCCCGGAGGCCCCGCCCCGCCCCGCCCCGCGATGCCCGCGCCCGCGCCCGCGCCGAGGCCCAGCCCCCCCGCGGCGAAGCCCATCCCCGCGCCGGCGGCGCCCAAGGAGGAGGCGAAGCCCGCCGCGCCGGCGGCGCCGGCGGCCTCGCTCGAGTCAGCGATGAAGGGCCTGACCGTGGAGGAGCCCGCGAAGGCGCCCGCCCCCGAGAAGAAGGCGGAGGAGAAGCCAGCCGCCGAGGAGAAGGAGAAGCCCGCGGGGAAGCCCGAGGAGAAGGAGGCGGCGGCGGCGGCGCCTGCGCCCGCGGCGGCGCCGCCCGCCTCGGACTGGAAGCCCCCCACCGAGGGCGGCCCCGCCCCCGGCGGCGAGAAGAAGTACACGCTGGCGTTCCTCAAGGCGTACGAGCAGGCACCCACGTGCCAGAGCAAGCCCGGCGACTTGGAGACGCCCGACGACGTGGACTATTGGCCCCTGGTGGACTTCGTGGTGCCCCCCGGCTTCGGCGGCGGCGGCGGCGGCGGCGGCCGCCGCGGCGGGCGCGGCGGCGGCCCGCAGTGGAACGGCCCGCCCGGCGGCGGCGGGCGCGGCGGGCGCGGCGGCGGCGGTAAGTGGGGGCACACCGGCTTGCCTCCCGACCAGGAGGGCGGCCAGCGAGGCCGCGGCGGGCGCGGCGGTGGCGGTTTCCGCAACTACGGCGCGCCCGTCTCGAACCGCGCCGATCCCCGTTTGCCGCAGCTGGTGCAGACGGAGAACAAGTTCGTGGCCATCGACAAGAGCGCGTGGGACGCGGAGGAGAAGAAGCAGCGCGCGTTCAAGGGTATTCTGAACAAGCTCACGCCCGAGAACTTCGACAAGCTGTTGGAAAAAATCCTGGAGGAGGGCATCGACGAGGCGCAGACGCTGATGGGGCTCATCGGCCAGCTCTTCGACAAGGCGCTCACCGAGCCGACGTTCGCCGAGCTCTACGCCACGATGTGCGCGGCGCTCTCGGACCGGTTCCTGAGCGAGGGCGTCGAGTTCAAGGACCCGGCGTCGCCCGACCCCGAGAACCCCGTGGTGATCACGTTCAAGCGCGTGCTCCTGTCCAAGTGCCAGGAGGAGTTCGAGAAGGGCGACACCGCCATCAAGGCGGCGGAGAAGGAGGCGCTGGACGCGGCGGAGGCCAAGGCGCGCGCGGACGCCGGCGAGGCGCCGCCGACGCCGCCCGAGGAGAAGGAGGAGGGCGAGGCGCCCGCCGCGCCCAAGACGCCGGAGGAGCTGGACCTGGCCGAGCGCCGCGCCGTGCTGGAGCGCGCGGACCGCATGCTGCAGGCGCGCCGGCGCATGCTGGGGAACATCCGGTTCATCGGCGAGCTGTTCAAGAAGCAGATGCTCTCCGAGCGCATCATGCACACGTGCATCCAGAAACTCCTGTCGGACCCGGAAAAACCCGACGAGGAGGACGTCGAGGCGCTGTGCAAGCTGCTCAGCACCATCGGCGGGCAGCTGGACCACGCCAAGGCGAAGAGCCACATGGACGCCTACGCCGCGCGCATCCACGGCCTGAGCAAGAACCAGACCATCTCCAGCAGGCACAGGTTCATGTGCCAGGACGTGCTGGAGATGCGCTCCAAGGGCTGGAGGGAGCGGCGCAAGCAGGAGGGGCCCAAGAAAATCGGGGACGTGCACAAGGATGCGCAGCGCGAGGCGTCCAACCAGGCGAGGGGCGGGGGCGGCGGACGCGGCGGCGGCCGCGACGACCGAGGGCCGCCCCGTGGCGGCGACCGCGACGGCGGCCGGGGCGGCGGCCGCGACTTCGGCGGCCCGGCGGGGCGCGACGGCTTCCGCGGCGGCGACCGCGACGGCGGCCGGGGCGGCGGGCGCGACCGCGACGGCGGCCGAGGCGGCGGGCGCGATCGCGACGGCCGCGGCTCGCCGGCGAACGACGCCGTCCCCCGCGCGATGCGCGGCGGCGTCGCCGACGCCGGCGGTCGCCTGGCGCCGCGCAGCGACCTCGGCCGCGGCGGCGAGCGCGGCGGGCGCGACGCGCCTCCCCGCCCCGTGCCCGGCCCTCGCGGCGAGAAGGGCGGCGAGAAGGAGGAGAAGGATGCGAAGGAGGCGAAGGAGAAGGCTCCCGAGCCGGCTTCGGCGGCTCCCGCTTCGGCGACGATGTCGGATGAGGCGTACGAGACGGAGCGCAAGCGCGTTCTCGAGTACTTCTTCGACGACAAGGACGCGGACGAGGCGATGGCCGCCATCTCTCGCTGGGGCGGGTTCGAGCCGCGCGTGCCCGAGTTCGTGCAGCACCTCGTGGTCTCCGGGTTCGAGCGCCGGACCATGGACTGGGACGCCGCCGCGACTCTGTTCCGGCGCCTGCCCGCGGGCGCGGGCGGCCCGGCTTCGGCGGCGGGCATCGTCGCCGGCGTCAAGCTGGTGCTGGACGACCTGGAGGACCAGAAGTGCGACCTCCCGAAGGCGGACGAGCACCTCGCGACGGTGCTCGCGGGTGCGGTGGCGGACGGCTCCATCGCCTTCGCCGCGCTCGCCGCCGCGGCGGCGGAGGCGGGCCCGGAGGGCGACGCGGGGTACCTGCGCGAGGAGGGCGGCGCCATGGCGGTGCTGTGCAAGATCCTCGCCGCCGTCGCGCGCGCCTGGGGCGCGCCGCGCGCCGAGCGCGCGCTCGCGGACTCGGGCGTCGACCTCTCGGCGTTCATCGGCACCATGGACAAGGAGGACGGCGTGACCCTCGACGCTCTGCTCGAGAAGCACGGGGTCGCGGCGCTTCCCGCCGGCGCGAGCTTGGCGCCGACGCGCGCCAAGCTCGCTGAGCTCGCCGACGTCTCCTCCGGCGACGCGCTCGCGGCGTGGATCGAGAGCGACGCGGGCGCGGATGCGCGCGTCTCCGCGGAGTTTGCGGGCGAAGTCGCGGCGTGGGCGCTGGCCGCCGTGCCCGCGGACGCGGACGCGTCCGCGCCCATCGCCGCGCTGGCGCCCGCGTTCGCGGCGCTGCGCGCGGCGTGCAAGGGCCCCGGGGAGGCGGAAACGACTTCGAACGCCGGCGGCGCTCGCGTCGGCAAGGAGGCGCGCGAGGTGGCGGTGCTGAGCGCCGCGCAGCGGCTATGCGCGGCGCGCGGGTTCCCGGCGGGGCTGCTCGAGCGCATCTTCCGCGACCTGCACGCCGGGGACGTGCTGGACGAGACCGCCATGAAAGCATGGCGCGACGACGAGACCAGCGCGATCGGGCTGGAGAAGATCGCTGGTAAAGAAAAGGCGCTGTTCGAGACGATGGAGCTCCTACAGGAATTCGCGAGCGACGACGAGGGCGACGCGGCGTGATTTTTTTTCAGCGCAAACGCTCCGCGCCGGGGGGCCCAAACACCGGGCCACACCGGAGTCGCGCGTGTTTTTCTTCGCGGCTCCGAATGAAGTGATGCGCCGTCGCGCGCGCGCGTAGACGGTAGACGCGTTTTCAACACATTCAACACATCGCAGGTCGCGTCGAGCCGTCGCCTTTTCGCGTCGCGCTTTCGCTCGCGTCGCGCGTTCCATTTTGCGGTTTTCCTGAAGAGCGCTGTGAATAATAACGAGCGCGCGTGCCATCTTTTTCGGTTCAGATCGCGATGAGCAACCTGGCCACCCCGGAGGCGGGCGCCTCGGTGGTGCTGGCGACGTGCTCGGACGATGACAGGCACCCCCCGGGGTGCGCCATCGACGGGACCCCCGGGACGTGCTGGGTGACCACGGGGATGTTCCCGCAGGAGCTGGTCGTTCGGCTTGGAAAACAGACACCGGTGAGCCGAGTGAAGACGCTCACGACGAAGGTCAAAGGCTTGGCGCTGGAGTACAGCGAGGGACCGCAACCGGACGGGTTCAAGCCCGTCTTCGAGGTGACCTTGCCGGACAAAGGCGGGGACCTTCAGACCGAAACGCACCAGTTCACCGCGAAGGCGAGCTTCATAAAGCTGCGCGTCGCGAGCGGGTACGACGATTTCGCGAGCGTGCACTCGATCGAGGTGTTTTCTTAGAGGCGACTCGCGGGGAGCGCGCGGAGGTGGTCCTCCGCGAGTGCTTTAACGGTAGTGTTCAGAGCAGGTCACAACACAACGTCGCAGAATTCGCACGTCTTTCGCGCGTCCGACGCCTCGAACATCGCTCTCTCTGTCTCATCATTCGAAGACTCGGCGAGGCTTCCGGCGGCGTCGGCGGCGAACATCGAGCGGCAACCTCGACCGACGCGGCGTCGATCGTTTGCGGTCCCGCCGTCACTTTTTCGCCGCCGCGTCGCCGAAAGAAACAAAACCGACTCCAGTCTTCCGGGAAAGCACCCCTTAGAACCCGCTGTCATACTCCGCGCGGACGTCGCTCAGCGCTTGCAGCGCGTCCTCGACGTCGCGCGCGATCTTCTTCAGGTCGAACGGCGCCTCGTACTTTTTGAGAGGCACGCCGTTCGCGCCGATCAAGAATTTGGCGTAGTTCCACCGGATCTCGTGCCCCTTCCCCACCTCCGAGTTCTTCAGGAAGCTCCACACCGGGACGGTCTCCGGGCCGTTCACGTGGGTCTTCGCGAACATCCGGAACCCCGCCGTGTGCGTCGGGTCGGGGAAACCGTGCGAACGCGCGAAAGCCAAAATCTCGGCGTCCGTGCCGGGCTCCTGTTTCCCAAACTGGTTGCACGGGAACGCCATGATCTGCAAACCGTCCGACGCGTACTTCTCGTGTAACGCCGCGAGACCCTCGTAGTTTCTCGCGGCGAAGCCTCACTCGGACGCGACGTTCGTGACAAGCGACACCTTCCCGGCGGCGTACGACAGGTCCACGTCTTCGCCGCGCATGTCCAGCGCGGTGAGCGTGTATAAACCCTCCGGTTTCGCTTCGTCGCCGGTTTCGTCGTCGTCGTCGTCGTCGTCGTCGTCGTCGTCGTCGCCGTTCTCTTCGTCTCCGACGTCATCGTCTCCGACGTCGTCGTCCGTCTCCCCGGTCTCCTCGGTTCCCGTCTCATCAACGGTCCCGAAAACCTCCGAAACCTCCTTCTCCGTGAACGCCACCTTCGCGCCGACCTCTTCGTAGTTGGCCCTCTCGAGCACGCGCGCGGCGTTTTTCGCGCGCTGAGGCATCCCCGGTCGTCTCCGCGGCATGGTAGTCTCGTGCAGCGCCCCCACGTCGCCCAGCTCCACCGCCGCGTTCTTGAGCTTCGACTTGAGATCGCCAACCGCGCTCGCCACGCCTTGCATGGACGCGAGCGCGCCCTGTCGCCCCTCGCTCGCGCCCGCCCGCCTCGGCCCGGCCCCGGCGACCGACACGCGCTTGGGGTCGATGTGCGGGTTGGTGAGGAGCGTCACCACCAGCACGACGCACACGCAAGCGATCGCGGCGTACCGGCCGTACCGCGCCGGCGCGCTCAAGGGCGCGACCGCGCCCTTCGGGTTATCGCTCCCCATGCTGAACGCGCGGGCCGACGTTCCCCGCGCGCTCGCCGCTGTGGGCCCGGCGCCGCGGCCGAGACGTCGCGTCGGAAAGAAAGGGGCACCCGCGGCCTCGCGTCGGCTCGCGCGAAATCACGGACCTGTGAGAGGCTCTCCTTCATCCGAGGTTCCAAAAATCAAGATCGAATAAAAAAA